>Ga0265301_10003440_pt1 | contig 16725 bp, 23 predicted proteins | sample AusTroGonzalo_MG_2_FD_193488 | JGI IMG/M metagenome (GOLD analysis project Ga0265301, IMG submission 193488) | Bovine rumen microbial communities from tropical cattle in Woodstock, Queensland, Australia - Gonzalo_04 | ecosystem: Host-associated > Mammals > Digestive system > Stomach > Rumen ...
ACCACCGAGATCTACACGGTTGGTAACACTCTTTATCTTTGTCCAGCTGATTGTTCCGTCTTCATTATGCGGCAGAAGATTTTCTGAAAGATTATATGCTTTATTCGCCTTATCTAATTTATTCGGGTCAATACACATTTTCGCCGCATGTTCAATATCCATTGTAAGATTGCTTAGTCTATTGGCAGTTCCTTCCAGCGAACCATAAATCGAATTTCGATATTCAATCGATATATTATATCCGTCACCGTCTTTTTCCAGTTTCAATTTTGCCATGGTATCTTTATAGAAATTACTTGCCGTAGCAATTTCTGCACATGAATCTTCACCGTCAAATACGCAAGTAAAGAATGCGACTAATTTTTCGAGATAATCAAGAATACCCCAGTCGATTAAGGTATTGAGATAACCTTCAAGAGCCATTTTAAGCGTTTTTATTTTCCTGTTGACCCATGAATAATAACCTTCGATTTGACTCTTACACCAAGAAAGAAGATTCTTGATATATGCGATACCGAAATCTACCGTAAAACCGGCAGAGCAAACAACTTGCTGGAACTGCGAGAAGTCAGAAATTATATTACGAATATTGGATGCCAAGTCGCCAAGTTCATTACTTCGACATTGATTATCCCACCATTCAGAAAGTTTACGGAATAGGTAAGAATTCGGATCCAATAATTCATTGAGCAATGCCAAGCATTTCCATAACCTGTTACACCAGAAAGATTTATCAGTACCGAAAATCCATTCATAAAGCATGTCGAATAGTTCTTTTTCGTACTGTTTGACAAGTTTTATCGTCGTATCGATTACGGTGTCAATCATAAAATTGCATACGGTTATTGCCGCAGTTGCAATTTTATCGATACCTTCAAGCAAATTTTTTGCAGCAGCAGTATAACCCTCTAATGCTGCTTTAATTATTGATAACGTACCGTAAAGATATGTACAGATAAGACTCGTTACTTTCATATTACATTATTTATAGTATTGTCTAAAGGCTTAGGTTCTCGGTAATCGCCCTCGAAGAAATCGAAGAATACTGTCCCGTCATATCTTTCATATTCGATAGCATAGACATCACGTTGCGATGTCGGGTAAATATTATGAATCTGCAATTTTACCGGGCCGTTAATCGAATGATGTCCATAATGGCATTTAGGATGCCAGATTAAATGATGATGTGTGGGACAAAAAGAAAGAACTACTTTACTGTTCAAACGGTTTCCGAGTTCTTTCGGAACGATATGATGATATTCAATTTCGTCACGCTTTGTAGTAGTATACTGGCAACCTGGCCAATGACATGTATATTTAATTTCCATGCATTATATATGAAAAGAAACCGACCATTGTGGTCGGTTCTTTAATTTTTATGTAGACTTGATTAGCCTTCGTCAATCATGACGTCGATACCGAGATTCTTGATAGATTCGATAGCGTCATTGACCTTAGCCGGCGTACCAGTGATGGTATAGCTCAAGTTGTCGCCTTCTTCGAAGGTAATGTCCTTCTTCTTAGAAAGAACGTAGTCAGCAACGTCTGCGTAGTCATCTTCGTTACCGTCGACATAAATCGTAGTAGAAATCTTCGTGCTAACCGGACGACGTTCGCGTTCCTGCTTGTTAACAGACCAGCCACGACGTTCAGCGTTAGCGAGAATACCAGCAGCCTTAGTCGGAGTGGTAGAGAAGCTAACGGTTCCATCTTCGTTCTGAGTGAACGGGATGTTAGCGAGCTGGAGGTAACGAGTGATAGAAACAACCGGCTTGCCGTTCGGGTCGACAACGTAAGTGTCAGAGTTACGAGAACCGCGAGAACCAGCAGTCAAACCGTTAATAGCGGAATCGAGAGCAGAGAGTTCAGTTTCGAATTCGTCAGCGCCTTCCATTTCCCAAATCTGTGCGAGCTTGTTCTTCATGGATTCGATAGCACGTTCACCACCACCAGAACGACGAGAGTTCTTAAGGCAATGGATTGCACGCTTGATGTCGCCGCTAGCAACTGCAGAATTGAAGTCCATACCGTCCTTAGCGCCGTGAGTAGAGTTAGCGGTAATGATGAGATTGATGTCATCGTTATCGAGTGCTTCGTCGTACTTACCAGCGATAAACATGTTATAAACCTTGGTATCAGCTGCGTTAGCTTCGCCTGCATCAACTGCGTCCTTAAGGTCATTCCAGTTGGCAACATAGTTGTCATAAACGCCAGCCTTATCACTAATGGAAGAAGACTTAGCCTTACCAGACTTAAGGTTAGAACGCTTAGAGTCCATAGAGTTAATCATACCAAGAACGCTCTTACCGAGGGCAGTAACACCTTCGACCTTCTTAGCCATTTCATTAAGAGCGAGCTTTCCCGGAATACGAGCAATGACAGCTTCGCAAATACGGTCGAACTTAGCCCATGCCGGATCTTCAGCAACAGTATAACCGACTGACTGAAGAAGTTTAGTAGCTTCAAATAGATTCATTTGTAATTCTCCTATAATTTCTATTTTTATATTTTATTTATAATTGTTTGAAAATAAAGTTTGATTTTTCTAAATTATTTATAAATAATAAAAGAATTAGGAGATTTTTATGAGATTAAATGAATCAGAAAATGCAGAAGTAGTGGATTTTACTGAAATTCCGCTTGATTATGACGCCATTGCATATGCAGTTAAGACTACAAAACCGGAAGTTACTCTTTATTTCGACAAGTCTGGTATAATTTCCGATGTCGATACCATTGAAATGCAGGTTTTGGCTTCTTCGGCAATTCCGTCTAAGGTTTATATCGGTGTCGAATATGATCCGGTAGAATATAATACGGAATTTTCACTTGACAGTCTTACTGCTGATGTTTATGAAATTGAAGAAACAGATTCTGGATATTCTTTAACAACAGATGATTTTGACAATCTTATTAAGGCAGGTTTTACTGGTACATTTAACCGTGAAATTATTTGGCCATTTGATAATGCCAGCGTTCATGACCAGCTTAATAAAACACTTGATAGGCTTAAATTTTTTGAATCAAAGATTATCTATTATGTTACAGGCCAAATTCCTGGCGCACAACAGAAAAAGAGCCCGCTTCCAGGTATTGAACTTGCAACCGGTTTTAAGGCATTACGTGATGAATACCTTAGTGACGCAGGTGAAAAACAAAAAGTCCAGCGTATTCGCCAAGGCCGTACAAATCTTGAAATGCTTGTCGATGCAATCAAGAAATATCCAAATGTTGAAAAAGTTCAGATGATTAACAAAAATGCTGGTCGTGACTATACTAAGGAAGTCATGATTGTCGCTACTGTCAACAGATGGAATCCACGTCAGAAGAAACGTATTCCGGAACGTACGATTATGATTCTTCGTAGTAACGACGCCGGTACCCACATGTATGCATACAATAAGGCTCAGGCATTCAACGGCTATGAAGCTCGTTCCTGGGAACTTATGAACAAGTGGCTTAAGAATTCTCTCCAGATTGCTTATTCTAAGGATGAAACCGAAGTCAAGGACGACTGGGGCAAGGATATTGATTCTGCCGAAGCAGCATCTCTTGGTATTGAAGAATCTACCAAGTCTAAGAAGAAAGGTATGAATCTTTATGAAGCATCCAATATTCTTAAGAAACTCGGAATGAAGCTTATTAAGTAAAAATAATTAAAAATTAAAAAACCGGTCAAATGACCGGTTTCTTTTTATATCAGGAATTCATCCATCGGATTTTTTTCAAGTACCAAATGCTGATTTCCTTTTATCCATCCAGAAATCTTATACATTGACTCGAATAGGGCACAGAAAGATTTACGGAACATTGTCTCATAGTCGACAGTAAACATTTCGTCAAATTCTTTCGGCCAAGTTTCAAGGAATGCGACAAAGTTGACAGGCTGAAGTCCAGGCTTGCCGACTTCTTTATACTTGAACTCATTATTCGGCAATACGTAAATATATTTCATCTTCGTATTGTTGCTGATAGGAGTAAGCTTAAGTCGTTTCTTGGCTAAGATATAGTTATATGTCAATGCAGCCTTTGCACCGAAAATAACTGCTGTATTTTCACCCTTATCAAATTCAAGGCCATTCTTGAGGTAGTAGTCAATATCATTCGGGATATATTTCTTATAGTTCGTAATACCGATAACTGCTGAAATTTCATCAATCGGGGTTCTACAATACTGTTCATATATCTTCATGATTTCCTTATCGCAATAGTCCCTTTTTGCTCCAGCGCAAATTTCGAAAGCAAGCTTTTCAGCTGCGACCTTACAGAAGTCAGGCATCGTAGACTTCTTAATAGGCACGCCCATGATTTTGTGCTTCGGCTTGTCGAACGGGTACTGATGGCCTTCCTTATCGATAATATTTCCGATATAAAGCTTTCGAGCGAAGCAGAACATATTTTTAAATATGTTTTCGCGGTTAAACTTAATCTTGTTTGTCGTCTTGGTTTTCTGGGCACGAATCTGAAGAATTCTATCAAAAAATCTCTGGAACAAGTCTTCACACTTCTTATAGAAATCTCGATATTCTTCTTCAGTTTCAATCTTAATGCCAGCCTTTATAAGACGGTGCTTAAGTTCGACCAATGAAAAGTAAACAGAGTCAGTATCATTATGGACTGCACAAACGTCTCGCCCAACAACGGTTAACGGTTCTTTGTTTACTATTTCGAATTTTTCTTCTTTTACATCATCAATTTTTTCAAATTTCATCTTCAACTCCGAGCAAATCTGTTTCCTTATTGAATTCATGTGCCCTGATAGTCATTTCTGTTCCATTACGCATGACCGTAATCTTGTCATAATAGAAGAAAGTATGTTCCTTACCGCCAGCAGACAGAGTGACCTTATAATATTCCTTTTCTACGTCCTTAATGATAGCCTTAGAGACGTAATATTCATTGAGGTATCTAGTTAACCAGTCACGAAGAGTAACGCGTGCAGAGCGGCATATAACGCGAGCACAGTCAGGGTCATAGAGATGGAAGCCAGTAGCAAGGCTTACACCGTAAACAGAGTTAATAATAATCTTCTTAACACCTTGACGGTTGTCATACAGGTTTGCAAGTTCTGTATTTCCTGCATTTTCAGCTTCTTCCTGTAAGTCCTTGTAATGCTTACGTTCATCAAACACCTTCTTAACGACGTTCGGAAGGATTGCATCATCGGTTCTCAAGAATCCTACTTCGTTAACGTCTGTAAGAATAACCTTTCCGGATTCAATATCTTCCTTGCGAGGATGAATGACCTTACATTCAGGCGAGATATTAAATTGCATAATATGGTGCGGATATGAAGACGTAATATCGAAAGACATATCGTCGTCATGTCGACCAGGATAGTCATAGCAATAACCTGCCTTAACCTGGAATTCCGGGAACGGATGCGGCCATTTCTTGAATTCCTTATAAGCAGCCTTGAACATATCCATCGATGTCTTCTGAACACCTTTGATTTTCTTCGGCTTCCAGAGCTTTACGATTTCATCATTGAATGCGGTAAAATCCTTACCTTTGGAAATATCATACATTATCAGGTACTTACGGAATTCCGGATTATCGTCTTCCCATTCAGTGTTCTGATAGTAGATTGAACCGTCAGGTTGCGGAATCTTATAACATTCTTCCTTGGCCCACCAGTCTTCATGGTTTTCTTTCTTATCGTTAAGAACACGGTTAGTCTTGTGCAAGAAACGAAGGATATAACCAGTAGTGGTCGGAACCTTATTATAAATCTTGTCAAGTGTAACAATGCAATCGTAGGCATATTCGATAATAAGTTCAAAAAGCTTGAGCTTATAGAAGAATCTTTCAAGTAGGGTAACGTCCTTGATATTATAGCATACGAAATTGTTCCAGTCATTCTTATACGCTTCGTTAATAGAACCGTCATATTTTAATTTCTGGTCACCGAGAACAAGGTTAGCAACAAAGTTCAAAGAGTAAGAAGGCAGAGGGTCATGTTTACCGAAAGTCTTATACAATTCCATGAAGTCTATAGAATAAAGACCTGGAATTTCAAATGTAGCGCCGAGGTCGACACCTTCGAGTTTTCTGTCACGAATTTCATGCTTGACAGGATCCATTCCGAGAGGAGACAAAGCTCTTTCCCAATAGATTGTCTTCTGTGTAATTGCACGGAGTTTTTCACAGCGGTTAATTATATACGGAATATCGTATGAGACAGAGTTCCAACCCGAAATAATATCGAAATCCATAGACCTAAACCAGGAAGCCCATTTACGGATTAGGTCCTGTTCACTTCTACAATAAACATAAGTAGTATCTTCAAGCTTGTCTTTGTCACCAGTATATGGCTTTAAACCGAACGTAAAGCGCTTCTTTTCGCGAGTTGAGTAGCAGGTAATAAGATTTATAGGCCAGTCTGCTTTTTCAGGCGCAGGGAACTCATATGACGCGAAACATGAGTTAGCGAATTTAGTCCAGACATTATTCTCTATATCGAAAACTTCATAATCGTCTTTCGGATATTTCATATCGAAATCATAAAGCTCGACAGTCTTGAATATCTGTTTGTCGAGATTACGAATTTCAATCGGCTGGTCGTCATAATATTTAGATGAACCAGCAACTTCAATATCGAATAAGCAAATGTTCCAGTCGTTAATATCGACTTCAAGGTTTGCAAAGTCATAACGTTCATGCATGAACTTGACTTCGGGACGAAGGTCAGATTCAGCAATGATACAGTTTGCACTCATCTTATGCGGTTCAATCTGTTCTTTTTTAGTATACGGGAATTTTTTGACTGGATTCTTGTAAATATCAGTAATATTCGATTTTCCGGTAGGATCCGAGACATAACACCAAGGCCTATAATCATATGTGTCCCAATTTCTTGAGCCTTGTTCCTTTAGTAATATCTTATTCTTTATCCTATCGTAATAACAATTTTTAAAACCTATCTTTGTCATATATACCACCTATATATTTTACATAAAATATAGAAAAATAACACGGTCCATGAGACCGTGCCATTTTTTATTGAGAATTTCCTCAATTAGATGTGAAGAGCTTTAATGAATGCGGCAATATCAGACATAGCCTGCATATAGCCGTTCTTGAATTCAATCTTTGCTTCAGGAACAGCGGTCTTCTTAACTTCGTCAAGACGAGCCGGAATAAACTGCTTGATAGCACGGATAGAATTAACAAGGACATCTTCCGAGTCAATAGCATCATTAAAGTTATTTGCATTACTGGTCATAGTTTTTTCTCCATTTATCTTTTAGTTAACCATATATTATAGATTCGAGTATCTTCTTGTTGCTTCCTGATATTTTCAGGAATTAACTTTTGATATTCTTCCGGAATATCCGATAAATCAGGCGCCTGTTCATATTGGGACCAAGCATCCTGTTGTGCAATTTGCTGAGCGATCTCGGGCATTCCCTCGAGAGCTGACTCTATGTCAATCGGCTTATTTTTATCGTGTTTGTACTCTGGAATCATATCTATACTCAATTATACCTTTAGACAAGTCATACTCTGATAATTTCACCTGAACTCTATCGTCAGGGAGTATCTTAATACGATTTATCCTGATTTTACCGCATATTGTACATAGTACGACAAAATCGTTGTCAAGTTTCACGTCAAACATCGCGTTGGCTCGCGCTTCAAGAACTGTGCCATCTACGAAGATTCCGTCTTTAGGCTTTTTAGGACCTTTTTTGTCTTTCTTCTTCATTATTTATTTTTTCTTTGTTCGTTTCTTAGTAGTTTTCGTAGATTTTTCCGGTGCCTTGACAATTTCAACCGGGGCGTCGACTACAGGATCGTCGACAATTTCTAAGTCTTCACTAGGAGTTATGCTGTCGTTTTCTACGAGCTGTTCTGCATGCGGCTCAAGCTGTTTGACTTTTTGACTTGTAGCAGCATCCATTTTTTCTCGTAGCAGTTGTGCATTAGCTTCTATCTGTGCAAGTTTAGTATTGGCGGTCTTAGATTGCTTTTCATTTTGACAAAGAAGAGCATCACTAAGTAAGCTGGAATCCGCCATTTCGTTCATCTTGATGAACTGTTGGTTTAAAGATGCAGTCGGTTCATCGTTCGGCATTTCGATAGACTCAGGCTCAAGTACCTGCTCATTATTATTTTCAAGTTCTCCATTATCAGCGGTTTCGTATGATTCATTAGTCGGAGGAACAGGATTATATACTGGCTTTTCAACTATTCTTTCTACCGGCTTTTCCACATACTTAATAATTTCTTTCGGCTTCGGGTGAACAATTGCTTCAAAAATCTGGTCAAGATGTTTATTTATCTTTTCAAGACCGGACATACCATAACGATAAAATGCAGTTTCAATTTTCTTCTGCATTTCATTCATCATCACATATGCCCTTGATAAAGCTGGATTGTTACTTGATTCTGTAATCCGCGGTTCACGATGTTTATTAACAGGCGGGACATACAGTTCTTCTTCCGGTTCTTCCGGAATAGGAGCCGGTTGCGGTATAGGACGAGGACGCGGACGAGGCCTTGGCATAGGCGCTGGCGCTGGTTCAGGTTCAGGAATCGGCGCAGGTCTACGTTGCGGTACAGTCTTCGGACGATTTGGACGATATGGAATACGAGTACCTTCGTTAATTCGGGTATCATATTCATCATCGTATTCGTTATTGAATTCATCCTCGGTTTCTTCAGATTCGTCGATGGTTTCATTGTAGAAATCATCATCGTCCATTTCGAAACGCTTTGCCTGGAGTGCTTTTTGTTTTTTGTGCAGCTCAAGCTGTTGTTCTTCAGTCATCGAACGTTTTTGTTCTTCTCGTTTATAAAAGTCTAAAAAATCACTCATATTTATACCGTTTTATATTTATAAAGATTATTCCTCAGTTTTGGTAGTAAGCTTTATATAATATGTTTTAGACAAATCTTCTGGAGTCATTACAACGACGAACGGCATTTCAAGAATTCTAGTCAAAGTGTTGATTAGGGCAGTTCCATATATTATAGCCTTATAATACATTTCATTGTCAGTATCTTTTAATTTTAAAAGATTATCAATACCTTCGTCAGAAGTAAAGTACGTATAATAATCTGGACAGCCATCAGCAACAATTGAATCGAGAACCTTTTCGAATACTTGCTGTGCTTTCTCAGATGTCACAAAATCAACAATAGACTGAAGAGGATTTGGCTTATCATGCATGGCCAAATCATGTAAATATTTCAAAATATTATTTAACTCAGGCGTTTCCGGTTTCATTCAGTTCTTCCTTTTCTAATGTCTTGACCATCTTATCAAAAAGAAAATCGTAAATCTTTGTAAGATATTCATCGACATTGGTCATAGTAGTATTAAGAATATTTACATATATCTTACCTGCAAAAGAAGGTGTGATGGTGATATAGCCGCAGTAAGCCATTTCAGAAATAAACAGGGCATAATAATCCTGTAATGCCCTGTTTCCGAGACCATCAAACACTTCTTCTAGGTTTTCTTCAGCTTCAACAATGTTATTGTATATTTCTTCCATTAAATCATCTTTGCTGAAATTTTATCAATTATACCGAGCTTCTTTGCTTCGCTGGCAGACATATAGTTGTCATACGAGGTAAGCTTTCTAAGTTCATCGAGGCTCTTGCCAGTCTGCTTCTTAAAAATCTTATTCATCGTATCTGTCCAAACCTGCAATTCATGCTGGATAATATTTATATCGTCAAGCTTGCCACCGACTTCAGTAATGCCGGCCTGATGAATCATAATACGGGAGCTCGGGAAAGCATAGCGATGACCGATTGTACCAGATGCGAGAATGACAGACGCCATAGAACTACACGGTCCGATACAAATAGTATTAACTTCAATATGCTTAGACTTCAACTTATTGATACAGTCGATAATTGCAAATCCAACGTCGCATTCGCCACCAGGAGACGAAATATAAATCGTAATCGGACGCTTTGTACCGTCGTCATAGAAACACAACTTTTGAATAATATGAATACCCAATTCCCAAGTAACCGGACCTGTCATAAAGATAACGCGGTTGGCTTCGAAATAATTATTACGGGCCATATCAAAATAGTTACCGAGTTCAGCAAGATTTATCGGCTGGCCTTCGCCTTCATTCGGATTCTCCGGATTTTCAGGCATATCCGGATTTTCAACCGGTTCCTGAATTTCATCATTACGGACTTTTTTATACTTACGCTTAGTTAATGTGGCTTTTAAGGACATCTAAATACCTTTCATTATTGTTGTTCAACTTATAAACTGTTGGTTGTTTCGGCTTATCGATTTCAGGATCATCCTGCGGCGCAATATTAGCGCTTTTGAATAAAACCTTACCGAATGAAATTGCTGCTTCGACACCGCAATATTTGATAATGCGGTATCGTTTAGTGATTTTATTGAAATTAAAAACACCAACATCCCTTTCTCTGGATAACAAGATATACTTATTACCTCGGGAATCCTTATACAAATGACCTATTTCGAAATTCATACAAGATTATTCTTCCCTAAAAAAGTATTAATTTTCTTGTTCAAGTCCATGTTCTTGAGACAAATAGCTTTCTTTTCTTCTTCGTTATAATCGTCGTAGTTTTTTATGAAAACTTTGGCATAGTCGTCAAAATGTTCAAAAACATCTTCGATTACAGAGGCATAAACGGTTTTTACAGCATTAAGCGGGGTCACTTCTTTCTGATTCATTTGAATATTCATATACCAATTTTTCCAGTTTTTTAGTGAATTCAGTTTTATTAGCAAAATCCGGCAATTTGGTTTCCGCTATAGCAAACCATTCTTGCAGAGTCTTACAAGTTTCCAATTTTTCCGAAATTTTAGCTGCACTGTCGATAACATCCTTCAATGCGGCGAACTTTTTCGGATCATTCGCAATTGAAAGTAAATCCTTATCTCTCTTAAAGAGAGGCGGGATATTAAACGGTTTGTGCTTTTTCGCCATCGGTTTCTCCTTCAACGACTAATGTTTCAGTATTATCCGTTTCGGGACCGACACTATCGCCTACGGCAACAGCACAAGTTTCAACACTGTTAGCTTGATGTAGTATTTCAGTTGCTACTTTATGCTGCCAGTCATCGTAAACTTCCTTAATTGCGGAATCATAAAAATTACCGTTCTTAATATCGTCATAAGCAGCAAAGAGCTCATTGCAGATTGTCTGCTTCAATATATTGTTCAACGGCTGACAAAAACAAAGCTTATGCTTGTTATTCATATTTCGTGGATAACGCACATATCTGAAATTGTCCTTGATAATAAGTTCAAGGCCGGTAAGGAGCAGGCAGTTATCGAATGTAACCTGCCCGACTCCAACCACATCATGGAACTTCTTTTTATACGGGTAAACTTTTACCTTTGTAATTTCCATGATAACCACCAATTACAGACTATTTGCAAACTGTTCCAGTTCGTACCCAGTCCTATCGTAAAGCTTAGGATCCAGAACACAGTTCTGAGTCGTAATCATAATCAAAAGCTCAAATACACACTTGATTTCTTCACGCGGTTCAGCTTCGGAAATAGCAATCATCTTAGAAATGACTTCTTCTGGAATCTTATGCATGATTACAGAATCATTCTTATAATCAATGAAATGTTCCTTGTAATCATTAAGATACCAAACAGCCTTTCCCAAATCCTTTTTAGGAGTACCCTTATCACGATAACGCATGCAATATTTCCAGCAATTACCCAAATCGAAGTTCAGCCAGCGAGTAACCTCGATTGCTTCAATTCCAGATTCATGTGAACGGTAATGCTTGGGCTTATTAATTTCCTCTTCAAGTGTCTGACCATTAATCATATGGTTTCCTCTTTAGTTAATGCTTCAAGAATTTTTTGCTGTAGCTCTTTTTCGTTATCAGTATGCTCTTGAAGTTTTTGTTCATTTATATAGTTATTGAGTTCCTGACGGTTACGTTCCTTGGCTTGCATTACCCTGATAGGGATAAAGATTACAAGGAAATAACCGAAAGCTATGCCTAGATATGGCAAGATATTTTTGACGAAATATATAAGGGCGTTCTGTACTGTGTCGCCATATAGGCCAGTAATGCCAAGAACGAATGAATATACAATCGCGCCCGTTATAGAAATCGCCAAAACCGACTTGGACGACTTAATGCCGTCCACTAAATTTTTCTTAAAATTAGAGAGCTTCGTCATCTTCCAGATATGCCTCAATGTCGGTTTCCGGAATCATATAGCACTTCTTATTACTAGACAATCCAGAGGCAGTCTTAACAGGAATCTTGAATTCCTTATTATTTTCCTTGGCGTCAATATAGACTATACGGTCACCGACCTTAGAATGTTCAACACCGTCACCGACAAAAATAACTTCTGCTTCAACCAAATGGCCTTCAGTATCGAGTTCCGGCACATAAATGCCAGCAGAGGTCTTCTTTTCACTAGAATCACGCGTAACGAGTACGTGCTTATCCTTAATCTTGATAATAGATTTCATATTTCCTTTCTCGTCTGTATCAAATACGAAGTCTACCATGGAATCCGGAACTTCGTAAAATTTTTCCTTTGTTACCTTACCATCAGCGCCCTTAATCGGAAGCGTAATCTGAATGGAACTCATTTCAGCAAATGAAACCTTTTCGCCAATGTTGCAATGACACGGAACAACGGTATTCGTTTCAGGATCATAAGTACCTGGACCCTGCATAAAGACAGTACCGGAAATATTATCGATAGAACGCTTGATTTCAGGAATGACAAGACCGCCAAGTGAAACCTTATCATCGGTTGTACGTTTGACGAGCATATAATTCTGAAGAACTTTCTTTACACCGACAACATTGTTCTCACCATCTTCTTCGAGAACCATAATAGCTTCATTCTGCTTCATCTTGAAAACCGGAGACTTAGCATTCTTAAGCTTAATCGGCTTAGCAACACCGGGATTGTAAACAATAAGGTCACCGACATTAAGATTTACAGAAACATGCTGATTGAATTTCTTATTTACACGGCCAGTACCGATACCGACCACACGGCCATAAGCCATCGGCAAAGTACCGATATTCGGCAAAACAAGTCCACCACTAACAAGCTTGTTAATTGACGTATTTTCTTCGACTAAAATATTAAAGTCGACAACTTTCATTAGTTACCTCTATACTTTTAATAGGAAATCTTCTTTATTAAATTTAGCAAAATTTGCACGGCAATCATTGGTCAATAAAATTTTTCCGTCTTTTTCCATAATGCTCTTTTCAGAACTGTTGCCGTAATGCCAAATATTTATATCAGAATAATCAATATTCATTTCGTCAGGATGATAGTATGTAATAACAATATTAGGAATCGGTGTAGTATTTATAACCTTATTCACTCGTTCAACTTCATCGCTAAATATACTTATTTTATCGTCCGTCCACCACTTCCATGTGGAAATTTTTTCTTGCATTGAAAAGCCCATAGCGCCGCCGATATTAATACCGAAACGTTCCGTACAGGTTCCATCGAGTCTGACAGGACTGCATTTGGTTTTTTGCGGGCAGCGAAGCCTATTCTTGACATTTTCAAATTTATTAGCAAGCGGTATATCGGAATTCATATCACAACCACCATAAACATAAAATACGCCCCTATACTTTTGAGCGAGGCGTATTAAAAACGAGGACTCAATCTCGTCGAATTCCGATATACCTCCGGCAATGCAGACGAAATCTGCCGGGACGAAATATTCATCAATAAACTTATCGTAAAGATCTCCTTTACGAACCCTATCCGTATAGGGCAAGTTTAAATTGTTAATGAAATAACAGTCCATAGCCGGTATCTTACTAATTACTTGACAATCTTCTTACGAAGTTCACGCCATGCATGAAGGATTGCACGGTCATTATCTGTACGCTTATGCTTGCCACGCATGATACGTTCGGCTTCATAGCAAAGCTTGCCTTCAGATTCTGAAAGCTTACGAAGACTGTAAATAGAAGCACGAGTTACTCTCGGGCGACGGATTTCCATTCCAGTCAACTGACGGCGGTTTCGTGTTTGGATAGTGTCTGTGGCAATCTTATATGCCTTACCGGTCTTACAGTTCATGACGTAAGTACCTGAATTTAAACTGATATTCATAATTAACCTCTTTAATGGGTGCATTCTTGCAACCATGACTACAATATAGAAAATATTATGTAAATCGTAAAGTTAACAATAGGGAATTATCTGGTTTTCTTATAAATAATGCATGAGATTAAATGAATTCCTAGAACAATGTATTCCTGGCTACAAGCTCAGAGATGTATTATATAATAACGACGATTTCCTAATCAATTATCTGTCGGAACCGGAACACAATTACGGTGTCGCCAGTATTTTCATTGACCGTGATTCTTTATTGGAAGAACTAGAAGAACACGGAATGAAGATGTCAGGTTTCGATAAGATGATTCAGAAATATGGCTGGTATATATCATTCATACGCGGTAACAAGGTCAGTCTTCTGAAACTTAACGGCTATGATGAAGGTTTCTACGATGTCGCCGGCGCATATTTCAGCAATCTATATCTGCATATTACCAAGGCGGGTCCGTCGAAAATTAAATCTACCGGATTAATCGCAAAGGATTCGTTAGACCCGGAAATTGATATATCCGGTACTATGAAACGCGGAATTCTATATCCGAATAAGCGTGTCTATTTATGGAAGCTCGAAGATATTTCTGGAAATCTTATGAAATCTTCCAAGAATTTCGAATCAAGATTGATTGGAACATTCAGAAGCCTGTTTCGTGGTCTTAACGCATCTGGATATGGAATGTATATGTATCTGATTCGACTTCCACAAGGTCTTAAGACACATTTTGACCAGGAATACGGTCCTGAAAACCCAGCGCGATATGTAACGCAGAATATTCCGCCGAGCAATATCAAATATATTGGCACTGTTACCAGAATTGAAGAAATCGTTCTGAATAAAGATGTCAGACGTTTGAAACAAATTCTCGGAATTTAGTAAAACTATAAATAATCTATGGCATTAGATAACGAAATTATAGAAGAAAATTTATTACCTGGTAGAGATCCGGTCGGATTTCCGCCGCCGGTACCGCCTCCGCCTCCTTCTGATCGCGGTCGTTTAAAACCTGTTCCTCCTGGACCTGGCCCGAGACCTCCTATGCCTCCTGGTCCTAGTCCGTTCCCGCCTGGCCCGCCGAGACCTCGTCCTGTAGAACCTCCGCCTCCGTCGCCGAACTGTGACCCGGTTAGGATGTCTACAGAAATTCAGAATATGGCGCAGATGAGAAACTACATCAAGATGATGCTTGGTTCTCCTGTTATCTGTATCGAAATCAGTGATGAACAGTTAAATTATATCATCGGCGACGCGGTTCGTTATGTTCAGCGTTATTATTACGGTATGGGTAACTATCGTGACTATCTGGTTATGGAACTGGTTCCTGGTCAGACTCATTATAAGATTTGTCAAGAACTAGAAAGTGTTGTAGATTTCCAGACTGCTTCATGGATTGGCGATATTAACGAATTGTTCACTTTGCCGCATAATGCCCTTTATGATTCCGTAATGAGCATGAACAGCTCGACAATCTATCGTGGTGCTTGTTACGGTAACAGTTCTGGTTTCGGCGATGTTCTTGGTTCCTGGAACGCTGCTTTGATGTGGCTTGAACAGGCTAAGATTGATTTCGGCGAGTCTTACCAGGTACGTTATAACGAAAAAGAAAAGGAATTGTCTATCTGGCCATCTCCTCGACACCCGGTCAGAGGAATTATGGAAGTCTATAAGCGCCAGCGTTCTGTTAAAATCTTTAACGACATTATGTTTAGAAAGCTCGTAGTTGCCATGGCTGGTATGAGATGGTGTAATTTCCTCAGGAAATATTCCATTACGATTGCAGGTGGCGGTCAGTTGAACGCAGATAGCCTTTATTCCAGCTATAAGGAAGAATATGATGCATGCGTTGAACAGATTCGTCTCGAAAGCACTCAGGGTGAATTCTGGATGTCTTAAACTTCCGAAAATCTTCATAAATGCAGGCTATATGCCTGCATTTATTTTTTGCAGATTTTTTGAATTTTCTCACATATATAAAGCATATAAAACCTATATGGAGGAAATTTATGGACTACGAAGAAGCATATAATCGCCTGTTAGAGAATGATATAGCTACAGCCGATGAAATTGAGCTCGTTACCGAAATTAATGGAAAGACTTTAGGAACATTGGTTGATATTCTTGAAGTCCGTACAGGCTCAAAAGATTTCAACGACATCTAAACTATAAATATTACAGGTTTTAACTAAGTGCAAAGGTTAAGCCTTTGCATTTTTATTTGAGGATTTTCAGAATATGGCAGAAGATAATCGTTTAAATCTTGTTGAAGGCACAGGAATTAATCTTGTGAAAGGTGACCAAACATTGACAATTAATACAACAGTTAATAATGTTGAATTGACATCGCCAGATAATTCAATTAATATTACATCTGCGTATGATGCACAGACTAATACTAGAACATTTAATATTGATGTAAATGGCGGTGGTGAATCTGGCGAAAATACGGTTTTAGAATCACCGAATAATTCAATTAATATTACATCTGCGTATGATGCACAGACTAATACTAGAACATTTAATATTGATGTAAACGGCGGCGGCGGAACCGGTGAAAAAATTGTGTTACAATCTGAAGATCATTCATTAAAAATTTCAGATACTTATGATTACTCAAGTAATACAACG
>Ga0265301_10003454_pt1 | contig 16686 bp, 23 predicted proteins | sample AusTroGonzalo_MG_2_FD_193488 | JGI IMG/M metagenome (GOLD analysis project Ga0265301, IMG submission 193488) | Bovine rumen microbial communities from tropical cattle in Woodstock, Queensland, Australia - Gonzalo_04 | ecosystem: Host-associated > Mammals > Digestive system > Stomach > Rumen ...
GCCGTGAGCGCATCATGGCGATGAATGCCATCGAAGACGAAGAATTAGAGAAACTCAATTATTAACCCCTTAAAACTGTTTTAAGATGAAGGATTACAAAAGTATGACTTTCGAGGAGTTGGCAGTCGCTAAGCGCGAGGCCAACGACAAGCTGGGCGAACTCTACGTCAGCGCAGCTAACCGTGAACTGAAAGACGACGAGAAGCAGACTGAACTGAATCTCAGTCGTGAGTTGAAAATGATTAAGGAGGCAATGTCCGACATCGCCATCCGCGAGAACCACGACAAGGCTCTTGGCGACCAGCGTCAGGAGAAACTTGGCGAGCAGTTCCGCAAGTTGCTGAAGGGCGTGCGCACCAACCCTGGCAAGGCTCAGCGTGAAATCCTGCTGTCACCGGGCAACAACTCGGACGGCACCAGCAACGTGACCGCCAACATCGACGCCAGCGGTGCCATCCGCCTGACCATCCACGACCTCATTCCTACGCTGCACGAGGGTCTTGACCTTCCCGAAGGTCTGAACATCGTGACTGGCGTGACCGGCAATGAGATTTGGCCTGTCAGCATCAACGACGTGGAGATGGAAGAGGTAGGTGAAATCGAGGCTCTGAGCGATCAGGTGCTGAACTTCGCCAACATCACTCCTACCGTTCGCCGTTGCGGTCTGACCGTTCCCGTCAGCAACATGGCTATTGACAACGCTGCTTTCGACCTGATGGCATTCGTTCAGTCGAAGTTCGGTATCGCCTTCCGCGAGTACTGGGCCAAGAAGATTTACTCTCGTGCAGAGTGGAGCGGCAACAAGGGCGCATTCAGCAACCTGTCTCCTATCGGTGTCATCAAGCTCGGCAGCGGCGACGAGTACAAGCAGATTCTGACTGCCGTGGCTCAGTTCTCCGACAAGGGCTTCTTCGAGGGCGAGGTTTGCCTGTCTATGGACCGCGTGACCGAGGCTCAGCTCATGGCCACTCCGAAGATCAAGGGAGCCGCCGGTGGCTTCGTCATCGAGAACGGACGCTGCTGCGGCTATCGCTACACCGTCAGCCACTTCGTGAACACCGAGCTCAACGCCAGCGGCAAGTTGGTGGCAGGCAAGGGGCGCTACCTCGAAATCGGCTACTACGAGTGGTTCGCAGGCCAACAGCACGGCGATGTCCGCCTGACAATCGACGCTACCAGCCAGGCTGTCAGCAAGAAGAACATCACCGCTGTCACCATCAACACAGCATTCTCAATGACTGACCTCTCCATCTACATCAACGGTGCAGGTGGCACGACTCAGGCATTCGCTTGCTACGCTGTGATGGATGCCGACACTCCCGAAGTGCTCGCAAGCCAGCACGCCGTGACTGTTCCCAAGAACGGCAGCAAGACCGTTTCCGCTATCAGCAACGTGGCTGGTGCTTTCATCACCTACGCCGTGACCACCGCCCTGTCAGGCGTGAGCGTCACCAACGCTGGTGTCATCAGCGCAGGCACAACCGCCGGCACAGCCGTCATCACCGTGACAGCAAGTAAGCAGGAAGGCAGTTCTACGGTCGCCATCGCAACCGACACCATCACCGTCACCGTTCCAGCGTAAACTCTCTCTTCTGGTTCATAGTTCCAGACCGCTCCGGCGGTGCTGGTGGAGGTAACTGCCCACACATCGCCGGAGCCATTTCTAAAGAACAACGAACCGATAAGTGAAACCAATCAAAACGTCACACACAAGGTATTGCATTTATGTCAATGGAACTTGACGAGATATTCTACAATGCGCTGACATCCGACGAGACGCTGACGGCACTGGTAGGCAGCCGAATCAAATCGACCTGCTTTGAGGTGCCACCAACGGAAGATGACAACACGCCGCTGCCATATATCATCATTACCGACGACCCGTACACCAACGATGTCGGAACGAAGGATGATGTATGGGAAGGGAGTGTTGACCACGCCATGGCAAGCATCATAATCAACGCCAGCGACCCATACGAGGTGAAGCGCATTCGCAGGGTTGTCCGTCATGCCATCGCCACCTACGTCGCCAGCATGACAGAAAACATCCCATACCTTACCTCCGCATCCAACGAAGGCATTGCATGGGACTGGGAGAAGCCATGCTATTTTGACACACTACACTACCAATGTGACATTGACATTGATTTAACAGAAGAAGAAAATGGCTAAGAAAACTAAAAACGAAGCCGTAGAGACAACACAAGTCCCCGCGTATGTAACAGAGCTGATGGAAAAGGGTGCCGTAGTTCTCATGGGCCGCTCGCAAGGCGAACTCGACGAGCAACTTGCAGCCATCCCATCCGATGTTCAATACTACGCTGGACAAGTCAGCTACTACGTTGACAAAGGACTCTACCGTCTTCAGGTTAATCTTAAAGAGTAACGGAAATGGGAAAGAAGAAATCTAACATCGACGAGGAAGAGGTGCTTGAACAGATAGGAGAAGAAATTGGACAGGAGCTAAAGGCTGAAGCAACGGAAGATGCAAAGCCTAAAATTGAGCCGAATGTTCCTATCTGTTTCGATGCTACCACAAGGACAGAGGCACAGGCAAAGGTGCGCGAATTGAAAATGAAGGCTGCATCTATTGGACTTTGCCACATGGTAAGCACTCCAATACTGTTTATCAAGAAGGACTACCTCGACGAAGGACATTTCAGTGTTAAACTAACTTTTACAAAGTAGAATATGGCATTAAAAAAATTGCTTGGGAGTAACTTCCGCGTAGTGGAAGGCTCCGCTGTCATTGCACAAGCCACAGCCTGCCAAGTTACCGTAAGCGGTAACATGGAGAGTGCCCGCACAAAGGACACGCCTAACGGCTACGACCAGGAACAGATGGTCAGCAAGCAGTGGTCTGCGCAAGTCACTACTATTGATGCGAGCGTTACAACGCTCAGAAAATACATCACTCTCTTTAACACACAAAACTCCGGCCAGTCATCCAGTGGATACGCCGGACTTGCTATAGGGTTTGATGAGACCTCTGGCACAAACAACAGCGACCTTGAACACAGCACTGACATTGAGCATAGCGGCGTTGCGCTGTTGAATGACATTTCTCTGCAAGCAAACAACCGCACAACCTGTCAACTCCAGTTGCAATTCACTGGTAATGGCCCGTTGGCATAAAACTTGGTAATTATGGAAAAAGGACAGCATTTAAGACTATTGATTAGCGACACGACTGGTTCTTCTGCAGCTTACAAGTTTATTGGCTTTGCTACGGACTTAACATTCCATCTCAGCGCGACGATGGAGGACAGCTCTACAAAGGACAGCAGTGATGCAGACGGTAATGTTTGGCAGGAGAACGAAATTACTGCCCGAACAGGTGACATCCAGTTTGGCGGACTGGTAGCAGTCGGCACAGACGCAGATGCCAAAAAGTTCAAGGACATTGTTGACGGTGTAAGTGATGATATTGTGTATTGGAAGATTGCAGCAGTCAGCGGAGCGAACAACCGAGTAATCGGCAAAACTATATGCTCAGGCGAAGGCAAGATTTCCAACTGCCAGGCAGACGCACAGGCAGGACAGCGAGCTACCTACAGCGGCACGTTGAACATCTACGGCCCCGTGACGGTAGGAAATGACTAATCTCTACAGCATACAGCCTGAATGCCACCGCAAACAGGCTGTATGCTTATCTGGAACTATGAACAACAAAAAGATTATTGTCAGCATGACTTCGTGGCCACCTCGCTACAAATCGGCAGCACTCGCCATGAAGTCTATTGTGCAGCAATGTGACGAAGGAAACCTACACGACCGCGTGAAGTTCGTGCTGGTGCTTTCTGAGGATGAATGTTGCGCCACTTATGCGCGAAAAGATGCTTGTGAACTTATGGATAAAATGGACGCGCTTGGCGTTGAAGTCATCATCGACAAGGGCAACATCCGAAGCCATAAAAAGCTCATACCTACACTCGAAAAATACCCCGACAACCCCATACTTGTCGTTGACGATGACATTCAACAGGAAAAATGTTGGCTGCGGACATTCATATCGGACAGTGACAAACACCCATACGAGATTATCTACGGCAACGCCACAAGTCGCGTGAAGGTAACAGACGGGCAAATCATCGAAGACAGGGGAGTAGTTGCACACATCATGTCGAAGCCAGGACAACAGAGCATCGACCTGAAGCCGGCAAACGGAGCCGCAGGCACACTCTATCCAATTCATACGTTCACCGACGCTTCATTTTTCGATAGGGAATTGTTCATGCGCCTATCACCGACAAGCGACGAGACTTGGCAGTGGGCTTTTGCAGTTATGGCAGGCAGGCAATATAGGTGTCTGTCCGCTCATAATATACCGAACACGCTCGGAGCTGACCAGCAGCACGCACTCTATAGCATCAATCGTTACAAGTACAATGAAATCCACAACGCCATAGCAGAAGAATTTCCACTATACAAGGAAAAACTCATCGAGCGACTGGCAACAATCAAAAATTAAGAACTATGAACAATGAAAAATCAATCACCATTTGCGGCAAGGAAGTAAAGCTCCGCTATTGTGCCGCGACAGAGACAGGCTTTGAGCAACTGGCAAGCAAAAGCATCGGCGACATTGACTTCAACAGCCAGGAAGATTTGCTCAGGCTTTCCGTTGCTGCAATAATCGCCGCATACCAGCGTGACGGTCAGGAAGCACCCATCGAAAGCAAGGACATCCTTTTCGATGCCAAGCCAACAGAAATTATTGAACTATTTAAAGCAGTATTCGAACTTCGCGCATCGTGGTACAACGTGCCGCTCGTACTCGAAGATAGCATCAAGGCAGAGAAAGCCACTGCATCCGACGGTTCTGCCGTCGGAGAATCTGAGGAACATCAAAAAAACGCCTAACCGCTCACGACCTCTACGGAAAGTTCGTGGGCGAGATAGGAATGAATCGGCAAGAATACCTCTACGACCTCACATTCTGCGACCTCCTTTGCATCGAGCGCGGCTATTACAGAAGACAACGCGCAAGCTGGGAGCAAGCGCGACTGATAGCCTACCATGTCCGCTATTGCATGGGCTTTGCAAAAAACGAGACAGCCAAGACAATCACAGAATTTTTACCGTTCTCGTGGGAAAAAGAGCCAACAGCCCCGTCAACAATCCCAACAGAAGCCGAAATTGCAGAAATGAAGGCTATGATGCGCGAAATGAATGCACAGAATGAACAGAGCGGCACTTAACTGCCGCTCTGTTTGTTTCATTTTTGTTTTGTTTTATTTTTGTTTTGTTTCGTCTGTTGCAAAGTCATTGCAACCCGCTCAAAGTCCTCATGCACACTCTCAGCCAGCACCTTCGCATACCTTTGCGTGGTTCGGATGTTTGAATGCCCAAGCATTTTAGACACGTTCTCAAACTTAGCCCCATTCTTTAGCATCCACGTTGCGAATGTATGCCGAGCCAGGTGAGAATGCAAAGGCGTAGTAATGCCCAATGCCTTACCGATAGTCTTCAATTCCCGATTATAGACAGCATTCACAATCTGCGGAACATGCATACCATACTTCTCCAGCACCTCAACAGCAGGAGGCAGTAACTGATTAACGTAAGGCTCTCCAGTCTTAATGCGGTTGCCAATTATGCGCCACTGCTTTGTTATTTCCCCCGTGATTTTATCACGGACATTCGCACACTTATATTTCCCAATGTCGAAAGCCTGCGCATCCGAATAAGCCAGACCCGTGAACATCTGGAAGACAAATAGGTCGCGCACCTTCTCCATCCATGTGCCAGGAGTAGGGGAGAACTCCTGAATCTTTCGCATTTCATCCTCAGTAAGATATTCGGTGTTCTCACTATCTCCTCGAGAGAACTCACCTTTAAGAAGCATATATGGATTGCTTGCCAACTTCCCGCAGCGCACAGCCCGATTCAGCAGGCACTTCAAATAACGGTGATAATTCCATACTCCGCTCTGCGTTATTTTCCCATTGTTCCCTTCAAGAGAATGCAACCAAGCATCCCACTTGTAGATATTCTCAACCGTCACATCCTGCCATGAAGACATTCCCCCATAATCTTGCACACGTTTTACCAAAGTCTTATAATGCTTCCGCGTCCCATCAGCAACATTCAATATGGCTATCTCATTTTTCAACCATTCAATAAGTGTCTTTTCGCTTGCAGTTTCCCATATTTCTCGCCTTATTTTCGCCACATCAATTTTTTTCCCGCTGGATAGGCAATCATTAACCTTTGCCATAATTCGACCGAGCATTATGCCAAGCCGTTCATTCAGCTTGTCCGCCTGTGGGTGCCGAACAACCTTGTCAAATTGCCATTGCCTTTCGCACACACGCACACCAGTATTTATATAATAAGGTTTTCGGTCAATAGTAACTCTAACTTCAAGTGGCCCTTCAGCACCTTTTTTTGTCCGACCGCGATGGTCAAAAACGATAGCAGTTGTAATCATTTCATTAAGTTTTTTTTGTTTACCCACCCCAAAGTCGCATAGGAAACAATGGGGAAACATTTCACAAAATTATCTCTAATTATCTACAACTATCCACATTTTATAAATCTCGCAAAAGCCTTTTATTTATCGCACTTTGCCCGAAAATACAGGCTTTTATTAAAATACTTTGTGTGACTCCGCTGGGATTATATGTTGTGCGGGAAGTTGTTGATTATTAGGATGTGTTTGAAGAAGTGGGGAAACGGTTGGTTAATTTTGTTAATTATTCACTTATTTTGTTTATTTTTTGTTTAGCATGTCGAGTCTAATATATGCGTCTGTGTAGAAGATTTGCTCATCGTTTTCTTTGTTGATACCTATGTAGAATAGGCATGGGCATGGGAGATTTGTGTGCTCTCTGATTTCGTCGGTTCTGTCTTTTGGGACGTAGCCGACGCACTGCCAGTCAGGTGTCATAATGCGGATGGCGTTGGCATCATACAGGTTGTCTGGCTCGGCTACAAGAATGCCCATTGTTTCACCGAGGTGATTCATGGCGGCTTCGCGGTGATGTGTGATGCCTGCAATGTTGAACTCGACATAATCAAGATTTACATATCCATCTACATTCGGCCAGACGCTGACATGATAGCCTTTGTCTTTGATGCAAAAGAATTTCAGAACTTGGACTTCTGCGTTAGGATTTAGTTTTGGTTCGGTCGGAGATGCGTCCGATACGATGTTTTTCTTTTCTTTCTTGGGGTCAAATTGCTTCAGGACAAAGTAAATTGCTACGATGACCAATATCCAAATTAGTGCATTCATATTGTTATTCGTTTGGTTCTGCTGCTTGTTGGTATTCGGGGAGAAAAGGTGAATATGGTGTTACTTTACCGTATTGGATGATGCGGAAGGCAGTGATTGCTTGCTGGAGTTCTGCGCGGAGTGTGCGGACTTCTGCAAGTTCGGCTTTGAGTTGGCGGTTCAGTGCTTCATTCTCGACTACTTGCTTTGAAAGGATGCTGATAAAGGTATCTGCCCATGCTGGGATATCTTCGGACTGCTTTTCTGTGGAACGCTTGTCAAATGGAACATAAGATTTTGAGGAAACATCCTCTTCTGGATGTAAAGCGTAATATCCAGCATCTTCAAGTAATAGATGCACAGACTGTCCGCGAAAGTATTGCGGATTAAAGATGTTGCCGAATGCATCATTAAGTTTCCTTATGGTTGATTCTGACGGTTCTTTTACTCGATTGTTAAGTATTCGAGAGATTGATGTCGCTGATATTCCCGTTTTTTCAGACAGCTCATTTTGGTCAACCACATAACCATTTTTATAAAGGTAGTCCAAAGCTACCCTAAAGCACTCGTTTCTCACCATTTTACATTATTTTGCACGGATTTAATCCATTATAATGTTAAGAAATCTTAATTGTTTACATCAAATTACACCAAATTACACTATTCTTTATATATTTGCACTCGGAAACGTACAAAACGGATAACGGGTACAAAAATAGCCGGCCGACTCGGTGGAGTCAGTTTGCGTGTGTAAGGGAAAGCAAATTTACGGCTATTTTCCCGAATCCGAATAAAAGCGGATAAAAGTTTAAGCATTATTAACAATGTGCGATATAATCGCACGGCAAAGAACGAAGGAACTATGATAGACAAAGAGACTAAACGGGAGATTATGGCGGTGGTGAATGCCGCTGTGCGGGATGCTGTGAAGGATTTGATGCTGCTGTATCAGGAGGAGCTGGTGACTGAGGAGGAGCTGTGCAAGCGGATTCAGATTTTCACTCGCTCCGGCATGAGGGACTATGGGAAGTTCTTGCCGCAGGCGACAGGGCAATACATGGATGCGCGAGGTGCGAAGCATGATACTCGCACTTGCTATAGGATTCATGCTATCCAGCAGATGATCCTCGACGGAGACCTGGACTTTACACGGCCTGACAGGGTTGTGTATCGCGCAAGCAAGGGTAGAAAGAAGGCAAAAAAGGCATCGCGCTAAAGTGCAATTAACTGGACGAAGAGATAATAACCAATAAATAAAAATGATTATGAAAAAGGAAGTAGTTATTAACGTAGCAAGATGGGCGGTGGTTGTACTCTGCATTTGCGCTTGCATTGTTCTTTTGATTTCTGAGCCTAACCAGAATGTCGCTGAGATTGGCTTTTGGAAGTGGGCTTTTCTATTGGCAATGACCAAGGTTGGGGCCGTGATATGCGGAATTGTGGCTTTGGTGCTGTCTGACACTTTTATTCAGTTTGAGAAGGTGAGTGAAGATGTTAGCGATAAAATCGCAAAGCAATAGACGAAGAAATAAACAATAGGAGAAAAGATATGGAAATTACAGGCATTATTATTCAGAAGCTGGGAGAGAGCAGCGGGACAAGTGCAAAGACTGGTATGCCTTGGCGCAATGCGGAGTTCCTCATGGAGATTCCTGGCGAGTACAAGCGTCATATCAACTTCAAGGTGCGCGACGGTCAATACAATCTGATTGCCCGCTTTGAAGCACTTGTCGGGAAGACGGCTACGGTTTCGTTTAACATCGAGGCACACGAAGCAAGCGGGCGTTGGTTTAATAAGGTTCGTGCATGGGGTGTTCTGGAATACAAACCTGAACAGATAACGGCTGGAGAATCTGTTGAACAGGCAAAGCAGGATGTGACCACTGGAGAACCAGCGGGAACTACGGCTCCAGGTTCTTTTGACCACCTTATGCAGCATGACGCTGTGGCGGCTCAGGCAATGGCTCTGAATGAAATGAAGGAGCATGGAACTGACGGGGATAATTTGCCGTTCTAAGCATTAAAAATTGACCATAAAACATTGAAAAACGGGACAAGATGAAGGCACACTACAGTGGTAGAAAGCCGTCCCGAATTTATCCACATATACATGTTTTTGACTCGCTTCTGCCCGTCTGAGAAGATATGGCAGAGGCAAAACGGAAGGATGGCCGAGTGGTCGAAGGCACCTCACTGCTAACGGGGCGAGCGGTGAAACGCTCCGGGGGTTCGAATCCCTCTCCTTCCGCAATTAGATAGCATGTCGTATAGCCCTTTGTACTGGAGTTGCGTTACCAACGCAACAGACATGACAAGAACGAGTAATGAACAAGGACATGGGGCGACCTTGCTGCTCACTGCTATCACAGCGATGTTTGACTTATTGCAACACAACGCATGACATCCGAAAGTAATGCTTAGTGAGGAAACTCTGAGACAGCATGAAGGGCGGATGTGTAATACTATATGAACGAGGCTGGCCGCAAGGTCGGCCTCGTGGTAATGCTGCCGATGGCGGTCACAAGCCCGCAGGAAGAAAGCAGAGTGACATAATACAGAAAACTATGAGAAGATTCTGGGATGAGAAGAAAGACAACATCCTTCGCCGGAACTATCCGAAGTGCGACTTGAAATCGATTGCAGCAAGGTTTGGAGTTTCTGTCGGAGCCATTAAGTGCCGCGCAGGAGTGCTTGGTTTACATCGGAAAGTAAACGTAAAGGAAAAATGGACTGACAAGCAGCTTGACTACCTCCGCAAGCACTATGCTGACATGAGAGCTGAGGACATTGCCAAAAAAGTGAAGCACTCTACTGAAAGAGTCTGGTACATGGCAAAGAAGCTCGGACTTGGGAAAAGCCAGGAGTTCTATCAGGAATGCGGACGGCGGAGTGCTGCAACAGCCGGAGCAATCGCTTGTCGCTTCCGAAAAGGTCAATCTCCATTGAACAAGGGGAAGCGACAGGTTGAATTTATGTCACCTGAAAGCATTGAGCGCACGAAGGCGACGCGATTCAAAAAAGGACACAAGCCACATAACACTCAAAATGTCGGACATGAGCGGATAACCGATGATGGTTATATAATGATTAAAGTCTCTGACGATATGCCAATGGTACTGAAGCATCGCCACCTATGGGAGATAACATACGGTGAGATTCCAGATGGCTTCTGTGTTGCTTTCAGAGACGGGAACAGGATGAATTGTACAATCGAGAACCTTTTCCTCATAAGCCGCGAGGACAATGCCCGACGACGCACATCAAGCGAGACACCAGAACAACGGAAGAAGAGACTTGAAAAGGTGTCTGCAACAAACCAAAGAAGAAGAAGAAGAATCAGGCAACTGCTGAAAGAGTATTATATAATATGACATATGAAGAACTGAACAGGACGATTGCTATTGTGGCAAGCCAGGTGAAGCTGGCAGTTGGCATTGGGAACAATGCGGCATGGGCGGCGGTGTTGGAGGCTCACGACCACATCAGGCAGCATCGCAACTACCGACACGAGGTGAAGCGGCTCTACAAGCAAGCTCTCCAGGAGTTCCACGACTACGAGTCGCGTCTGATTCATGCGCAGAAGAACAGGATGTTTCGCGTCTCGGACATGTCAGCGAACACGCGGAAAAAGTACGGCAATATAACCGACCGCGAGTATTATGACTTCTGGACGGCGACTGGTGCAACAGCCTATGCTCAGACGCGGCCATTCGTCACCAACCTCCACAACAAGTACCGCATATCGCTCGAAGCGCACGGAGTCAGGCAGCCGGAAATACTGGCATGGGCTATGACAGCCGACGCTTGCCTGAAAATCGCCAAGCAGATATACACCATGACGCTTCAAGTCATGGAGGATGTGTTCAAGGTGCCCCGCAAGATACTCATTGAGGTGTTCGGTCAGTTCGACCTCTCCCGCGTCATTGCCTGCTGGCAGACGGCTATGCGGTCAACGGACAAGGGGGCTTTCGACTACAACATGACAGACATCGAGAGGAAGAACATAGAACACGCCATTGATGACATCATCGACCGCTGGAGCGACACACAGAAGCACCTCTGCATAACCAACGAGACGATGAAGGACTACGACGACATCTTCCGCACGAAGGGAGAGCTGAAGAAAGCACAGCGGGAGTTGTCGGAACTTGAACAGGAACTGAAAGAAGACGAAGATAAACGGAACTATGAACGAAGAGAGAGAAAAATCAAATTTGCCGCCACTGCCGACGAGGGAGGAAATAGCGATACAACAGGAAAAGCAGAACTTCCTTCCGCAGTTGAATTGGTGGGATGCTGAAATCGACGACACTTTCCTCAACTTTGCGAAGCCATATACACCGCCTGCCTGGACGTTGAGCCATGCCGGAGTACAGTTCGCAAAGTTGGGGGATTTGCACATCGTGACTGGCAAGGCTGGACACGGAAAGACAGCCTTCATGTCGCAAGTCATGGCGACCATCCTTTGCGGAAGGTTCGGCAGAATGGCTTTCGAGCAATCGGAAAACATTCCGAAGCCGAAGGTGCTCTATGTTGATACTGAGCAAAGCGAGGATGATACCATCGCCATTAAGAACCGCGTCTGCATGATGGCAGGCATTCCTTACGACAGGAAAAACGACCAATTCTTTGTGATGCGACTGCGTGAAGTCGAAGAGGCAAAAGAACGGTGGCGCAAGATAGTGAAGGCCGTTGACCAGATAGTGCCAACGGTGCTCTTCCTGGACGGAATGCTCGACATCGTTGAGGACTACAATGAACAGACGGAGTGCCAGCCTATCATACGGCAACTGATGATGACCGCCACGAAGTACAACTGTTCGCTCTGGAGTGTGCTTCACGAGAACCCGACAACAGAGAAGATGGTTGGCTCGCTCGGATCAATAGCACAGCGCAAGGTGACTGAAATCTTCATTGTCCGCAAGCACAAGCTCGACAAGGAAAAGGATAAGAAGCCAAACCGACCACCAATATACTTCAGTGTTGAGCAACTGAAGGCGAGAGGCCGCGATGTTCCAGATTGGGACTTTCAGATATTGCCCGTTGACGGTTGGGGAAGGCCGGAGGAAATCATCGACGCTCAGGACTTGCCACACCATGACCCGCGAGAAATACAGAAGTGGATTGAGGACTATCAGAACAAGATACAATGGCCTGCCTCACGTATGGATATATACGGCAAGATACTGACACCCGTAGGCATAACTGACAGCAACGAACAAAGGGAAATCGTAGATACAGCCATTCGCTCTCGGCTTCTCATTGAAGAGCCGTTGGAGCCGGGAAAGAAGAACCACAGACTCAGTATAAACAGACAACTAATTCCATTCTAAAATAAGACTAAACATGATTTACTACACAAAGAAAAACGACAAACTGCCAGAGACACACTTCCCGAAAGGTTCAGTCATTACATACCTTTCATACGATGAAGATAGGAAATTGAAGCAAAAGGACATCATACTGCTCGACCACATAGCAGAGGAAAAGCATTGCGACATCTTTGGAAAACTTGCACTTGTCATAGCTGAAGGTGAAGCACCATACATCGACGCTCCGAAAGAAGGATGGTCACGTGTTTGGCACAATGGGGCATTGGTTCGTTATGCTTCGTGGGTGGAGCTGGCACAACTTGCCAAAGCCTTGTCGCAAGTCATAGAGCCAGGAACAATGAAAGACGTAGATCTTTCCTATGACAAAGAATCGCGCTAATCGCGTGCGTGTGTTGGGATATTTACTGATAAATATCCCAAGCGCGCGCACACACGCATACGTGCGAGGCTGGGCAGCCTATTGTGGGCGCATTGTGCGTCCGCCCACAGACATAGGCTTTGATGCCCACGGGAAGCCTCGCACACGCGCACATTATTTTTTAGGCTAACAGATATTTTTTTCTGGATCTTGGGGAGGGCGAAAACCCTTTACCTCGTAAAAGGTTTATGGCAAAAAAATGGTAGGTACGGAAAGCTGGTAAATGGTGCAACCAGCAAAATTGGAATAAGGCGCACGAGCCTCGCATAGTAATGGTGTGCGCTGAAAGGCTTAGGTGAGCGCGGGTTCGAGTCCCGACCGTACCACAAAAAATGAAATAATATGATTGACGAACTAACAATCCAGCGGGTGAAAGACTCGGCGAAGATTCTGGACGTGGTGAGCGACTATGTGAAGCTGAAGCGGGCTGGCGTGGAGTACACTGGTTGCTGTCCGTTCCATGAGGACAGGCACACGGGCAGCTTTATGGTCAACCCATCGAAGAACATCGCAACGTGCTTCCCTTGCAAGAAGACTTGGGACCCGATAGCCTTCATCATGGACAAGGAGGGCGTTGGGTATATCGAAGCAATCAGGATGCTGGCTAAGAAGTTCGGCATCTACATCGACGACAATGTGGAAGCACCAAAACAGAAGGCAGAGCCGCGACCACTGCCACCGCCACTTCCCAAGAGGACTTGGCCGCTGTCATTCGTGAAGCGAAACTTGGCAGACGGTTCGGACGCGCTGGTGCGTTGGCTCATGTCGCTGCCTTGGGACGCTTCGCAACGTGCAAGGCTCCCGCAGGTGCTGGCCGTCTATTTCATAGGTCACTCGCACTTCTTTACCAACTTTCATGGCAAGCGCGAGGAGCACGACTTCACGGTGTTCTGGCAGATTGATGAGAACTTCACGCTCCACGACGGACACTTCATGAAATACTACCCTCCAGGACACCCGAAGGCAGGGCATCGCATGAAGGAGAAAGACGAATACAATACGACATGGCTCCATGCCAGGATGAAGTACGCCGACCCAGCGAAGACAAGCATCCCGCGATTCGACGAGGCGAAGGAGGACGAGAGCCACTGCCTGTTTGGGCAACACCTGATGTCGAGCAATCCGAAAGCGGTCATCAACATCGTGGAGAGCGAAAAGACGGCACTCGTCATGTCCGTTGCATACGGCTGTAGTGCCTTGCAACTTTGGATGGCTTGCGCAGGACTTGGGAACCTCACCAATAGGCACGAGCTGCTGAAGCCGCTCATCGAGCAGAAGAAAACCATTGTCCTCTACCCAGACCACGACGGCATTGACAAGTGGAAAGATGCGGCAAAGCAGATCGGGTACAAATGGTTGTCAGTGAACACGGAGCCAGTGACGAAATGGTGGACACCAGAAGACGGTGAGAAAGCCGACATCGCGGACGTAGTGCTCCGCTCGCTCGGAGAGCACAAAGGACAGAAGCCAGTGCAAGTGGCCGAGCCGCTGCGGGAATGGATAACAAAGAATGAAAACGTGAAAACACTTATTGAGAAACTTGATTTGGAAGCGATATGAAACAAGATGATGAAGGAAAATTTGTGACCGTTGCCGGGAAGGTGAGCGCATGGTGCTACGGCAGGCTGAGCCGCATACTGAGGAAGCGGGGACTGAACATCTACCAGATGATTCAGAACTTTAGCGACTCCATTGTGCGGAACATGGACGACAAGCACAACCTCACGCCTGAAAGCGAGAAGATAATGGCAACATTCGAGCACATGATAGGATGGGAAGACAACTTCAACCTGGCCGACCCAAACGTGAAGCCCGAAGTGAGCGAAGCCACCTACTACCTGACAGACGAGGACGGCAAGAAAGGCGTGCGGGTGATGCACGTCGAAAAGCCATTCTTCGGGCAGTGGACTCAGAACTTCAACATACAGCAGATATTTGAGCGGTTTATGTGCCTCACCTTCCCAGGACTTTACAGACGGCTCCGCTTCATTGCCGTATGCCGCCAATGCGCCAGCATCTTCGAGCTGCTGACAGAGATAGTCGGAGAGCTGGAGGAAGAGGAACGGAAGAAGGAACTGCTGGAGGACTTCGAGGACGCAGACCGTGGCGACTGGGGACAAAAGCCCCACGAACATCCCTACAGACGTAGGCACGAGAAATCAGAAGACACACTATTCAAAGAAGAACTAATATAATAAGATATGGACAGATACGAACTACAAGAGAAAGCATTGGTATTGTTAGTAAAGAAAGGCGAAGCAGTTTATTCGCATACCATTCCAGAAGAGCGCGACAATAAAGGACACATCGTACACTTCGCAAGAGAAATATACAAAGTGAAGCCAGAGTGCCGGTTGGAATTACAACGCTTTCCGAGAGAGAACCCGATACCAAAACGCTGCTGTGCAAGCTGCCAGCATAAGGACGTGATAGACATCCCCGTAGAAGGTACGAAGCGAGTGCGGCAAGGCGTTAGGGTATGCCTTGCAAAGTCAAGCACAGAGGTGTCGCAATGTTCCATTTGCGCTGACTACCGAATGCGCGAAGCATGGGCAAGGATATGAGTAACTTAGTAAACCCATTGCTTTGCCCCAACTACGAAGACTACGATAAATACGGTTGCAAGGGCAACGCATTTGTTGGGTTCCCGGACATGTGGGAGCCGGAGATACAGGCAGAGGCTGGCGTGTATGAGGAACGTCAGAGGCTGAGACAACAGATATTCTTCATGTCCCGAGACAGCGTACAGCGAACCATCATGCACTTCAAGAATATGAATGCCAAGCATTCATACATAGCAGAAATTGTCAACAAGGCGATGCGTCAACTCGCAGAGGAATACGGATGGAAGGTGAAGAATGCCGACAGCATTAAGTACTGCCATGTGTCGCCCATCATCCGCACCTCGCTCGGAAAGTACGAAGACGACAGCATGGACTTGGACTTCGACGTAGTGTTCCCGAGCAAACGGAAGCGCAAACAGCAGTCATCGGAACTTGTCGAACAGTACATGACACCGCTTGAACGCATCCATTATGAAGGAAAGCAACAGTTCCCAGACAAACGGGACGTGGTAGCCTACGCGCTTGTAGAACTTGCCGCTGTCAATGGATGGAAGCCAGTCAGCACCGACCCACACAGACCATTCAATACAAAGGTGTATAAGATATGAGCAAGCGACTCGCGTGGCGATGCCGCGACATACAGCAGCAGCGCGACAAGGCAGAGATATACAACTCGAAGGAGTGGAAGCAACTGCGAGAGGCGAAGTTGACGGCGCAACCGCTGTGTGAGATGTGTCTGGAAGAAGGACGCAAGCGAGGCATCAAGCGTGGATATGTGCGCAGTGCAACGTGTGTGCATCACATCGTGCCCATCGAGACGGCGACCACCAAGGAGGAGATGTGGCGACTGGCCATCGGTTGCGGGCTGTCAGGGCTGATGAGCCTGTGCCGACCGTGCCACCACAAACTCCACAACGATGCCGGCTACCACACCCGCGAGGCGGTGCAAGAGCGCAAGCAGTCTGCCTTCGAGCGATGGAAGGAGCGGCAACAGCGAGGGCAAAGCGGTGCTTGCATCAGCTCTGCCGAGCGCGAAGCTCCTCGCACGGAGTGCAAGGCAAGGCAGCAGCGACAGCGGCCACCGACCGAAGGCGACGCTGAGGGAAAACCTCGGGGCCTCATTTAATTCAGAAACGACTTTGTTTCCCAAAT
>Ga0265301_10003459_pt1 | contig 16643 bp, 14 predicted proteins | sample AusTroGonzalo_MG_2_FD_193488 | JGI IMG/M metagenome (GOLD analysis project Ga0265301, IMG submission 193488) | Bovine rumen microbial communities from tropical cattle in Woodstock, Queensland, Australia - Gonzalo_04 | ecosystem: Host-associated > Mammals > Digestive system > Stomach > Rumen ...
GTCCTCTTCCAGCGGGCCGTTTGTCAGCAGGCATACGGAACACACGGAAGTTCCATGGTCCTTCAGCCACTGCGCCCAGGGATCATTGTCCCCCAGCGGCTGAATGATTTCAAACCAGAAATTCTCCGTCAGAACGCTTTTTACCTTCATCGGGGTGTCCGTGATCGGTTTTCCCAGATACCGGGTGTAAGGCTCTCTGACCGTCGGATGGTCTTCGTGATCCTCCTCCGGTTTTCTGTCCGTTCCCAGCAGCCGTTCATATGCGCCGGCCGTGCGTTCCAGATCATCGGTCACGATAATGATTTTGATGATGGCAGTCGATGAAAGTGCCATGATAATTCACTTCTTTCCGTTCTTTATTTCAGTGCGCCCGCGCTCATACCCCGTTCAAAGTTCTTCTGCATGCACAGGTATGCCACGATTTCGGGGATCGCCGTCATGACCGCCGCCGCCAGGATCTTTGTCTGATCATTGGTAAACTCACCCTGGAAAAACTGGGGCAGTAGCGTGACCGTCTGCTTGTCAGGGCTCTGCAGGAAGAGAAGCGGCAGCAGATACGCATTCCAGGAATTGATCAGTGTCAGTACGATCACCGCTGATGCGATCGGCTTGGTCAGCGGCAGCACGATGCTCCAGAAGCTTTGCCAGGTATTGGCTCCGTCAATTCGTGCAGCTTCCATAAGTTCATCCGGAACACCGTTGAGGAAATTCCGGGTCAACAGGATGGTAAAAGGCATCTGCAGGGCTGTCTGCGGCAGGATCACTGCAAAAAATGTATTATACATCCGCAGCCGCTGGAACGTCACGAAAAGGGGTGTCAGCAGGATGACCTCCGGCAGCGTCAGCGCCACTAGGATCAGCCAGAAATAGACTTCCTTTCCGAAGAAACGCATCTTGGAAAATCCGAATCCTGCCGTCATACTGAAGATATACACCAGCAAAATGACACCCGCCGAGATAATCGCCGAATTGCGGAAAAAGATCGGTACAACGCCCGTGTCCCAGACCGCCTTGTAATTCTCGAATCCTCTCCCGCCCAGGGATCCTGCCACCATCTGAATCAGCGGAACGATATACGGAACCGTCATCAGGATCAGAAGAAGCTGCAGCAGGACCTTCCCTCGTTTGGTTCTGATCTCAAGCATGCTCAGCCCTCCTTCGTGTTCGCCTTGTTGGTCAGGAATGCGCCGACGATCGCCAGAACCAGCAGGACCACCGACAGCGCCGCCGCATATCCCAGATGGGATTGGCGGATACCCTGGCGATAGATGTACGTGCCCAGGAATTCTGTAGCGTGCATGGGCCCGCCGGTAGTAATCAGATACGGGATATCAAAAGTCTTCAGCGCGCCGATCACACTGAGCATCCCCATCGAAACAGTCGTTCCCCGGCACCCGGGAAGCACCATATGCCACAGGGTGCGAAGATTTCCGGCGCCGTCCAGCCGGGCCGCCTCCAGCATCTCCGTATCAATCTGGCTCATGGCTGCGTAATACAGGATGAAACTCATCCCGGTAAATTCCCAGATCGTCACCGACATCAGCACAATCAACGCTGTATCCGGTCTGGACAGCCAGTCTACGGTAATACCCAGATGCAGGGTGTCAAAGACCGTCTGCAGCAGTCCCTGTGGAGAAAACAGCAGGCGGAACACAGGCGCCATCGTCGCCGGTGCCAGGATTGTCGGGATAAAGATGATGCATTTGAACAGCGTCGGCAGTTTTACATCGCTGTGCAGAATCACCGCGAAAATGAATCCAAGTGCATTCTGAACGATAAAAGTAACCACCAGATAGATCGCCGTATTCTGCAGGCATTTCCAGAACACCTTATCGCCGAAGAGTTTCTCATAGTTCTTCAGTCCCACCGCTTCCCGCACAGGGCTCAGTCCGTCCCAGTTCGATGTAGAAAGATCGAAAGTGAAAAACATCGAATAATAAATGATTACGACCAGGAAAAGAAAAGCCGGAAGGATCCAGACCAGTCCTTTATTCCTTCTCAGCCCTGAAAGCGCGATCCCGCTCTGCATCGGTCAGCGCCTCCTTTCAGATCTCTGTAAAGAAAAAGGCAGAAGTCTCCGGAGAGACTTCTGCCGGTGATTGATTACTGTTCAGCCTGCACTTCAGCCAGCTGGGCGGCGCCGTCTTCAGCGCTCATCATACCGGAAGCCACACCGGCCAGCACATCCATCATGGCCTGGTTCAGGTCCGCGCTGATTTCACCGAAGCGGGGATTGTCCGCGTTGCCCATGGCGGTTTCCAGATAAGCCTTCACCGCTTCATTCTGGGCTTCGGGATTCACCAGCTGCACAGCGTCCCAGTTGGGAGTCGCGCTCTTGAGAACCGGAACCACATTCAGGGAATCGGCAATCAGTTGCTGGCCTTCCTGGGAAGCGCCCAGCCACACCGCAAACTTGATGGCCGCGTCGGTGTTCTTTCCGGAAGCAGCCACGGCGGTCGCATAGTCGATATCGCTGAACATATATCCCACATTGCCGGTTCCCGCCAGATCCGGGAAGTTAACCGGGATCATGGTGAAGGGAGCGTCCGTGGAGGAAGCCGCTTCCATGTTCGCCTTCATGGTGTCCGGCAGCGTGTTCATTGTGTACCAGGAACCCATCATAACCATGGCAGCCTTCTGGCTCAGGAACAGGTTGTTCGCTTCGGGATACTGCATCAGTCCCAGAGCACCGGGCTGCATAATGCCTTCATCGAAGAGGCTCTTCCAGATCTGCAGGCCCTTCACAAAGGTCTCGTCGGTCCATTCCACTTCACCCCTGCAGGCCTTTGTGAACTGGCCGGGGTTGATGTTGTCGCAGATCGCATGGAAAGTATCCATGTTGAAGGCTCCCTGTCCGGCGCCCTGCACGAAACCGATGAGTCCATTGTCCTCGAAAGTCTTCACAGCAGCCTTCCAGGACTCCAGATCAGTGGGAATCGCGACGTCGTACTTGTCAAACAGGTCCTTGTTGATCCACAGGTTGCCGGCATAAACGGTACCGACACCCAGGGCTTTCAGTTCGCCGTTCACGGTCATCGTCGTCAGGGAAGTTTCACTGATCTTGTCCGCGTAATCGTCTCCCAGCGCGGCCTTCAGGGCTTCGGTCAGATCCAGTGCCTGACTGGCAAATACTTCGATGCCGCCGTTTGCGGATCCGGCGGAGCACTCAAAGATATCTACGCCTTCGCCGTAAGCCAGGGCCGGCTTGATCGTCGCGTCATAGTCGTCGATGGAAACCTGCTTCCAGGTTACTTTGATGTCCGGATAGGTCTTGTTGAACGCTTCAATAAAAGATTCATTCACGGGAGATCCCGGGGTCCATCCCCACCAGACCAGTTCCGCCGCTTCATCAGCAAAGGCGGAAGTCACGGATACGAGCATCAGGATGCTCAGGAGAATCGCCAGCATTTTCTTCATTTTCTTTCCCTCCGTTTTTGTTGTTTGGTATGAAATTGTTTTGAAGCCGGAAGCTTACTTCTCATAGCTCTCCAGCAGTTCAACGATGCATTTCAGATCCGGAGCCTCGAGATAGTTGTACTCGCCGCTTCCGTCTCCGTACGTGCCGTGCTGCACCAGTTTCAGACCCGCCGCCTCGGCGTTCGCCACCTGCTTTGAAGAATCTCGAACCTGGAAGGCGATGTGGTGCATCCCTTCACCGTGTTCATTCAGAAAATTCCTCCAGGTGGATGGTGCCTCGTTGGGCTGAATCAATTCCAGCTGCAGTCCCGGTCCGACGTCAAAGAATGCCAGCAGGGAATTTGCTTCAGGCGCAGGTTTCCCTTCGAATGTGGTCTGCATGACCTCATAGTCACCGCAAAGCTGTGTCTCGGGAACATCGACCCCGAGAAAAGCCGCCCATTTTTTCTTCGTTTCTTCAATATCATTCACAATAAAACCAACCTGGGCAAACAAATGTGTTCCGACAACTCCGGCCATTGGTATCCTCCTCCTTTTTTATATCTCACCAAGCGGTCTGCCTGTTTCCATGGGTTCAGGCCTCTCGCAAGTGGTCTTCATCCTGTACATGGTTCCGCTCTCCGCTGCCTTCATCAGCCCGTTGATCGCCTCAATCGTATGCACAATCATCCCCCGCGTCCGGCTCACGCCTCCGGTCTCGATCGCGTGCACCAGCTCTGCCACCCCGATTCCGCGGGAATAATCCTTTGGCCGGGGAAACAGTTCCGGAAGCTCATAGAAGGTCTCTTTCCGCTGACGCGCTTCATCGGTATCCCTGTATACCGGATCGGTAAACTGCTCTTTCCGGTACACCTTCGGTGCGCCGCCGCCGAAGTTTGGATCGGGATAGCTCAGCGTTCCGCCGTCTCCGAAGATTTCAAACATCGGCAGATTGGATCGGTAGATGTCATAGCTGACGTTCAGGTTGACAATCACGCCGCTCCGCATCCGCATGATGGCGGTATAGTGGGTGTCCACTTCCGCCGGAATCTCCGTTCCTGCAAGCGGGCCCACATAAACGTGGCGGGTCTCGCTCGGCTTTGCGCTGAAAGCGGCGATGGATTCAATGGGACCGGCGAGCGAAATCAGCGCGGTCAGATAGTACGGCGCCATGTCATATTGGGGACCGCTTCCCTTCGCATAGAATGACCGGGGACTCGGATGCCAGGTTTCCACGCCGAAGGTAGTCATATTGGCGGTAATGAAGAACGGTTTGCCGATCAGTCCCGCGTCCAGGTAGTACCGGACGCTCTGCAGCCCGGATGCCAGGAAGGTATCCGGCGCGCTTCCGGCCTGAAGTCCTTCCTGTTCTGCCAGGTCAAGCAACTCCTGCGCTTCTTCGGGTTTCTGGGCAAACGGCTTCTCGCAGAATAGGTGTTTCCCTGCTTTGAGGATCTTTCGGTTCAGTTCTGTATGAACCTGCGGGGGGGTCAGATTGATCACCAGTTCAATCTCAGGATCTGCAAGCAGCTCGTCTGTCGAATACGCTTTGGGAATTCCGAACTCACCCGCCAGTTTTTCCGCAAGTGCGGTCTCCAGATCCGCGCAGGCCGCGATTCGCAGCTGCGGAAAGAAGCGCCCGATATCACCGGCGTAAGTCCGGCTGATCACACCGCATCCGAGGATTCCGACATTGAAACTGCGCATAACAGACCTCCGCTTCTTCCTGCTGGATCTTGTCTGAACAATCTGTGTTTCAGCCTGAATTCTATCAGCATTTTAGTCCGTACATTTTCCATATCGTCCGGACTCACTGCGCATATTTTGCTAAATTGTGTTGTTTTTCTCCCTAATATGACAATCAGAAAGAAAAAAACCCCTTGCCTGCACGGGACAGCTCATAAAGACAAATCTGTTCTTGTGCCGGTAAGGGGGGTGATCCTTCCGATGGAATTTAGTGACGGTAATTCATTCCAGACGCATATCAAATGCTTTTTTGGACGTTCCGTTAAACCCCATGTTTTCATAAAAACGGTGCGCTTCGGTTCTGGATATTCCGCTTTGCAGAATCGCTTTGTAACAGTGACGCTCCTTCGCAAACGCAATCGCCATATCCAAAACGCGGGAAGCCAGCCCGCGCTTTCTGTAGGCCTGATCCGTTACAACATTTTCAATAAAGCAAATGCCCCGGTTCCCCCGGGTAAGATTCGGGATGTATACGGCGTAACAGCTCGAAACGACCTTCCCGTCATCAACGGCTCCGAAATACTGAATATCGGGATTGTTTTCGATTTCTTCCCAAACTTTTTTACTGTGCTCTGCGGTATTCTCATCATCCGGGTCAAGCTGTTTATATAATTCAAGCAATGATGTCAGATCCGTTGCTGTTATTCTTCTGAATTCCATACTGTATTTTCTCCTTCATCTGCCGGTTTCCCGCTTTTCGGCATACATCATAGCATGTTAGACATAAAAGAAAAAGCCCCGGCCCTCTTTGTTTTCGGCATTCAGATATGATATAATGCGATCAGCATCAGACACATATCATTCTGCTTTTGAACGGAGTGGATCATATGTCAGGCATCAACCGGTATTATGAGGAACTTGTTTTTGACAGCGGCACCAAGATCAACGTCTCCCGTCAGATCAACAATGACTATTTTGATACCGTTCACTGGCATCCGTATGTGGAACTGCTGGTCAGCCGTTGCGACGGAAACCGGGCAACCGTCAATTTCACTTCTTATCAATTGAATCAAAACGATATCGCCTTGATCTGGTCCGGTGATCTGCACGCTGTTCACTCCGTCCGGGAAGATTCATTTCTGATCGTTCAGTTCCCCATCGCTCTGTTGGCGGTCATGGGCGAACTGAACGGTATCCTGCCGCGCCTCTCCCGTCTTCACTGCGTGCGCTACGACCAAAATAAGCCGTGGAGCCTTCAAATCATCCGCTTCGCCGAAACCATCGAACAGCATTACTTTCAGGATGTCCCCTTTCGGGAGGTGGAGGTTTATGCGAACCTGCTCAGCCTTTTTGCGCTGATCGGTAAGCAGTGCATTCAGGCTGAGAGCGAAGCGCCGGAAGCTGAAAACACCACCGACCGCTCAAATCTGAAGCTGATGACGGAAGCCTGTCTGTTTATTTCGGAAAACTGCATGAAGCCGCTGTCGCTGAACGATGTCGCGCTTGAGATCGGCGTCAGCAGGTCGCACTTTGCCCATCTGTTTAAAAACTACACCAACATGACCTTTGTTGATTTCCTGACCGTAGAGCGGGTGAAGCTCGCCGAAACCTTCTTTATGAATCCGAACCTGCGCATTACCGACATCGCTTTCGAATCCGGGTTTTCAAGCATTTCATCCTTCAACCGTGCCTTCAGGAAGGTTAAAGGATGTTCCCCGACCGAATTCCGTGCCACGATGATCAATTAAAGCCATGATTCATTCTTTCTTGCTGTTTTGAGAAACATCAGCAAAAAATAGCAAGTATCCCGACAATATATAAGAAGCAGTTTCCCGTGTCATGTCATAAAATGAGAGCGTAAACGTATACCTCCGGTATTATGACAGTCAGTCGAGGAAACACAGAATATGGACAAAGCCGTGAAGGTTCATATGATCCGTAAAAACAGACCACACTCCCGCCGCAGAGGCGGAACGACCATGAATATGACAGAAGGCAATCCGCTGGCATTGCTTTCTGTCTTTGCGTTGCCGCTGCTGATCGGCAATCTGTTCCAGCAGGCCTATAATATGGCTGATTCCATGATCGTCGGGCAGATGCTCGGTGCGAATGCGCTGGCGGCCGTCGGGGCGACCGGATCCATCTCCTTCCTCTTCTTTTCCTTTTTCAGCGGGATCAGCGGCGGCTGCGGCATTGTGACCGCTCAGTTTTTCGGCGCCGGGAAGGATACGGAGGTGTGCAAGGCAATCGCCAACTCAGCCTATATTACCCTGGCTTCCTCCCTGCTGACCGGTGTGCTCGCCTTTCTGATGGTTCCCACCGTGCTCACCTGGCTGGGAACACCGCCGGAAATTTTACCCGATGCGATCACCTATATGCGCATGACATCGGCGTCCGTTCCGCTGATCGCGATTTACAATTACGCCTCCTCCATGCAGCGCGCCCTGGGAGACTCCCGCACGCCGCTGTATTTTCTGGTCTTCTCCTGCCTTCTGAATGTGGGCCTGGATCTGCTCTTTGTCGGAACCTTCGGTCTGGGCGTTTTCGGCGCTGCGCTGGCAACCATGCTGGCTCAGCTGCTGGCGGGCGCAGGCTCCCTGCTTTATGCGTTCCGCAGGAATCCGTATTTCAGGCTGAGCAGGGAATCCCTGGCTTTTGACAGACCGATAGCGAAAAAAGCAATCCGTCTCGGCCTTCCCCTGGCGCTCCAATGGAGCCTGATCGCCATCTCCACCACCGCCCTGCAGTCCGTTGTCAATTCTTTCGGAGCAACCGCCATGGCAGCCTATACCGCCACCAATCGTCTCGAGCAACTGGTACAGCAGCCCTTCGGTTCCATGAGCATGGCATTGTCCACCTATGCGGGACAAAATATGGGGGCCGGTAAAATGCAAAGGATCCGTCTGGGCTTCCGGGATAGTCTGCTTGCCATGATCGCGGTAGCCGCCGGCATGACGTTGATCATGCAGCTGTGCGGGGAATCCCTTGTAAGCCTGTTTGTACAGGAGAAGGATGTGATTGCCCTGGGCGGCAAAGCCCTCAAAATCACAAGCCTTTTCTATGTTTTCCTGGGTATCATCTATGTTTCCCGCGGCGTCCTGAACGGCATCGGCGACGCGGTCTTTTCCCTGATCAACGGAGTCGTGGAGATCGTCGGGCGCGTCGGCCTTCCCCTGCTGCTGTTAGGCCTGACATCCGCGGGCGTCTGGTCCATCTGGATCACCGCAGGAGTCACTTGGCTCCTGGCCGGCGTCTCCTGTATTCTGCGCTACATCTCCTGGAGAAAGAAAACGGGAGAAACGGCCGAAACCCCGGCTGTTTCAGCGTAACTGGCGTGTTAACAACGGATCTGTAAGGAAATGAAAGTCATCATACCGATGGAGGCTGGCAATGATCAAGACGCTCCTGCGGCTTAGTCGTGAAGCAATTCGTTACAGAACACTTTATGTCATTGCGATTCTGTCCACGCTGGCGCTGACCCTGGTAAACCTGACCGCGCCGAAACTGCTGTCTGATATGACAGGGATTGTGCAGGCCGGCGTGGACGAAAAAGGGATGCATTCCATCCTGGTCCTTACGGGCGTCCTGGTCGGTCTGTACCTGCTGCGGATCCTGTTCCGGTTTCTGAGCAACTATCTGGCTCACAAGGCAGCCTGGTACCTGGTCGGTGATCTGCGGACCAGGACCTATGATAAACTGGAGCATATGCATCTGGGCTATTTTCACGATAAGCAAACCGGTGATCTGATGAGCCGGATCGTGAATGATACCCGTGATTTCGAATTGCTCTATGCGCACATGATCCCTGAGTCGATTACTAACCTGGTTACCTTTGCCGGGGTGTTGATCGTTCTGCTGACCATCAACTGGAAACTGGCGCTGATCACCTGTGCACCGCTTCCCCTGATCTTCGCATCCGGATTTGTATTCTCCAAAAAGGTCAGGCCTTATTTCAGGATCTCTCAGAAGAAAATGGGCGAGCTGAACGGAAAACTCCAGGACAATCTCTCCGGAATCCATGAAATCCAGTCCTTCGGCCGGGAAGCCTATGAAACAGAGCAGGTGAACGCGCGGAACTTCGAGCACGTCCGGGCCATGCTGCAGGCGCTGAAAATCAGTGCCGTGTTCCATCCCACCGTCGAGTTTATTTCCTCCCTGGGAACGGTCCTGGTGGTCGGGTTCGGCGGATACCTGGCATGGAGAGACGGCATGAGTGTGGCGGATATCGTAGCTTTTCTGCTCTATCTGGCCCTCTTTTATACCCCGGTGACAGGCCTTGCCAACCTCCTGGAAAATATGCAGCAGTCCATGGCCGGTGCGGAGCGTGTCCTGGATATTCTGGACGCGCCGCAGGAAATTCTGGATCTGGATGGAGCTGAAACTCTCAGCGATGTCAAAGGGGAAATTGCTTTTGATCACGTCAGTTTCTCCTATGAAGACGGCATCCCCGTCCTCAGGGATGTTTCCTTTGTCTGCAGTCCCGGGAAGATGCTGGCCATCGTCGGCCCGACAGGCGTGGGCAAAACCACGCTGACCCAGCTGATCTCCCGGTTCTACGAACCGTCATCCGGATTTATCCTGATTGACGGGCATGATATCCGCGGCGTAACGCTGGAAAGCCTTCGCCGGAATATCTCACCGGTCTTGCAGGACACCTTCCTCTTCAACGGCACGGTTTCGGAGAATATCGGCTACGCTGTGCCGGATGCCTCCCTGGAGGAAATCATGGCAGCGGCAAAGGCCGCAAATATTCACGAGGATATTCTGGCCATGCCGGACGGATATGAAACCCGGGTCGGCGAGCGGGGACTGCGCCTCTCCGGCGGACAGAAACAGCGCATCGCCATCGCCCGGGCAATTCTTCGGAATTCGCCCGTCATCATCCTGGACGAAGCAACCGCTTCCGTGGATGTGGAAACGGAGCAGCAGATCCGGAAAGCCATCGCGAGCGTGGCCGGGAGCCGTACAATTATCGCGATCGCGCACCGATTGTCCACCATCCGGAACGCCGATCAGATTCTGGTTATTGAGGATGGCCGCATCACAGAGCGTGGTACTCATGAGGAACTGGTTGCCCTGGGCGGTACCTATGCCCGAATGAACAGTATCCAAAACAATCAGTAACCCGCGCGCTTCCGGAGCGGAGCCTTATCCCTGCGGGAAGAGTGAAACATTTTCATTCCCCGCCAATAAAAAGAACGGAGGAACACAGCATATGAATCAGGATCAGTTCGCCCATCGCAAAGCCGCTGCCCGTCTGCGGATTCTGAACCCGGACGGAACGCCCGCCGCCCGTTTGCCTGTCCGCGTGGACCAGGTCTCTCACCGTTTCCTCTTCGGCTGCGGCGCCTTTGACGCCGTGGATCTGATGAAAACGCAGGACACCGCGGAGCAGGCCTTCCTGCAGGAACGGATGGGAAAATGGCTCTCCCTGTTCAATTACGGCACCCTGCCTTTCTACTGGGGCCGCTACGAACCGGTCGAAGGCCGGACGGCGTACCCGGAAACCTTCGCAGCCGCAAATTGGCTGCGTGAAAAAGGCGTCCGGGTCAAAGGCCATCCTTTGTGCTGGCATACCGCCTGTGCTCCCTGGCTGCTGAAGTTCTCCAATGAAGAGATTCTTCGTCGGCAGATCGAACGCATTCACCGGGACGTCACGGCTTATAAGGGTGTGATCGGTCTGTGGGATGTTATTAATGAAGTCGTGATTATGCCCGTTTTTGACCGGTATGACAACGCCGTCACCCGGATCTGTATTGAAAAAGGCCGTGTAGGCCTGGTAAAGGAAGTCTTCGCCGCCGCAAAGGAAAGTGATCCGCAGGCCGTCCTGCTCATTAACGACTTCAACACCAGTGAAGCATACGCGCAGCTGATCGAAGACCTGTTGGAAGCGGATGTGCCTATCGGCGCCATCGGTATCCAAAGCCATCAGCATCAGGGATATTGGGGGCTGGAAAAGCTGCATACGGTTCTGGAACGTTTCTCCCGGTTCGGTCTTCCCATCCATTTCACGGAGAACACACTGATCTCCGGCGAATTAATGCCCGCCCATATTGTGGATCTGAATGACTGGCAGGTGGACAGTTGGCCCGGTACACCGGAGGGAGAGGAACGGCAGGCCCGTGAAATTGCGGAAATGTATACCGTTCTGTTCGCTCATCCTCTGGTGGAAGCTATTACCACCTGGGACTTCAATGACGGCTGCTGGCTGAAAGCACCCTCCGGTTTTGTGCGGCAGGACAACAGTGAAAAGCCTTCCTTCCATGCCCTGAAAAACCTGATTCACGGGGACTGGGAAACCCATGAGATCCTGTCAACGGATGACGAAGGTTGTCTGACTTTCACCGGCTTCAAAGGAGATTATTCCCTGCAGTCCGCCGCAGGCGCAGCGGATTTCACCCTGAATGAGAACCTGACCGAACAGATTCGTCTGAGCGAAAGAGATCACAAACATTCTTGACTTAGAGTGTACTTTAAGGACTAGTATCTCTTTGGCGAGTGAGAAACTCGTTCATCACGCTGGAGGGAATCCCGATGTACACGATCCAGGAAGTATGTAAAAAGACCGGATTATCTGCTCATACGCTCAGATACTATGAAAAGGAAGGTCTGCTTACCGATATTGGGCGTAGCCAGGGCGGTTTCCGTCAGTATTCTGACGAGAACCTGGAATGGCTTGGTCTGATCTGCTGCCTGAAAAATACCGGCATGCCCCTGCAGGAGATCGCGCGTTTCGTCCACCTGGCGCACCAGGGGGATTGCACCCTGGAGGAACGGGTGGAACTGCTCAAAGATCACCGTGAAAAGATCATGGAGCGCATGGATGAAATCCGGCAGTATCTGGACAAGATCACCTGGAAGGTCAATTTCTTTTCCGAAAAGCTTCAGGCCTGGCAGGCTCAGGAGACCATGAAAAATGAGGAAGCCCCGAAAGAATAAGGGGCTTCCTTTTTGGTGATGTCAAAACAGGTATTTTCCTTTTTCCACCGTGCAGGTCTTTCCGTTCAGAACCACTTCTGTCTGAACGGGTGTATCAATCTCATATCTGATCCCGTCCTCCGTATATTTCCAGAAAGAACGGATCTGTCCGTGAATGGTGTCCAGAACCGCGCACAGGCTGTTCAGACGCGGATCGGGCTGCGGCGCGATCCTGGCCTTGGCGTATCCCGCCTCCGCGGGCTGGATTCCGCTTGCCACGCCGAAAACCCAGTCCGCCACGGAGCCGTAGGCGTAATGGTTGTAGGAATTCATATCGTCATCCCAGAAGGAGCCGTCCGGCTTGATTCCATCCCAGTGTTCCCACACGGTGGTGGCTCCCCTGGAAACGGAGTATAGCCATCCCGGATATTCCTTTCGCAGCAGCAGTGACCACGCGATATCTGTATGTCCGTACCGGCTTAGTTCATGCAGCAGATAAGGCGTGCCGACCAGGCCGGTCTGCAGCTTCATCCCGCAGGCTCTGATCTGTTCCGCCAGTGCATCCGCCAGCGTCTGAGGTTCGTCTGTCAGGTTGAAGTGGAGCGTCAGCACCTTTTCCGTCTGGGTGTTCAGACAGCCGCTGAACTTTTCTTTATAGGCGCTGACAATCCGGGAATATAGCGTCTCATATTCGCTCACGTCTTTGCCCAGCAGCCTGCCTGCCCGGATTACGATATCCGTTGAATTCGCGTAGAACGCGCTGCAGATCAGATCGTCATTGCTGTAGCCGCGCTTGGAAAGTTCGATCGTTGCGGGAACATAGCCCTCCGGCCAGTCCAGCGCCAGCCAGTCGCCGTAGGTCCAGCATCCAGTCCACAGATCTTTCGTCGTGGATACCGTGGGAATATAGGCAATCCATTTTTCCATGGCTTCATACATATCCGCCAGAAAGGATATATCCCCGTAGGTCTGATACAGCTGCCACGGAATAATCGTCACCGCGTCGGACCATCCGCCTCCGCCGGGTTTGTAAGCCGTCAGACTCGGCACCACTTCCGGTACCCAGCCGTTCTCATGCTGTGCCGCCCGCACGTCTGCCAGCCATTTTCTGAAGAACTGCCGGACATCGTATTGCAGTGTGCCCGCGCGGCAGAAAATCTGTCCGTCGCCGGTCCAGCCGTACCTTTCGTCCCGCTGCGGACAATCCGTCGGAATATCCAGATAGTTCCCCTTCTGACTCCAGATAATGTTGCTGAACAGCTGGTTCAGCATCGGATCGCTGCTTTCCAGCCAACCCGTACGTTTCATTTCCGAGTGAAGCACCACCGCGTGGATCTGCTCCGTGGTAAACCCTTCCGGAGCCTCGTCGATCCGCAGATACCGGAATCCGAAGAAGGTGAGCCGCGGCTTATAGCTTTGATGTCCTTCCCTGCAGATATAATGCAGCTGGCTGCGTGCGGAACGGTAGTTGGCGGTATAGAAATTGCCTTCCCTGTCCAGCACTTCCGCTGTTGATATCGACAGTTTTTCTCCCGCCCTGGCATCCAGCTCAAAAGCCATATACCCGGTCAGGTTCTGTCCGAAATCGATGACCCATTCGCCCTTGGGTGTCCTGAAGGATGCGCGGGGCCATACCTTCTCCTGTTCATGAACCTCCGGCCCTTCCTGCGGAATCAGCATATCTTTCGGATATTCACAGACCGCAGCCGGAACAAAAGCCGTTTTTCGGGTCATATCCACATCCTCTCCGATGAAGATTCCGCTCAGTGTGACCGTGCTATCGGATACTTCCCACCCGCTTCCCGTCAGGATAATCTCTTCGTTTCCGTCCTCCATGGTCAGGCGCAGAGCCGCGATCAGCATGGCAGGCAGAAACTCATCCGGATTGCTTGTTCCGGTCCACGGCGCGTTTGTCCTGCGATACCACCCGTTGCCCACCGTGATCTCAAGCGTGTTTTCTTCTTTCAGCAGATCCTTCACGTCATAGGTCTGCACCTGGAGCCTTTTACGGTATTCCGTCCAGCCCGGAGCAAGAACGAAATCTCCGATCCGCCTGCCGTTCATGACCGCTTCGTATACACCGTCGCAGGTCACTTCCAGGACGGCTGTGCGGATCGGCTTGCCGCACGAAAAAATTTTTCGGAATACGGGCACCACGGTAGATGCGGCGCCCTCCATTGTAATCCAGGATGCATTCTGAATCAGCATGGTATGCTTTCTCTCCTTTTCATGTTATACTGTTGCAAAGTTTTTTGATGATTATGTCGCTTACAGTTTACGCTAAGTCAGCAACGGCGGAAGGAGGAAAAAGATGCGTATTTTGAACTTTGGTTCCCTGAACATGGACTACGTCTATCAGGTAGAACATTTTGTCCGCCCCGGGGAAACGCTGGCGGCTTTATCCCGTTCTGAAACGGCAGGCGGAAAAGGACTCAATCAATCCATTGCGCTTGCCAGGGCAGGGGCTTCGGTTTGTCATGCCGGCTGTCTCGGAACAGGCGGCGAAGCCCTGAAAAAAACCTTGGAAGAAAACGGGGTGGATACGGAACTGCTTCTTGCTGTACCGGAACCGCAGGGCCATACCGTCATTCAGGTCAATCCGGATGGCGAAAACTGTATCCTCCTCTTCGGAGGATCGAACCGCTGTATCTCGGAAGCATATGTCCGTCATGTGATCAATAGGTTCAGGCCGGGAGACTGGCTGATCCTGCAGAATGAGATCAATCAGTTGCCACTGATCGTGGATCTTGCTTCAGCGGGCGGTATGCACATCGTCCTGAACCCTTCCCCATACAACGCGTCGCTCAGCGAAGTGAATTTCTCCGTGCTGGACTGGCTTCTGGTCAATGAGATTGAAGCTGAACAGATCTCCGGCGAAAAAGAACCGGATAAAGTTTGGGAAAAACTTCATCAGCAGTATCCGAAGCTGTCGTTGCTCCTCACCCTGGGAAAAGCGGGCAGCATCGCCTGGCATGTCAATAGCGGGATAATAGAAATGTCCGTGAAAAAAGCGGTCAGCGTAAAAGCGGTGGATACCACTGCCGCAGGCGATACCTATACGGGTTATTTTGTTTACGGTCTGATAGAAGGCAGGTCTCTTTCTTCCTGTATGGATCTGGCCGGCCGGGCCGCTGCGATTGCCGTAACGCGGCCGGGCGCTGCCGGGTCAATTCCCTGGAGGCGGGAACTGGATTTCTCTCTTTCGTAAAACACGTCGACAATTCGCATCACAGCATGTTCCTTTTCCATGTCTGTGGGTTGTGCAGAAACGGGGATATGCAATCGCATCTTGACTTCTGGTCAGCTTTATGGTTTAAGATAATGGAAAGATCGAAAATGAAGGAGGATCATTCTATGGAGTTTCAGGAATTGATTTCTGCGCGCCGGAGTGTCAGGAAATACGAAAAAGGGATCGATCATGAGTCTCTTGTCGGCATTCTGGAAAAAGCCCGCCGTGCTCCCTCATGGAAAAACCAGCAGACCGCCCGCTGCTATATCGTCGAGACACCGGAAACTTTGGAAAATTTCCGCGCCGCCGTTCTTCCTTCCTTTAATCAGAACAGTTCCGCGAAAGCTGCCCTGATTGTGACCACTTATGTCAGGGATGTCGTTGGCTTCAATGATGGAACCCCTGTCAATGAAATCGGAAATGGCTGGGGTGCTTATGATCTGGGGTTGCATGATGCTTATCTGATCCTGGCAGCAAAGGATGCCGGATATGATACCCTTATCATGGGAATCCGGGACGCGGATGCGATCCGGGAGCGGCTGGCCATTCCCGATAATGAAGAGATCATGTCCGTGATCGCTGTCGGAAAAGCCTGCGAAGAGCCTGCCTTGCGGCCAAGAAAAACAGTTGGGGAAGTCGCCCGCTTCTTCTGATCCGTTCATTCTTAACCGCTGGCCGGAAAACCCGGCCGGCGGTTTTTACGTTTTATCCAAAGGCAATCACCGTGTATAGTCCGACGTTCCGAAGCATCAGTTTTACCTGTTCTCCTTCCCGGATAACCTCGTAGCCCGGAACCCGTTCTCCTGCCGGAACCAGAATTTCCGGTGCAGTCCCGGCCACATCCCGGATCGTCAGTTCCAGACTTTCGACCGGCGTCACCCGGTCTGCCAGCTCATCATACTGATAATTCAGCAGATGAATCCAGGTCTTTCCTCCGTTGTCATATCGCTGCACGCCGATCTTTTCCGCAAGGCAGTCCACCGGCGCGTTGTACAGTTTCCCGAAAGCGATCATAAACCGTGGAATATACTGTTCTTTCTCTCCTTCAAGGGAAACAAATACGGTATTTCCGGTTTCTTCCAGCGCCTTTTTCAGTCCGGTACCTTCCGCAATCCTGCCAGCAATCAGGATTCTGCCTCCGTTCTGTGCATATCCCGTCAGGATTGTCTGCTGGTTCTCTGTCAGCACATGGCAATCAGGCACAATCACAAGCGGGTATCCTTCCAGCTGCTCCGCCGTGAAGTCATCTGCACGGAACTCTCCGTCCGGCAGCATCACCACGTCATATTGCGCGTTGATCTCGCTCATCGCCCGGATCACATCCCAGAAGGGAACCGGTTTCATGTCCGGATCCAGCCATTCTGCCGCCGTCGCGTCCAGCAGCGCTCCGTAGGTGTCCTGCATTCCGTTGGCG
>Ga0265301_10003463_pt1 | contig 16628 bp, 19 predicted proteins | sample AusTroGonzalo_MG_2_FD_193488 | JGI IMG/M metagenome (GOLD analysis project Ga0265301, IMG submission 193488) | Bovine rumen microbial communities from tropical cattle in Woodstock, Queensland, Australia - Gonzalo_04 | ecosystem: Host-associated > Mammals > Digestive system > Stomach > Rumen ...
AACCAAAACAGGAGAAAAACATGAGTGTTCTGACCGTCAAAGAAGAGGTCATCGTCGACATCGGAGCCGCCGTCGCCCGCGGCGAACAGAAAACACTGGCTTCCGCGCTGAACCGCGGATTCGATGCTGGACTTACGCTCGCCGAGGCGAAGGAGTATGTCGGACAGCTTTATGCCTACTGCGGGTTCCCCCGCGCTCTGAACGCCGCGACCACCCTGCAAAACGTGGTGAACGAACGTGCCGCCTCGAATCGTCCTGTTCCCGAGGGGAAACAGCCGTCCGCGCTTCCCGCGGGGAAATCCATTGACTTCGGGACCGCCAATCAGACCAGGCTCTGCGGCGCTCCCGTCAAGGGCGGTCTTTTCGATTTCCATCCTCAGCTCGACGAATATCTGAAAGCCCATCTCTTCGGCGACATCTTCGCCCGCGACAACGTGGACTGGCGCACCCGCGAACTTCTGACGGTGGCGGCGCTGGCGGCACGCCCCGAAACGGAACCGCAGATGAAGGCTCATCTCCAAATCGCAAAGAACAACAGCGTGACGGATGAACAGGGCGCGGCAATCGTCGCACGCGTGTGTCGTCCCGCTGAACCCGAACAGCTTCCCGCTGACTGGTCCGTGTTTCCCATTGGCGAACCGAACACTGCCTACGCACAGTATTTCATCGGGCGGAGTTTTCTGGCTCCGGTCTCCACCAGTCAGGTCGGCGTTTTTGCCGTGACGTTTGAGCCCGGATGCCGGAACAACTGGCATATCCATCATGCGGACAAGGGTGGAGGACAGATCCTCATCGTCACTGCTGGAGAGGGCTATTATCAGGAATGGGGCAAGCCCGCACAGCGAATCCGCAAGGGCGATACGGTAAATATCCCCGCCGGAGTCAAACACTGGCACGGCGCGGCTCCGGACTGCTGGTTCCAGCATCTTGCCGTGGAGGTTCCGGGAGAGGGCACTTGCAACGAATGGCTGGAGCCCGTGGACGATGCCGCCTACCGTGCCGCGGCCGGGGGGAAGTGACATCATGAGCAGATTCGTTCTTTTCGTTCTTTCAAGCATGCTCCTGGCATGTGTTTCATGCGTCAGCAACCACTCACCCTCACCCTCACCCTCACCCTCACAAAAAGGAGAAAGCAGGATGGAAGCCGAAGAACTCCTTGTCCGTATCGCTGAAATCGAAGTCTATCCCGAATGGCTGGATGCGTACCTCGATTCGGCACGCACGGTCGGCGCGGAATCCGTTGCGAAAGAAAACGGAGTCGTGTGCATTTTCCCGATGCAGGCGGCGGAAGATCCCTGCATCATCCGCATCGTGGAAATCTACCGGGGCGAGGAAGGCTACCGGTCGCATCTTGCCACGCCTCACTTCCGTACGTACAAGGAGGGGACGCCGCACATGATAAAGTCCCTGCGTCTGGTCACGATGAACCCGCTTGACCCGGCACACATGAACACCATTTTCAGAAAGATGGATTCAGGCGGAATTGAGGAGAAATGATCGTATGGACCGGAGACAATTCATCAAAGGCGCGCTGGTGACCACAGCGGCGCTGTCGCTTGGCGGCGTGCTGGGATCGTTCGCCGACGACTCCAAATCCGATAAAGGAGACAAAAACAAAATGAAGATTCTGGTTATCACGGGAAGTCCGCGCAAGGGCGGCAATTCCAGCACACTGGCCGATTCATTCACGAAAGGCGCCGGGGAAGCCGGACACGAGGTCGTCAGATTCGATGCGGCATTCAAGGACGTGCATCCGTGCACGGGATGCAATTCCTGCGGCATGAACGGACCATGCGTTTTCAAGGATGATTTCGAGTTCGTCCGCAAGCACATCGTGGACGCGGATATGGTCGTCTTCGCCACGCCGATGTACTATTTCGGCATCTCCGCCCAGATCAAGGCCGTCATCGACCGCTTCTACGCGATCAACGGAAAGATCCATGTCCCGAAGCAGACCGTCCTGCTCATGACCTATGCGAACACCGCCGAATCCGAAGCCGTACCGATCAAGTCGCATTACGAGGTCCTGCTGAAGTATCTCGGCTGGACGGATGCCGGACAGGTCATTGCCTCCGGCGTCTGGCCGGTCGGCGCGATCAGGAGCACGAAATACCCCGAACAGGCGTACCGGCTCGGCAAGTCCGTCAAAAAGAAAGCCTGACCGGTTTTGCCGGAATGAACCGCGCTTGATAAAAGGATTTTCTGTGCGGTCCAATGGTTCCGATTATACCGTCCTCGGGGGGAATCACTTGCCGGGGCCGGTTCCGAGTTGACGCCTCAACACCTTGAAGTGATAGCGTTTCTGACGATATATCATCTTTTGCGGGAAAATGCAAGAGAGGATGGCGAAATATCATAAAAAAGTCAGATCGTCAGGCTGCTGCGGTTTTGAGTTGTCGTTTTTTGTTGTAGACCGGCAATGAGATTCGAGGTCCGCGTCTTTCCGGATTGCAAAAAAAAGACCAAATCCGTGAGGAAATGGTCTTTGAATAACTGATTGCGTTTTGAGTTAGGGATTATTTCTTCGGCTTCAGATACTTGTCGAAAAATTCGATGATGTGTTTGCAGTTCTTTTCTTCGAAGAAACGTTCGTTTTCGTGCGTCGCGCCTTCGAAGATTTCAAAACTGACCTTGTCCTTGCCGATGTATTTGGTCACGGTTTCCGCGAATTCTCTGGAGGATCCGAGCGGGACAGTGGTATCCACGGTTCCGTGCTGGATCAGGAAGCCAGGCGCCGTCTTGGGATCAAGCGTATGGGCATACATGCCGGGATCGGCGAGCTGAACCGGCGTGGGATCGGTTTCACGGGCCGTGCGGATCGTGACGCCGACAAAGGTGCTGTAGAAGCTTCCTTCTCCGTCGTATCCCATTTGCAGTCTGCCTGCTACCGGGGCTTCATCTCTGCCCTGCTGTTCCGCGGTGAGACCATTCATCGGGCCGAAGAGGTCGACAACCGCCTGAACGGAGGAGGAATACTCGGCGTTATCGGCGATGTCGCCCATCAGGAGTCCTTTCAGATTGCTGGTGGTGCCGAGCATGCCCGCCATGTGTCCGCCGGAAGAGTCGCCGATCGTGCCGATGTGGTCGGCATCAATGCCGTGTTCCTTCGCATGAGCGCGAATCCAGCGGACGGCGGCCTTGGCGTCGTTGATCTGACGCGGGAAGAGCGCCTCGTTGGTGAGACGATAGTTGAGGGCAAAGACGGCGTAACCGGCTTTGACGAGCTGATCGACCAAAAAGGTGTTGTTGCCGCGGGCGCTGCCCATCCACCAGGCTCCGCCGTGGATAAAGAGAATGGCCGGGACCTTCTGGCCTTCCTTGATCTCGGGGAAATAAGCATCCATGTACTGGGCGTTGGAGGCGTCGGCCAGATATTTGATGTCGGCGATCTGCTTGGCTCCGATCGGCTTGCCGTTGTGCTGCATGACGCCGTTTCCTCCGCCCATGCCGAACATTCCGAACATGCTTCTTCCGCTGCCGTTCTTTTTCAGCGGTTCGATGTCTTTCCATTCTTTCTTGGCAGCATCCCAGAGAGAACAGACCGGACACTTCTTGTCAGGCGTGCAGAGATCGACCTTGACATAGGTCGGTCCATCGGCGTTGTATCCCTTCGGGAGCTGACTGCCCTTGTCCGGTTTTACTTCCTGCTGCTGTCCGCCGGGAGCGCCGCCCATTCCGGGGAAGCCGCCAAAACCGCCCATCATCGGGAACCCGCCCTGACCGCCGCCGAAGCCGCCCATCGGGGGCATTCCGCCCTGACCGCCGCCAAAACCGGGGAACCCGCCTTCGGGCATCTGGAATCCTCCGGGAGGCATCTGGAACCCGCCTTCGGGCATCTGGAATCCTCCAGGAGGCATCTGGAACCCGCCTTCGGGCATCTGGAATCCTCCGGGAGGCATCTGGAACCCGCCGCCCATTGCAGGTGCGCCGCCCGGAGCCGCGCCGCCCGGAGCCTGGGCTGACAGCATCGTGGCGACAAGCATGGTTCCGGCGACAACCGAACCGACGGACAACATCCTGTTGAACATTTGTTTCATAAAAAACTCCTTTATGACTGTTTGGTTTGGAATAGAACGAGTAATATGTTGAGTTCCGAGTCCTGTCTATTTCTTTTTTAACGATTTTACAGCGGATATTATTGTATCAGTTCGGAACAATCTTCAGAAAAATAATAAGAAGGAGCAGAATGATCTCATTTTGAAGACTTCACTCTATCCGGCTTAACGGGTGCAAGATACTGCTGACGCATGATCCCCGGAGAAAGCACTCCGCATCGAACCACCCGTAGAAGAACCGTTCCGCCGGGACGATCGCATAGCCGTCCTGAAGATGATCGGAAGTGTCGTAGGGATCCGCCATGATCAGCACATCGTCGTAAATGGCCGGAGTCCCCATATCGTCGTATCCGATAATAACAGTCCAGTGTCCGCCCCATGCGCTCCATTCCACCAGCAGCGGACAATCCGCTTCCAGCCGGCTTTTTACGAAATCCGCAAATCGTTCCGGCGTTTCGAAATCCTGCCGGGGAAGAACCGGGATCCCTCTTTTTTTCAGGGCGGTTTCTATCGCGGATGCGGAACAGCCGTAAGCGCCGTTCTTCGGATTGTCCTCCGGACGGATATCCAGTTCCTCCGCCAATGCGCGTTCCGTTTTGTCCGCCATGCCCCAGTGATTGAGCACCATCCGCAGGGAAGCGGCGCCGCAGGTGTATTCCGTGGTCTGCTGGCAGGTGCGGAACCTTTTTATCAGCTTCAGAGTGGGGGTTATTTCCCCGTTGTGAAATCAAGCCGGGGATAGTACGGAGATGTCTCGAACGCGGTTTTCCCCTGTAGCGCGGCGGCGCCGGAAACAGGATGGGATTCCGGCCACCGCTGCGGATTCCCGTGGAAGGAACACCCTGCCGTCATGAACAGAGCCGTGATGAATAACAGAAGCCTTTTCATTCTCCGTGTCCTCGTTGGGACAGAAAACGCGCAGGTTATTTTTTCATCAGGGCCGCGCCCGCGTTCCATGCCTTGCCGACCTGTCCGCCCATCGCGTAATAGCCGTGGCGGAACTGGTCGAACGCAATGATGTCGAGTTTGGACGGATCGACTTTCCCCGCTTCATCCAGCGCCCGTTCTTCCGCGGCCGTGTTCACGATCCTGCCGACAATGCAGTAGAAACTGTCCGTGGACACGACTTCGGCGAGCTCGCATTCCATCACCACAGGGAATTCGTCGATGACGGGAGCATTCATGGCCGCCGATTTGACGGCATGATAGCCGGTGCGGGCGAATTTGTCCGGCATCTTGTTTCCGGAGGCGATCCCGAGGAAATCGGCAACGTCCATGTGCGCCTTGTCCGCCAGTGAGACCGTGAAGCATTTGGTCTTCAGCAGCGCCTGCGTGGTCGCATGTTCTTCATCGATGAACAGCGCAATGCGGTCGGAGTTGCAGATCTGTCCCCAGGCCGCATTCATCGCCTGAACGGTGCCATGCTCGTCGTAGGCGGCAACGATCAGCACGGGCATGGGAAACACTGCCTGGATAATACCGAGATTTTTCTTCATTTCTGTTCTCCTTGCGGTTGCGGCCCGCCAGCCGGGAAAAGGCTGTTGAGCCAGGTTATGACATCGTTTTCGGTATGGTGGGAGGTGACGCCGACGCCAAGGCGGCGTTCGATTTGGTTCGATCCGCGAATGACAAGCCCGTCAAGAATACGCGCTTCGGGGCATTCCTTCCTGAGGTCGGCGAAGAAATGTCCCGCGCCTCCGCCGCCGTGCGTGCAGAACGGCGCAACGACCTTGCCCGCGAGTTTGTCCGAATCAAGGAACGTTGCCACAGGCGGCGCATAGGTCCCGTACCAGATCGGGGAGCCGAGGAACACGATGTCGTAGCCGGACAGGTCCGGGACATCAACAAGAGCGGGATGTTTGCCCTCCGAAATATCCTTCGAGGCGGCTTTGAGCGTCTCGGAATACGGCTCCGGATAAGGCGTTTCCATTTCGAGGGAAAACATGTCGCCGCCTGTGTTCTTCCTGATCCACTCTGCGACCTCCGCCGTATTGCGCACTTTGGATTGAGAATAGACGACAATCGCGATTCTGCCCCGGAGGTTGGCGGTAAGCGGAATCGGAGGCGCTTCCTTCTTCCTGATCATCAGAGCTCCCGCCACCACGATGCAGACGAATATGACCGCGATAACGGCAAGAGCAATAAAAAACGGTTTCATAGGCAAAAACTTCCTTTTCATGCGTTGTGTATTCGGGAGTATTTCTCTTTTTTCAGCGGGGACGGTTGTTTCGCGCGGGACAAATCCGCCTTGTGTTTCGTTCCTCTGGTTTTCGATATGGGAAACGGCATTTCAATTCGCAGGCGGGAAAGCTCCGATGCCCTGCAGGATTCCCGCAATGCCGGTTGCGGCGACATCGTCGATGATTTTGCCGTCGGCGTCAAGCGTGTAGAAGTTCATGACCGTGGTCGAGAATTGTCTGCCGTTCGGCTGAAGTCCGGCAAAGGGGGCGTCGCCGGAAAAGGTTCCGGTACACAACCACTGCACGGCAACCGTCGTTTCGTCGGAGACCATATTCACAAGTTTCCACTGAACATCGGGGAAACTTCTGCGCATGAATTCCACAACGCTCAGGTATCCTTTCGCCCCATGGAGCGGTTCAGGCGAGACCGGCGTTGTGAATGCCGCCGAAGAGGAGATCAGTTCTTCTCCCAGCGACAGGTCGTTTGTGTTGATGCAGGTTTCGAAACGGCGCATTGTACCGCGGTTGCGTTCGATGATTACGTCATTCATGGTTGGTGGTCTCCCTCAGTCTGCACTACCGTCCCACCAGGTCGAAAACTCCGCCACGGCGCAGGACGTTCCTTCGTCATCAAGCAAATCCACGATATGCCTGCCGTCCGCGGTATCATATCGCACCGGCTGGACGGCATGTCCCGATTTGATCTGTTTTTTGAATTCCATTCTCACCCGGTTGAAACGGCAGTCCGGCGGCAGCGCATCCCCTGCGATCGCGAAATACATCGCGCTGGTCAGATGACCGTTCGGATCAAGTGACGAAGGCGTTACCGGAAACGGGGACCCTTTTTCCCCGGATTCCGGGGGAATCGGAATCTTGCGTGGCAGACACTCCATCGGTTCCGCCTCATCGTATTGGATGCCGAATTCCGACGGGTCGATTTTCAAGGCTTTTCCCTGCCGGAGATCGAAAAAAGCGCCGGTCGCGTTGGCGATCATGCAAAGGGCGCCCCGCTCATCCCGCATGGTTAGCCGCCGCAGGCCGTAAATGGATTTGCATCCGTATATTTTGACCGCGGTCGTTACGTTTTCCCGGAATTCCGGCCAGCGCAGAATGTCGATTTGAATGGAAAAGAGAAAAATCGCGATTTCGTTCGTCCGCAGATACTCGCAGAATTTCTTTTCCTGATACTCCTGAAACTGACAGCAGTCCATCATCATTCCGACCGCCTCGTGCAGCTTGAGCTTATTGTCCTTTCCCGTCCTGGTAAACGGGATCTCTGTTTTCATCATGTACATGGAAGGAGTTTCTCCTGTTAAATGTTCTGCCATTCGGCGCGTTTTTTGCCGTCATCGCAGCTGTTTGACAGAGTTCGCATTCCGCCGCCGGGGAACCCGGACCGGTACGCCCGGCGGTTATGATAACGGCGACCGGGATGGGTCATGCTCCCGCTTTTTCCGTCAGCCGCCGCCCGAGGTCATAGGCGTTTTGCAGATCAATTGCGAAATGTTCGTCGCGGTATTTGCGCTTATCCTCTTCGCGGAAGAGATTGAAGTCGTAGCGCGAATAGTCGTTGAACTGATACGTATTGCAGACGTAAAGCGTTTCGCTGTACCCGAATATGTCCGCCATGACCTTGGTATTTTCCTCCAGAATCGGCGGGTAGCCGATCTGTTTCATATAATTTTCCGGGCAGTTCATCGTGAAGATCATTGCCGTCGGGATGACCTTGTCCCGCAAGGTGACATGCCGTCCGTTCTCATAGAGGTAAGTGCCGACGGGGAACATGAGGCGCTCCATGAAAGAACGCATCACACCGGTGGGATAACTGTAATATACCGGCGTGCCGAGTATCAGCACATCCGCTTCCCGGGCACGTTCCAGTACCGGACGGAGTTCGTCGCGGATGGCGCACACCCCCCCGGTTTTGGAGTTTTTGATTTTGCAGGCGAAACAGCTTTTGCAACCGCAGAAACTGAGATCGTAAAGGTTCACGAATTCCGTTTCCGCTCCGGCGGCCTCCGCGCCTTTCATGGCGCTCTGCAGAATCTTCGCAGTGTTCCAGTTTTTGCGTGGACTTCCATTGATTGCCATAACTCTCATTGCGGTATCCCTTTCCTGTTTATTTGAGCTCGACGGCGGGCAAATTGCCGAATTTCAGCAAAATATACACCCGGATGCGGCTGAAATCAAGCCGGGAATTACGGATTTCCATATTCGTTCCGTTTTTTCCGAACTCAAAAAAAGCTTGTCTCCTCGTGTCGATGGGGATGAAACGGCGTGTTCGGAATAGAAAAAAACAGATATCCTGCGTAATATTGGGGAAAAGAATCCCGGAAACACCCCATGGCATCGTCCCTTCCCCCCCACACACACATGAAAATGAAAAAAACGGTGCTTCAGCAATCCGGAATATCCGTGTCTCGGAATCTCCGATGAAGGAGAGCGTTTCCTTCGTGAGAAAGGTCCCCTGCGGCTTGCCCTGCCGGAACTCAAGGTACATGGAAGTTCAAAGGCGGCGAGAGCCAAGGCGCAGAAAGCCATGACCGATCAACCGCTCTACGAACATCTTCGCGACCTCAGAAACAAGCTTGCCAACAGGAACCATGTCGAACCATACATGATCCTGACCGACCGGGCTCTTCGCGGTCTTGCCTCAATCCGGCCTAAATCCCTGGCCGAGGCGGAAGGCATCCCCGGCATCATCGCTCCCGTGAAGCTCCATGCCGTTGTGCCGAGGTTCCTTGATGCCATCGCGAAGTGGGAGAAGAATGGGAATTGAATCCTGCCAAGTTGCCGAATGAAATCCTGCCAAGTTGCCGAATGCGTGGTCGGACTCCGTCGTTCTGGGGACCACAAACAGGGAAGCTGAACTGCGTCGGAGCAGGTTCAACCGATGTCACAGCGTTTGATGAACTTCCACACGTTTTGAGGCGTGGTATAGATGCCGTGTTTTGTCAGTTCATCCGCGATTGCCCGAGCACTTTTTCTTTTTCGCCACAGGGAAAGGATCTCTTTCCGGAACGGGAGAAGAACACTTCGTCCCGGTCCATGTTTCACCGCATGACGGGAGAGCCCGCCGACGACATAAAGCTGTTCCGGGCTGTAGTGCCAGTATTTGGAAGATTCGCGTTCAAGTTCGCGATATGTTTTCGAGCGGTAAAACGCCAGAAGCGCCGCCTTGGGCGATATGGATCGTTTTTCTGACATCAGGACGGCGACTCCGGCCGCCTTGCCGGGAATCAGCAGACGAACGTTTTTCTGTGTTATTTGAGCGGGCATTGAACCACCTCGCTTCCTGCGTATTTCAGGAGAGACAGCGCTTTCTCCGTGTGAAACAGGACCTGGTCAGTCAGTTTGCGCACCTTCAGCCGGTTAATCAGCTCAGCGAAGTCGATCAGATCGCTTTCGTACAGGGCGAAACTCGCATAGACCTGGTCATTTGCGACAGGCCCGAAAATGAGGTCGAAGTCGTGTTCATAATTCGGATTCCGGCGGTTGGCTTCAACAAAGCGGGCCCAGTCCTCGTCCGCCTTTTTGAAAACACGAATTCGAAAGTCTGGCAATTGAAGGAAGTCATCGCGGACATCGAAGATGGAAACGACGCCGCTGGTCTTCTGTTCGCGGTCGCATTTCGTTTTCACGAAACGCCGTGCCTGCTGAATGCTTGTCGTGGTATAAAACCCCACGCCGAAGTCGCCGATATGGTCACCGACAATGATGCGTGGGACCTTGATTTCAACAAGGCCGCCGTGATAAAGTTTCATGCTTCATTCCTCCTGACATTCATGAAATGGTCAATGTCGTTCAGAATCGCCTCGCGGCTGAACGAATGCAGGATGGCGTAATGCTCAAGCAGATAGTCCGTCACGCCGTATTTCTCAAAAAGATCGGCGACCGAACGACCATCCATGCCGTGAAGCGTCTTGTACTCCTCAATGCAGAACGACACAAAGGCAAGTTTCTTTTCCGATTGCGTCATGACAGTTATCTCCGTTTGAGATAATATAGCACGAAAAGTGCGGATGTCAAGAGTTGATGATATAAACTCTTTCAAAAAAAACAATCTGCCCGGACAATAGCAGCAACGAGCAAAAAAACATTCCGACATGACCGCGACCATTATTGATGATTTGCTCGCAAATCGACAAATGCGAAACAACGACCTCACTCCCTTTATGTTCAAAAAAGCGGTTTTATTCTCCGTTTATGCTGACAAAGTTTGAGTGGACAATGTTTCGTAACGCGAAAAAAAGTCGGAGAAAAATGACCGGTGGGTGGTTTCTCCCCTCATAAAGAGTTGCGCTGATTTGGCTCTGGTTAGTCGACCATCTATTTGGATATCCGCGCGGTTGTCAACGCAATCGCGCTTTTTTTATCTTTCGCTATATCTCGTTCAATTCGAGGGTTGTGCAAAGAATGTCGTCCTCGCAGATTCTCCGTGGAGAGCCGTTCCGCGCACTATTCTCCCGGCATTTGGAGCCCTTTCCGGCCCAAATTCTCCGTTTTCCAGTTGGCTAGTCAACTGGCATTTTTGAACTCAAGTCCGAAATCTGCGCTGTTTTTATGAGAACTACCATGTTTTGAAAAACAGCGCAATTCTCCGTTTTCATTTTTCGTGGCCCCGAAAATCGGTTTTACCCTCAAAAAATCCATAATACACCCGCGCTGTTTTCGATAAAACGGTCAAAAAACTTTCGCGCGGGTGTCATTTCGATGCCTTAAAGTCTAAAGAGATCATCCCGTCATGCAGAGTCAATAGCCACCTTGTTGGGTGCTTACCTTCTTCCCAAACTGCCGAAAAGAAACGGAGAATCCGGTTTTGACCGTTTTTCGAGGTCAAAACCGGGATAAAACGGACGCCATAAAAGTTTTTTCGACTTTTCTTGGCATAAACTCGTGAGTATACCTTTTCATTTCTCCTCAAAGATTCCTTCCGAGGTGAAGTTGGTCATGAGTTCAAGTCTCATCTGCTCCACCATTGTATTTTACGCACCCTTTCTCCGGGTGCTTTTTTTGTGTCCGCGACTCCGTCTGCGACCCCCTGCGTTTGAGCTCGTTGTGAAACCATGTGTTTCCACGCTTGCGGTCATGGCAAACGCCAGAATCACGCGAAAATGACCAAAATGGCCCCCTCTTTTCTCCGTTTTCTCCGTTTGGAGGACCGAGTCCTCCCCCGCGCTGAAATGCGTAGCCATCCGCATAAACGCACTAAAAACACGACTCACTCGACACGTGTCATAGAGAAAACAAGTTCAAAAAAATGGCGCGTATGCCAACGAGACGCGAAACCAAGTCCCCTTCTTTTGGCGGTAATGGGTTTTGAGTGAATAATGCACTTATGCTTTGTTCAGCGCATAATTCACCTGACCTCGCGCGGGGAAGAATGAGCTCACGGAGAAACGGAGAAACCGGCTATCCCTCCGCTTTTACCCCTTGCTGAACAACTGTGGTTGCCGTCTCTGGATTCGCCGAATCTGCCAGGATAGAGACACCCTCAATGAACCGATCGGCGATGATGGGATGGCGATCAATGACTGAGGCGACCTTCTCTCAGATGAATTTCGAATGATATAACATACTGATGCTATTATAATAGCAACTTTTTTCGCTTTTTTTGCGTTTCTTAACTTGACTTTTGTAAAACCCTAAATTATATTATGGGAAATCAATTTAAATCCTCATTGATCTGGCCGGAGATTTGCCTCGAAGCCCCCTTGCTTCGCGGCTGTTCCCGAACAAAACAGGAAAGGCTTCCGATGAAAACGACGCCCGCTGCTTCCACGACCTTCCCCGCCCGTTTCTTTTTCCGTATGTTCGCCGCCATGCTGTGCGCTGTCTTCTGCCTGCGTGTCACGCATCTGCACGCAAAAGACATCAAGCCCGGATACGCCTGAAAGCCGGGCATGAACGTCGACTGGAAGTTCCCGAAGGCGAATGGGACGAAATTCCCGCTCGCGGATGCATTGAAGGTTCAACAATTTTCATAAACCATACCATAATGGAGGACAACAGAATGAAAACTTTCGTCAGGACTCTCGCGATCAGCCTCGGCATCATCGCAACCACCGGGCTTTATGCACAGGGGCCAGCTCCTCAACGGCCAGAACCTTTCGCCCGTGAGAAGAAACTTCAAAAGGACCTTGAGCTGGAGCAGCAGGTCTTCAGGAAAGGCGAAGACAAGCTGAACTACAACCAGCATCTGTATAACAAAGACGAGAAGGGCAAACCGGCGATCCTCATCTTCCTGCACGGCATCGGCGAACGGGGAGACGACAATCTTGCTCAGAACCGACTTGCCGTGACCGAGATCGTGAAGAATATCCGCGACAACAAACGCAAAGTCCTTCTTATGACCTGCCAGTGTCCGTCGTCCGAACTCTGGGCTCCGCTTCACCGCGGCGGCGCGGCCGCTGCCCTTCAGCCGCTTCCCAGCAAGTGCACCGGACTGATCCCCGACCTCGTGGAAGCCAAGATCAAGGAAATCGACGCCGACCCGGACCGTGTTTACATCACCGGTCAGTCCATGGGCGGCTATGGCACGTGGGATATCATCTGCCGTCGTCCGGACCTTTTCGCCGCCGCTGTCCCCGTCTGCGGCGGCGGTGACCCGAAACAGGCCCCCGTCCTGAAGGAAATGGCCATCTGGATCTATCATGGAGACAAAGACACGCTCGTGCCGACCGTTCTTTCCCGTGAAATGATCAAGGCGCTCCAGGATGCCGGAAGCAAGAGAGCCAAATACAAGGAGTGTCCCGGCGTGGAGCACAACTGCTGGGAAACGACGTACAACGACCCCGAAATGTACAAGTGGCTCTTCGAACAGAAGCGCACAAAGGAAAGCGCCGCCGCCAAACCGCATAAGTTCACGGAGGAAGAGATCAAAGCGGCGCAGGCGCGGAGAGGCGGCATGCCCCGGTAAACTTCATCCGAACGATCAGTCCTTCAATTTTACTGCGAATCCCCAACAAAAGGCCAGTATTACATTATGAAAAAAAACAAAACAACCGCCGTGCTTGCAGCTGTTGTAGCAGGCATCACTCTCAATGTCATCGGAAGCGATCTCAAGATCATAGACATGAAGCCGCGAACCGAAACGCTGCTCTACAGCGGATGGACGTTCTATGCGGGAGACAATACCGCCGTCAAAGGCGATGCCACTCCGGAGGGGGGACGGACGGTCACGATTCCGCATGACTGGCAGATCGAAAAGCCGGCGCAGGCGAGATTCGAGGGGTCGCAGGGCTTTTTCGAACGTAACGGCGTCGGGTGGTACCGGAAGGAATTCGAGTTGGCCGAAGTGAACCCGGAGAAATCGTATCAGATTCATTTCGACCGGGCATTCGACAGAACGGAAGTCTATGTCAACGGGCAGGAAGCAGGCCGCTACATGTACGGCTATATGAGCTTCCATTTCGACATCACGAAGCTGGTTCGTCAGGGAAAAAACGTTCTGGCCGTCCGCGTGGACAACTCGAAGGGCTGGAGCAGCCGCTGGTACAGCGGAGCCGGGATCACCGGCGACGTGAAGCTGATCGAGACGGGAAAGGCCAGGATTGCCGAGTACGGCATTGACATTGTCTCCACGCTGAATGGCGACATGAGCGAAGCCGAGGTCGCGGTTACAGTCGATCTTGAAGGCGTCGGGGAATCGGACTGTGTGCTTTCCGGCACGCTCGGCATGGGCGCAGTCAAGCTCAACGCCGAAGGGAAACCAGGCGGGAACAAGCTTGTTTTCCACGTGAAGAAGCCTGTGCTCTGGACTGCTGAAAAGCCGAATCTGTACAACCTCGACTTGAACTTGTCCGTGAACGGAAAGGTCGTTGACCGCAGACAATGCAAAACCGGCATCCGCAAAGTCGAGTTCCGTCCGAAGGAAGGTCTCTTCGTGAACGGGGAAAACGTGCTTTTGAAGGGCGGCTGCCTGCACATCGACGGCGGCGGCATCGGCGCCGCGACCTCCGAATGGAGCTGGAGACGCCGTCTTGCCGGAATGAAGGCGCTTGGCATCAACGCGATCCGGTGCAGCCACAACCCGTATCCGCCGGTTTTCTACAGGCTCTGCGACGAGATGGGGTTCTATGTGATCGACGAGGTGTGGGACAAGTGGAATTACCCCTACATAACCGAGGGTAACGAATGGGAACGCATCATGCATGACTGGCTGGCGCGCGACCGCAAACACACCTGCGTTATCCTCTGGAGCGTAGGCAACGAAGTCGCCGACCAGGGCTCCGATCCCATGATCGCCACGCTGAAGAAGTTCTCGGCCTATGTAAAGAAATTCGAGCCGACGCGTCCCGTTGGACTCGCCCTGATCGCCTGGTATTCCTTCGTGCCGCCGTCCGGCCCGGACGACAAACGTGAAAGCGAAATCCGCGCAATCGGACGAATCCTGGAACACACGGATGTGCTGATGACAAATTATCAGGAGTTCCGCTACGACAAGATTCTGGCCGCATATCCCGATGCCTTGATCATCGGAACGGAGGCGGTGCAGTATTTCCGCGGTGAAGGCAATACGTTCATGACATATCTCGACTTGAATCCGTGGTTCTTTGTCGAGGAAAGCAAATCGGTTGTCGGCGGATTCCAGTGGACTGCGGTTTCGTATCTCGGAGAGTCCTTCAGCTGGCCGTCGCGCGGCTGGCCGGGAGCGCTCATCCGCACGGATGAATCCCGCATGCCGATTTCCTGGCTCTTCCAAAGCTACTGGACAGACAGACCGTTCGTAAAACTGGCCGTGTTCGACAATTCGCTCCGTTGTTATGAAAAAGTCAAGGGCGAAATCTCACTTTTTCGTGGTTTTGTTGATAAATTGAAAGTATTTTCAATGCCTTTTGCAACTATTGACAATTGTCTCCTGTCTGTCGGCATAAAGGGATGTCGGCAGCATTGGTGAAAGATTTTGTTTCTGTTTTGCGGTCTGAAACGGATAAATCGGAAGCTGTTATTGACGGCAACAGGGGCATTCAGGAAGCCCGACGAGAATGGGCCGTCGAGCTCGTCGGAGTCGGGCTTCGCTGAATTTGTTCAATCCCCTGTCCCGCATTTTGCTGTTCTGTTCAAAAGCAGCACTCGTAAACTCGGAAAGAACCGTTTATGACGGCAAGCGGAGCAAGACGACATGCTACAAAAACCAATCATCCACATCTACAGCAAAACAGGTATTGGGAATCAAACCGGAACTCAGTTCATTTTTGACTTCGGCAGAAGGTTGACGTATTTCCTGTCCTGAAGCCAGACAGCCCGGATCGTCTGCATCAGTTTTCTGGCGATGACTACGATGGCTTTCTTCGAGTTCATTCCGCGTCCGACAAGCGCTCCATACCTCGCCTTGTATTCCAAATTATTCAGGACAGCACGCCACGCCGCCTCAACCATCAGATAGTGTAGTTGCTGCTTCTTCCGGTTTCCGCACTTCACGATGACATCCTCGCCGCTGCCGAACGTGTGCGGCGCAAGTCCGACATACGAATTGAGGTGATCGTCCGTTTTGAAGCGTTTCATGTCCCAGAGTTCGGCCTGAAGCGCAACCGCGGTCCGGAATCCGATGCCGGGAACGCTTTGGATGTTTTCCTGGATTTGTTCCCGTTTCAGTTTCTTCAGACATTCCCGTTCATCGCGAATGACACGAAGTTTCTCCTCCCGCAGGAATCTGAGTTCGCGAAACATACTCAGAAGCGTATAGTCTTCATGCTTTTGAGCTTCCTCTTCCATGATTTTCAATGAGCCGCCGGCCCAGGAAATGAACTTGATGCCGTTGAAGTTCAGATGCCCCTTGATCCGGTTCTTGATGCGCGTCAGATTCTGCACAAGCTGATCTTCACGTCGCTTCAGATTCCGCAGCTTCAAGTTCTCCTGCGTCGGGATGTAAATCGGTTCCAGACTTCCGTTCTCCAGCTCACGGGCCAGTTTCCGACTGTCGATGTTGTCATTCTTCTTTTCACGCTCCTTCCCGCTCGTCGGAACATCTGCCGGATTGATCACGATGTTTTGGACGCCCAGTCGGCAGAGTGTTCGATGCGCCTCGAAGCCGCTGAACCCCGCCTCGTACACGCTCCGATACTCCGCCTCCGGATAGTTCCGCTTCAAATGTTCCGCCAGTTTCTCCGGGTCGGGATCCATGGTGAAACGTTTCTGAGACATCCCGCAATGCTGAATCGTGACCGTCCACTGTGTCTTGTGAACGTCAATTCCCACATAAATGATTTGACCTTTGAACGAACCCGTGCTATATTGTTTTCTCATGGCTGAATCTCCTTGTGGTTAGCCAGTGACTGTTTACGAGACGCACACCGCATGCGCCGTCGTTTCTTATACAGTACCACGTCTGAGGAGATTCAGCCACTTTGATTTCAAAAATAACACCCGCTATATTTTACCATAGCAACTC
>Ga0265301_10003469_pt1 | contig 16618 bp, 24 predicted proteins | sample AusTroGonzalo_MG_2_FD_193488 | JGI IMG/M metagenome (GOLD analysis project Ga0265301, IMG submission 193488) | Bovine rumen microbial communities from tropical cattle in Woodstock, Queensland, Australia - Gonzalo_04 | ecosystem: Host-associated > Mammals > Digestive system > Stomach > Rumen ...
ATTTGAGAATCTGAGATGGTGTAAAATAAAATTACCTCCCCGGAGGTCATGAGTTAGGTCGGGTCGGCAGGTGGATGCCCGTTCAACCTTGACTTCCATCGCTCAAAGGCTTCATTACGTCGAGCCTTCACGTTCTCTTTCTTATGGTAGCCCTTTTGATTATGCTCGGCACGATGATGTTCAACACACAGCAGCACGCAGTTGTTTGGATCATAGCACAGCCTTTCCATTTCAGCCTGTGTCTTCGCCGACTCGAATGGTATCAAGTGGTGGCAATCGACGCCAGCACGAATCCAACCGTCCGGCACGCCTGCCGCCTTGCCGTCGCGGATGCACCACTCGCACAGCCCTTGCGCCCTGGCCCACACGATGGCTTTGGTCTCTGCCCATCGCTTGTCGTTGAGCATCCGCATGTGTTCTGGTCGATACCTTGACTTGCTCATAACTCTTTACTTTCGTAGATTTCCAGTGCTTCGATGCTGTCAGCCCACAGACTTGTGGTGTGGCAAAGCGGACGTTTGTCATGGGTCTTATGCCATTCGGCTTCTGCTCTCAGGTTTTCTTTGGCTCTCTGCTTCAAAGTCCGTTGGCCGATGTGTTGCTTGTACTTCACCTCATGTCCCCAAGGTCGTAGGTCACCAACTGTCACCATGTCCTCTTCGTCGGGCATGTATGGGTCTTGATACTCGTTCGTCATACGCTACCATTCATATCCATGCGGTCGAAAGCCTTGCTCCTCCAGATACTCCAGTGTCTTTGGGTCGGCTGGTGGTGGTGTGGGCTTCGGCTTTGTTCTGATTACGCTTTCGTCATCTGTCACCATAGTCAATCATCGTTAACGTGTCGGTGTGATAGTTCCTCATTCAGATCGCGCCCGTCGTCATGCTGCTCAAAGTTGAGCTCAGGCATAGTGTCTGGCGTGAACCGCTTCTTGCGCTTTGTTCGCGCACCGTAGGCCAAAGCCTTACCATTGTCGGCTCTCATGTCGGCAAACAGCGATGGAATCTCTTCGTCGAGTCGTATCGTCGAGTAAGCATCCACCATAGTCATCAAGCATTCAAACACGCTCTCACACTCCAGCTCTTGCATGTGCTCGCGCAGCTTCATGTAACTCTCAGGCGCACACCGCTCGATGACACACTCCACGATTTCGCGCACATTGTGGGTCTCGTTCCATTGGCCGTCAAACCAAGTACGCTCGACCATCACAGGCTTGTAACCTTTCTTGCCCTTCACGTTCACGAAGTAGATGGCACCGTCTATCTGTCCTTCCGCGTTAGCATCAACCAACGAAGCCGCGTCCTTGAATCCTGGAACCATCCGAAACATCTGGATCATCTTGGCCATCGCCTCGCTCAGATTGTGGCGGTCATCCATCATTCTGATAGTGACCTCAATCATCAGCTGAAGCCATTGATATTCGTTCAGTCCCATGCTGCTCAGGATGCGGTTAAGTTGTTCCTTAACCTCCGCCGCCACCTTGGTAGAAACGTTCTCAAATTTGTCGTTCATCTTCGATTTGTAGGTTTAGTTTATCGATTAGTGGTTTTACCTGTGGCATCTGCTCGGCCACGTCGTGAATGTTGGTAAGCGGTTTCGAGATATTCAGCATCCTCACCACCACATCCGCGATGTCAGCCTTCTCACCGTCTTCAGGCTTCCACCATTTCGTGACGGGTTCGGTGTCGATAGCCAGCCGGTCGTAGTGCATCTGCTCGGCCTTCACCTTCCATTTCTCGATGCCGTCGCGGTCAGGATAGAGGATGATGCGCCTGTGCTGGTCTATCAATGGTTGCAATCGCTCGCGTGTGATCATCTCCAATCCACCACACGCCATCCATATTTGCATGGTGTGGTTGCCGTAGGCCGTCGCCATCAGCACCGCCGTCTTCTCCGACTCCACCAGTTTGATGGTTGCTTCAGGGAATCGGTTCAACAAGTGCATACCAAAGAAGCACAAGTGCGGCTCCTGCTTGTCGGGGTCGAAGATGCTTGGGAATGGCCACGGATCGTCTTCATTGCGTTTGCGACTCAGCGAAGAGTGGATAAAGTCGAAGTTCCACTTGCTCACCTTGTCGCGGTGGCCATCCTCGCGGTAGAGCATCATCTTGCCTGTGCGCACCTTATCGTTCTCGTCGCATTGCCAGAAGATGGTGTGACCGTTCTTGCCGTGACCGACACGATAGTCAAAGAGTGCTTTTTCGAGGTTGTACCGTTGCACGGTGTCCCAATTCACGCCGAGGCGCATCCATCTGACGAGGTTATCCTGGTCGATAGCCTTCATGGTCTTTTCAACCATCGCGGCAGGCAGCTCCAGCATTGGCAGTTGTGGCGGTGCCGGTCGCGGTGTGTAGGTCCAGTCTATCGGCATGTCATCGACAGGGATGTTATACTTCTTTCCAAGCCAACGGATTGCGTCTGGATAGCTCAATCCCTCATGCTTCATCAGGAAGTCAACCACTCCACCACCGGCACCGCAGCTGAAGCACTTATAACAGTTGCCCTTTGGGTAGACCACAAACGAGCCGAGCGACTTATCATCGTGGAACGGGCAAAGGGCCTCATACCTAACGCCCGTCTTCTTTAGTCCCGATTTGTTGCCGCTGTCGTAGCTTCCGAGACAGTCCTTTACGACCTCCTCTATCTTAGCCGTTTCGAGTACTTTGTCGATTATGTTTTTGTCGATTTTTGCCATAGTCTTGTTGATGGATTATCTGAAAAGCCAAAGACGCATGTGTATGCGCACATACGCGCGTCGCCCGATGTCTCTGCGACACCCTCCACCCCCATTGCAATGCCCCCCTATACAATAGGGGGGCTTGCATGGGGAGTGGGTTCGCTGGGCTAATCGGGGAGTGATACGTTTTGTTTGAACACTTCGTCGGCGATTTTCTTCGCGTCTTTCTTTACCGTCATAGCCAAATCATTATGAGGTGCAACCACATCGTGATAATACTCAGGATTCGAAAGCAGAGCCTTTATCACGTCGAGGTAGAATCTATCTTTTTCGTTCATGATGTTACGTTATCAAAATGGTACTTCTTCATCCTTTGGCTTGTCGAATGGCAGGCTTTCGGAGTCATTATTTGTGAGAGGCTTATTGCCATTAAAGAAGAATTTGCGGTGTCCCTTCTTGCCTTGTGATGTGATCACCTGGCAATCGAGAGCCGCGTTAATCATATTCGATTTAGCAGCACCTGATGTGATGCCCTGACTTGTGAGATGCTTATCGAGGTCTGAGTAAGTCAGTCCGCTTGATGACCAATTCAGGTCCTTAAACCTTGCGATGCACTCGCCAATGGTTTTCTCATCTATATTGCTGACGTGTGAGCCGCTATCGTCAAGTTCTACTGGTTGTCCCCAGCCTCCGGCATTGGTGACATATTCAAACAACCAGTCGCCTACATCCTTGCCACGGGCCTTCACTTGCTTCACTCGGAAATAAATGTCTGGCAGGTCAGAGCGTTGGTCGGCTGGTTTCAGTTCCGATTGTTTCACCTTGATCACCACGAATATCTCCGACACCTTGCGCTGGGCGATACTTCCGATGGTTCCTACGAGTTTATCAACCAATGGATTCTCATGGAGCACAGCCCACAGGCTCGCGTCATAATAGGTGGCCAACATCATACACTTGCGGATGATGGGCTGACATTCCTTCTGGTCGTTGTAGTCTTCAACGATGTCGAGCATACCATCCAGAAAGATGTCCGTCGGCTTCACCTGATAGATGGCTTTCAGTATCTTGCGCCAACGTTCGCCAGCCGTTTCCGTGTCTCGTAGCCTGAGAATAAAGAAATGCTGCTTGGCATCTTCATTCTTGATACCAGCCATCGAGCATACACGATTCTTGAAAGCAATGGTGTCGTCTTTGCCCTGCTCGGTGTCGATATGAAGGATTCGAGTCGGTATGACTTGCTCTGTCACGTTGCCGTCTTGGTCTTTCACTTTATGGGCTACCTCACGGGCCAGTGTGTTGCCAAACTGCTTGCTGAGTGTTGCCGCTTCAAGTTGTGACATGAGACCAGTCTTTCCGTTGCCTGGCTTACCGCTTATCAGATGAATCTCTCCGACATCAGCAAACGGCACCCCGTTGCGCTCCATCGTATATCGTGGCGGTCTGTATGGCTCGTCGAAGTTCAGGAAGTCCGCATCGACATCAACTGAAAACCAGTTGTCACCTTGGAGAAATTCTGGAATCGGTGTCTGTTGTGGAAGGTTGTTGCTTTCTTCGCTCATAACTTCTCTTTCTTGCTTTTGCACAAATCTCCTCACGATGTCGCAAGTAGTATTCGTGATATAGTTCCTTCTTGTCGCGCTTCATGCGAGGCTTCTGGAGGTACTTCTTCTCGAAGTCCCGTTGTCGCCGCTTGGCTGCTATCTCGGCCTTGTGGGTGTCGCGGTAGACCTTCTGCTTTGCCAGAATCTCTTCACGCTTGCGGACATACCGAGCATGTTGCACCTGTCGCCGTCGCTCTCGCTGCGCTTCGGTCATCTGTCGCGTCATTCTTCATCCTCCTCTTCTGGTTCCTCAGTTTCAGCGATATGAGGGCTCGTAATGCCGAGGGCCTTCAATGTTAATGGCCTCGTGTGTACGTGACTCTTTATGATGGCTTTCAGCTGGTCGCCGATGTCAGTGCCATTGAATTTCTTCTCCAGCTTTCGGATTGCATCAACCATCGTCAAAAGACGATTGCGCTCGGCAATGAGTTTTGTGGCGAGTCCATTGCGACGCAATCGCAAACCATTCACCTGAGTATTCAGTTTCTCGATTTCCTGGATGCACTTGGCGTTGTCTTTCCAGTTGCAGGCCGCTATGATGAAGTCTTGCATCGTATCGATGTCGAGCTGTTCCGTCATTTCCAAGCCTATGTGAAGCATAAATCCCTCCAGCAGTTGCTCGGCGGTGAAATACATGTGCCCGTTGGTTGGCTTCATACCTTCGTAGGTCAATGAGTACCCGTTCGGAAGTGTCAGTACTGTAATCTTTTTCAAGTGTTTCTTTGGTCGTGCCATGATAGTTCCTTTTTTATATGCTTAGTATATCGCTTTATACCCTTTATACTATATCGCTTGTCACCCTTTATACTATAAAGGTAGGCAAGCGATATACTATAAGGCTTTTCAGCCCTTAGAACGGTAATCCATCACCGCCTTCTTCCTGTGTTTGTGGTGGGAATGGGTTCTGCGCCTGCGGCTGAGGTTGTGGAGCGGGCTGCGGTGCCGGTGCTTGCTGCTTCTTGATGCTCTCAATCTTATACATCCTGAGCTCGTTGTACACCTTACCCTCATACTCGCGTGTGCGGTGGCCGAAACCGATCCTCACCTCCAAGCCCTCTTTGATATACGGCTGAATGTTCGTGTCGAAAGTTTCCAGCAGCACCGTATCTGCATAGCGGTCGTTCTCGTTTTCGAAATACTCGAAGATGAATGGCAGAGCCACCCACTCGTTGTTTGTCCTTGCACTCGTGCCGCGTCGCTCCGGCAGCACTTGTTTGATTCTACCTACAAATTCCATAATTGTTTATTATTTTGCTTCTTTTTGATAATCTTCTGCTTTTTCCTGGCTATCTTTTACGATTTCATTGATGCGGTCAGTGATGGTCTCACGGTTGACGCTCTTTAACTTCATCTTTTTTGCAACCTTACAGAAGAAGTCAATCGCGTCTGCCATGAATTGTTTGTTTTCTTCTTCGGTAGCCGTCCGCCCGTCGAAGTCGATATATTTATGCACCATTTCTTCGATGCCGCATTCCATTTCAAACTGACAAATGAGTGCGCTCTGTGGCATCGTGAGTTTCAGATGCAAGATGTCTTCGAGTATTCGGACAAAACTAAGGTGCAAAGCTGACTGAAGCATCATTGGCTTTTCGAGGCCAAGTTTCTTCATGGCTTTCAGTTTCTTTAATCCGTTTGCAGCTGCCTTTTCTGGTGTGTTGTAAGTGTGATAGGCCGAATGTAAGGCTACCTCCTTCAGATACATTCCATCACTGATCAGTTCGGCATAGGCATCCACACGCTCCACCTTGCGTCGTTGCTTCGGCGTAAGTTGCTTGTCGGTCAGGTATGTGCGAATCTCGACGACGTGCGGTGACAGACTCTTTTCAACACCGAAACCATATCCACCCTTGAACTTTACTATCACCTCGCCGTCTTCGTCAGTCTGTGATGCTTGTGTGCTCTTTGTTGATATAAACTCCTGAATCAGTTCCTTTGAGCGGTAAGCCTTTCCTGTCCTTTCGCTCATTCGCTGAAAGAAGTGGCTGGTGAATATCATCACACCGTCTGCCTGTCCTTCTTTCTTCTTCAAATGCTTTACACTTGAAGGATTAAACAATGGAAAGAATGCGCCACACGATCCGTATGTTTCATAGTAGATGAATGAAACGTGCGTGGCGTTTGCAAACTGCGCTTTGTGGTAATAGTCCACCATCGTATATGTCATCCATCGATTACCGACTTTCGAAATGTGTTCATTCATATCGGTCATCTGCGACTCTTTTTCTGACAAAGCCTTGTTGAGCATTTCGTCTTCATGCTTCATGTACTTGTTACGACCGCCATAAGGCTTTCTAAAATGATACAATGCCACAGGGATTTCCTCGCGCATAGTAGCAATAATTTCTTCCGGCTTTGTAGAGAGATTCACTCTCACGGGTTTTAATTTTGCCATAATACACTAATTTTGATTATTACTATGTTCCGAAAGTTCAATCATCCGTCGCTCTTCATCCGTCATGGTGTCGAGCGTCACCTGCTTGAACTCAGGAAACTGTTTCCACACGGCTTCTGCCGCTTCGTAGGCCCGCGCCATTTCCTTTTGGAACCTCTCAGCCAAAGCCTTTATCTGAGCGACACCGCCCATTTCGTCTTTGTTGGCCTCGATTGCTACGCCGATGTTGTCGATGTTTCTGGATAGTGTTATCTTCATTTCATGTTGATTTGTTGCTCAAATGTGATTCGTTTCAAGTATTGCCTGATTTGCTCGGCCTTGTCTCGGGCTTCGAAGTACTCATCACGGATGTCTCTGAACTTGTCCTTCAGTTCTTCGAGGTATTCATGGACGTTGTAGCCTTGCAGGTGATACTTCTCGTATCGCATGTAGTGAATGTCGCTCTCCACACGCGCAATCTTCCGCTTCAGCTTCATGAACTCGTCAAAGAGTGCATCCGCACGCTTCTGTAGGTCTTTCGCCCGGTTGCTCAGACGCTCAATGGCTTTGCCGTGACCGTAGACCGCACTCCAGAACTGCTGCATGAACTCGTCGAATTGGTCGGCATCCATCGCCTCCATCATAGCGCGTTCGAGGTTTGGCCGCTGGTTGCGCCAGATGTCCTCACCCTTATGGCCGAAGAAGGTGCCCACCCACTTAGGATTCATCAGTTCCCACTGCTCTTTGAGCGTCAGCCGTCGCTGCCGGGCGAACTCCTTGACAGGTATCGCCATCCTACCGTGACCGACCATTAAGGCCGTCTCAGGATTGTATCGAATATCTCGTGCGTTTACTATTACATAGTTCTTAGGCACGCAGCCAAGCGTCTTGATGGCGTACTCAGAGCAGTTCGTCTCTTGCTGTCTGTTCAATCCTGTGTACGCCAAACGACCTTGACTACTGCCCCATCCTTTCGCGGTCAGCAAGTCGGCTCGCGGTGGCTTATATCTTCCGTCATGACCAAACAGCTCGTCACCAATGTCGTCATACATAGCTCACCCGAACAATCTGCCAATCACTTCGCCCACGCCTAATATCAGCATGAACACTATCGGGGCCACAATGCCATAAACTACCCAGTCCTCTTTTGTGATGCTGTCCTTCTTAGGATCGCGCTCACATGATTCTGATAAATTCTTCATAATTGCATTTGATTTTGATTGTTGATAAATTGTTTCTTTCCGTTCGTGCATCTGATTAAAAATGGAGCGGCCAGCGTGACCTGGCTCTCAGCACCGTCCACGATGTCTAAGAACATCTAAAGGATAACTGTTGTTGAATTTCGAATTTGTGCGGTAGCGGTTGCCTTATCGGACATACCGAACTCCCAACCAAATCAAAATGCGCTTATGGAAAGTTAGATTTTTGCTCCCGTAGGTGGACTCGAACCACCGACCTCGTGCTTCTTGCATCTGCCCCTCTTGGGCCGCGCTCTACCAACTGAGCTATACGGGAATGCCGTTATTCGATTGAATATCAATCTACGCATTATTACTTGTGACGTATCAAGCCGTCACCATCTTATTCTCTGTAGTCCGTTCCTCGACGGCGGGGTTGCTTGTCACCTCCGCCACTGGCACCAACTCCGTCCCATCATCGCAACCAACGTCGCTCCAGGTTGTATCGGCTGGAATACACCGACCTCGATGCCAGTCTTGGTTTGTAACCAATATGTCAAAGAACGTAATCCTTTCATCGTTAGTGGGAAAGAGAGGGTTCGAACCTCTAACCTGACGTGTACAACGTCGCTCTACCAATGTCAGACTACCGACTTATAGCTACTTTCCCAAATAATATATATCCTGATTTCCTTCTTCCTTCTGGTTCGTTTCAAAAACCTGCGAACTGTCACAGCTGGCAGGATAAATAACAATCTATTAACCTTATTGACAAAAATGATTCATGAGTTCCAGCAGCTGCTGGTCGAATTTTTAAAACTGTAATTATATAGTATTAACCTCACTATGCTACTTCATACCCAAGCCGCTTTATCCTGCCATCCTCCACCATCGCCAAAATACGATGAAGCGGATAGAGGTACTGCTTGCTGGTGTGCTCTATGCCGTCCTTGTCTTTCCAAGCTATTGGAGTCCTTGGCAACAGATATCCATTTTCACGCAGCCAACGTTTAGTCATCAGACCGACGTGCTGGCACAGCTCTTCATCCGTCACCCATCGCTCTTCATACACCTCGTAGTGTTGCTTCGCCACCTTCGACACCGCCGCGATGATCTTTGCCTCCAACAGTCTCCAATCCATATTATGCCATTCTTGTAATCGTAACACTACATCTACCCGTCTCAGGATCAGGGTCGCCAACAATGGCTTTGAACTCTCGCTGATTTGGTGTGCCCAACGTCGCCTTCTTCTGCTGGTTGGCATAACTCTGAGCACTGCGGGCGAGATTCCAACTCGGCAACGTGAACACCTTCTGGTCGCCCACGTTGAACTTCATCAAATCGTCCTTTGTTACTTTGTCCTTAACCATAAATACCTTTAAATTATCTTAAACTTTTGCTTGCTTTCGAGTAACGAGCCAAAATTATTTGTATATTTGCAACCCTTCTACTTTGCAAAGTGCCGTGCGCACTTTATGCGAAAAGACAGTAAAATGTCTGACGGCTAATTTTGTGCCCATTACTCTACTTGCTTGCTTTCGGGTGCAAATATACAAAACTATTTTCAAACGCCGTGATTATTTATGGTGATTTGTGATGAATTTTAAGGTTATTTAAGGTTTAACGTGGTTATTTGTGCTAAATGAAGTCGAAAAATGAACTTTTCTTGGACGCGGTCGATTATCTGATTGATGAAGGACTTGCAAAAGACAGTGGTGATGTGGCTCAAAAAGCCGGACTTGGCCCCAATCTCATCTCAAGGGTTAGAAACGGTCATGTAAAGACCGTTAGCGACGATTCCATCCGTGCTCTTGCTACCAAATTTAATCTCAATATGGATTACTTCAGAGGTAAAAGCGAATACATCACTCGTTATGACCAATCATGTGCTAATATGGAACAAGAGATTAAAGAAGCACAAAAGTTATTGGATAAGTATTCATACAAGAAGGAACCAGAATCGACACTGCCGGAGATACCTGATTATGTAAAACAACTATGCGACGAGACCTCACGACTTGTTATACGCAATGAGATGCTGGAGCGTCAATGTGAAAATCTCATTGCTGAGCTCCGTGACTCTAAAGACAAAAATGAAGCATTCTTGAAGGAACTTAGGAAGTCAAAAGAGGACAACGATGCTATGGTGGCTGAACTTAGGATTTCTCACGAGCAAAACAAAGCCCTGATTGCTGAACTCCGCGAAACGAAGAAAAATAACGGTATGCTCGCGACAAAACTCGAGAACGCCATCGACACTATCGAAGGAATGAAGGCCCAGATGTCACTGATGCTTACCAACTTTAACGTGATACGTGAGCAGAACCAGCTTGGCCAACTTCGCGTGAATGATGCTGGCGAGCCAGTCATCGCCATTCAGATCCCAAGTGTTGTCAGTGGAAAAAAGACAAAAAGTGGAAATGTTCCAAATGGATTCATCCGTGGTGACATCCGTATCATCACCGAAAATATGGTCAAGCAAGTTGCCGACATGTTCCCGCCAAAGAAAAAGTAGTATGACGTACCTTTATTATATACTGAGTTTTACCTTGATTTTGGCCAGTGTTTTACACATGTTTTACACTCGGCCATCTAATACCATCGTGTTAACCTCACTATATACAGGCAAAGTCGTTAAATGTCGCATAACCCCAAACGGATCACACAAAGAAAACGTGGGGTTATGCCGTAAATCGCAGCATCCCCCGTAAACACAAGGGGTTTAGCCCTAAATCGAAACGAGAGAAAAATTACAAAATAAGCCGATTTGAGCCGTTTTAATACACAATGTTTTACATTTGTTGTACAACGCGCCAAACGGAGTGTAAAACAAACAACGATATATGATAACAAGTAAGTTGATATTTGACAGAAGAAAAACAGCATCACGCACCCGTGATGGCTATGTCGAGGTGCGCGTTACCATCGACAGGATTACTAAGTATATAAGTACTGGCGTGCGCGTACATAAGAGTGAATGGGCAACTGATCGCGTGGTCAACCGTCAGGATGCAGATGTTTTGAATGAACGTTTGGCGATTATTTTTGAAAAAGTTAGCCGATATGCCAACGAATGTGTAAAACAGTGTAAAACATTCGACGTTGAAAGTGTAAAACATAAGGTTTGGCGGGATGTGGAAATGTCGAAAGATGAGCCAACATTCATACAATGGTGTGAGAAGCAGATACCTTTGCTCGGTGTGTCGGAAGGTACGGCAAAGCATTACAACCCTCTGATTTCTCGACTGACGGAATATGGCCGAATGAATCGTTGGCAGGATGTCACAGTTGAGAATGTCGCAAACTTCGATGCATGGCTGCACCAAGTGACAAAGCCCGTGAGCGATGCGAGGCGGAAAGCTGGTGTAAAGCCTGAGAAACTTTCAGATTCCGGCATTTATAATTATCACAAGTGTCTGAAGGCACTGTTGAATCGTGCGAAGTCTTTCCAAAAGATTGATTCTAATCCGTATGAGTATCTGCATGGAAAATTCAAAAGAGGTGATAAAGAAAACATTGAATATTTGACTGATGAAGAGATGCAGAAGTTCGAGACTATCATATTGCCAAAAGGTGACACATTGGATGTCGTGCGCGATTTGTTTACTTTTCAGTTGTACACTGGCTTGCCATTCTCCGATATGCAGTCGTTTGATTCCAACGACTACAAATGGGATGGTAAGGCGTGGCGACACGTTGGCGAGCGCATCAAGACAGGCGTGCCGTATGTCAGCCAGCTATTGCCACCGGCGGTGAAGGTCTTGGAGAAGTACGGCTGGGAGATTCCTAAAATGTCGAATGCTGACTATAATCGTCACCTGAAGACACTCGGCGCAATGGCGGGGATAAAGACTCGCTTGCACTCACACCTGGCACGTCATACCTTTGCGACTTGGATGCTCCGCCACGGGGTGAGTATCGAGAACGTCAGTAAGATGTTGGGACATACGAACATTACCCAGACGCAACGTTATGCCAAGGTTCAGGCACAGGCCGTCTATGATGATTTCGACATGATAGCCGAGAAACTTGTCCGAGAAAATAATAAGTCTAACTCTAAAAAATCAAAACTATGACAGCAATTTTTGTTTTAATCGTTATTGGTGTGGTAATCTTTGCCCTTGTGAAGACCGCACAGACTGACCACAATGCCGTTCAAAAGGAATTGGCTGATAAAATGTACGGTTCAGAAGACATTGTGAAAGACCTCGAAACTGAGACGCGACGCATTCAGGCGTTTATCCAGGCAAATATTGTCGGCGACCGATTCGTAGCTGATGCCATCAACACCGGCTCTTATACTGGACCGCTTCCAGAAAAGCGAAGCGATGGCGGATGGCTTTCCATTTTTGATAACCTCCGTATCCTGAAGATTGCCGGTATCAATCACCGAAGCGGCATTGCCAAATATGTCGGACGTGTTGAATGTGCCTTGGTGCCGGAGCCTGACAACGAATATGACTCGCAAGCCATCAAGATCGTGGCGGAAGACCGTCATCACCTTGGCTACATTTCGACATATCAGACCGACTTAGTAAGGTCTCTGTCTGCAAACGAATTTCCGTACCGATGCACGGCCTTCATTGATGAGCACGAAGATGAGTTTGATGGCCACAAATTCTTCACGGGATTTGTGTACATCAAGCGACTCGATTAATCTGCAAAGGACAAAGGGCAGACATAGGTGCTGCCCTCCCCTTAAATATAAACTATAAAAACAAAACAACTATGAAAAAGTTAATGATGGCCTTGGCAGCTGCCTTAATGCTTGCCGCATGCGGGAAGAATGACGAGCCTGAACAGACTCCAGTGGCAGAGAATCTCGAAATCACGATTCCTTCTGATTCGATTGAGACGCACGCCACAGTGACCTTCTCGTTTAGCGATGTGAACATCAGCGAAATGACACGCGCCACGCTTGCCGATTTGAATCTGACCGATGTCTGGGTATTTGACTACGTGGGCGATGCTCTGAAAACGACCTTGCATCAGACATCATCAGATACCGACTTTGGCACACCAAGCTTCTCGATGGAATACGGAACACACACGCTCTATTTCGTGGCCTCACGCGGATCAGATGCCACCACCGACACCGATGCCAAGACGATTACCTGGGGAACCGTCCGCGACACTTTCTGGTCGACGTTGGAGATGACCGTATCTCCGAGTACCGCCACCTCTCAGTCCGTCAACCTCTCGCGCGTGGTCGGTCGGTTGAAAATCATTGCGACAGACGTGGTGCCTGAGACGGCTGCAAAGTTCACTATTACACCATCCACATGGTATTATGGATTGAATTATCAGACAGGCGAGGCGGTGACGAGCCAATCGACACCAATCACCGTGAATATACCATCGTCGTATATAGGCACTACAAATCTAAACGTGTCGGTCTATACTCTCAGCGGCTCGACACAATGGACTACTAACGTCACCGCAGCCCTGAAGACCTCCGATGATACCACGCTCGGCAGCGTGCCTATCACTGACATTCCCATTCAGCGCAATCATATCACCAGCTATGGCGGTGGCATCCTGACATCAGGCCGTAGTATCACTATTTCGAGCGATGATGAATGGATCGAAGACACACCAATGACTTGGTGACTCAAATATAAACAAGCCGTGAGGTTTTTATTTGTTGTTTTTCAAAGGTCTTAGACTTTAAGTTAACGTAAAGGGGAGCGGCGGCTCCCCTATTTCATGTCGACTGCATTCATGATTTCCTGCAATTCCTTGCGTTCCTCATCAGAGAGTGGCGATATTGGTTCTTTCTCCCATGAGAACTTGATCCATTGCGTCAAGGTTGGTGCGACTTCGCCTTTCGGCACTCCCATGCAGAAACGGGCGTTATAGGCTATCAGTCTCGCCTGCTCCCATCCGTGATGATGCCTGGCGTTGTAGCCTTTGATGATACGTCTCGCCTCCCAAAATTGAATCTCATACAGAAACTCGCGTCTGTCTATACCGATTTCGCCTACGAACAATTGAAAGAGGTCGTAGGCGGTCAGGCGTTTTTTGATTCTTCATCGTCAGATGGTTGCTCGTCCTGTTTCTCACCTTTCGGAATCTCGTACCATTGCGCACGCAGTTTCATCACTTCCGTCAGACTTGCAATCAGTTCGGTGGGCTTTGCCTCATACATCAGGTCATTATCCTTCACGGGAGCCTCTTCATCCTTCTTCTGATAATAGGCTGCAATGGCAGACAGAATCAGATAGATGACATGCTCAGGATTGGTAGCCTCGAAGTTTTCGATGTTCTCGCCAGTAAAATTCTTAAAGGCAATTTCGGTGGCAAAGCAATATGCCAGCATGACCTGCTTGCCGCAAATAGTTACTTCTTTTGTTTTCATTTTGGGGTGTGTTAGTTCCTTTAAAAACGCTCAGCCAGCCGAATGGCCAAGGCTGAGCGCGTCGTTAATTAATCATATATATTGGCAGCATAGAAGTTTGCCATTCGAGAAGTTACGCTGCAACTTCGTAGGTTCCATAACCCTGAAGTTGTGCGGTGTAGTCGGCATTTGCGCGATTCGGGCCGTTCAGCGTAAGAGACTGAAGCACCACGGATCCGCTGACGATTGTAGACGATGCCGTGCGGTTGTTGTCGCCGCTGACGTTGGCGATTTTCCATCGCACTGGCGTACCAGCCTCGTAAATTGTCTCGACATCTGCCACTGTCTGAGCTGCTACCTGCGACGTGATGGTCTCGCCGCTACGCATGAGTGCAGTCGTCGAAATGTCATAGTTGAGAGCGGTCGGCTCTTGAACGTCCCATTCCCCAGCAGTATCTTTTGTCGTCGCACTTTCCATCGTCAGCGAAATATGTAGGGACAAGCTACGAGCGGCGGCTATAGGCTTGCTCGGTGCAGCAACATTGTCGCTACCGAGGAACAGACGCACGAACTGGCCCTTGGTGTACGAGCCGATAGGAATCACCTCAACGGCCTCGCTGCTACCAACGGTTTCAAGCGCGGAAGAACCTGTAAATTGTAGGCTCTTTGTGCTATTCTCCCTGTCGTTAAAGTTAAAAACAACATCCGATAAAAATGCAGAGCCTTTGCGGGCGAAGGTAGCCTTCTCGCGTGTCTGGTTGTCAGTGGTGCTTGTCTCGTCCCACATCAGCGTCATCGGCTGCATCGACTTGATGGCGGTCAGGATAGCAGCAGCATCAGCCACATTCAGCGATTCGCAAGACACAGACCAAGACTTGCTGACGGTCGTCGGCATGGCAGCGACACCCACAATATCCTTGTGACTTCCGTCGTCGGTGTTATTTGTCAGCGTCACGTTGCAACCTGTCGACATGCCTATCACCTTATACTTAGCGGCTGTTGTGTCGTAAATACAGATGCGAAAGTTTTGTCCTTTAAGTGTTGCCATATTCTTTTAATTTTTGATTAAGTCAACTCTGAGTGTATAGGCACTTCCGTCCTGTTTGCGACCAATAGCACCGACGGCATACTTGCATTCGGCGGGGATTTCGTTGACCATTTCTGCCAACGCCTCCCTTGTAGGAGCTTCAAGCACGGTCATACCGTTTAATAACAGATCGCCGACATGTGCCGGCTGCTGAGATTCGTTCTTAGTCTTGCTCATCGTTGTCAACATTGATAACGTCACACTGATACGTGAGAACATGCCAGTAGCACGGCTTCAGCGAGTCGTACTGAATCTGCTGGGCTGCAAACTGATAGTCCATAATGGCCGTCTCATTCGCTCGCAGATAACTCAGGATGGTGTCACGCACCATCTGCGTCAACTCGTGCAACTCGTCGAGTGACCTGGCAGTCACCTCCACACCGATGTTCACCGTGTCATAGTCCGACTCATAGCGGTCGTCCTTTGTGCCTTGATCGTTGGTCAGTCCGTCAAAGGTGACGATGACGTATGGCACGGGCACATTGTCAGCATCATCATCCGGCAGTCCTATGGCGGTGCCGTAGAGTCGCGGCGTTTCATCATGTTGGACGTAACCGTCCTCGTCGATGTATTCCTTCAACTTTTCCAGCAGCACGTCGTTTGACTGCAATGCAGTGACAAATATGCTATCGGTGGCGAGACTCATTCTGTATCAGTTGTGACTTGTTATACATTTCTTTCTGAACCTCATCCTCTGGGGAACCATCGGGCAGACAGCCTTTGCTGCTGCATTGGAGCCGCCCGATGGAGGAACTAAACCCCAGAAAGAAGAGCGATTGAGAGAGTTTACTCGGTCTCAGGCGTTTCGGTGAGCTTAATCAGCGCGAATGCCTGCGGAGTGCCGTCACCGCCGTTGACCTTGCCGGAGAGCTCGGTCAGCGAGTAGTCGGTGCTCATGCCGATGGCAACAGTGCCACGGTCGAAGTTGGCCTGAGAGGTGCCGTCGATGTTGAAGCGGAGCTCGCCGTGCTGCTGCTCTGCCAGGTAACCGAAGTGACCGATGGCGATGTAGCGGTAGGTCTGGTCCTTCACACCGATACCGTCGTTACCGATGGCGTAGTCCACGTAGGGAGATACCTTGTAACGGTAGCCGACGCACTTGCCATCCTCGATGACGGTGCGGTTCGAGTCTGTGGTGCCGGGGATGAGCTTCTTGAACTTCAGAGCTACCTCGGTGGTCTTGTCCATGATGATCTCAGGCTCGCCCTCGAAGCCCTTGTCGTACATCTTGGCAATCTCCTTGGCGATGTTCTCACCGATGTTCTCGTCGAGAGCGAGTTCAACGGGAGTGACCTTGCCGAAGGGCGACTGCAACTTCTGATAGGTGCCGTGAGCATAGACATGCAGCGCGCGGAACATGGCCC
>Ga0265301_10003473_pt1 | contig 16600 bp, 27 predicted proteins | sample AusTroGonzalo_MG_2_FD_193488 | JGI IMG/M metagenome (GOLD analysis project Ga0265301, IMG submission 193488) | Bovine rumen microbial communities from tropical cattle in Woodstock, Queensland, Australia - Gonzalo_04 | ecosystem: Host-associated > Mammals > Digestive system > Stomach > Rumen ...
TAATTTCATCTAATCTAGATAGAAAAAAAGTATTAAAACTATTCAATATTAAATTAATAGATATTAGTTTAGATGAATTAATTGCTTTATATAAACAAAAAGAAAGCTTTTCATATAACTTAGCAGGATATGATAAAAAAGAATTAGATAAAGCAAATAATTTATATTTTGCTTTTTGCGAAATTAGAAGTAGATATAATTTAGCAGGATTAACTATTAGGTGTTTTGATTTATTAGATACTATTCATACAACTGGTTGTTTTAGTTTAGCGGAAATGAATGCTAAAGGAATAACTGGTACATGTGAAGGTGATATTAGTGCACTAATATCAATGTATTTAATAAAAAAATGGTTTGACCAATCTAGTTTTCAAGCTAATCCAAGTAAGATTGATGTAGATAATAATGTAATAGAATTAGCACACTGTACTTGCCCGTTTGATATGATATCTAGTTTTAAATATGATTCTCATTTTGAATCGGGAATTGGGGTTGCTATTAAAGGTGAATTTTTTGAAAAAGATGTAACAGTATTTAGATTATCATCGAATCTAAAAAGATTCTATGTAGGTGAAGGTAAGATTATAGCTAATCTAAATGATCCTAGACAGTGCAGGAGCCAGATTAGAATTAAGATGAATGATGATATATCTTGTTTATTAAGAGAGCCTTGTGGGAACCATCATATTGTATTTTATGGACATCATAAAGATGAAATTATAAATAATTTATATAAATTAGGAATGAGGAATTAATATGAGCATAATAATGAAGCTAGTACCGCTTCCTAAAATTGATAAATGCGAAAAAGCATTATTCATTGGGCCGCATCCTGATGATATAGAAATTGGTGCAGGTGGGCTAGCTAGTAAATTAGCTAACTTAGGTAAAGAAGTATATTATTTAATATGTTGTGATGGTGGGTGCGGAACACCGGATCGTAATGCAGACCCTGCAGATATTGCTGCTATTAGGAAGAATGAAGCAATTGAAGCTGGTAAAGTAATCGGGGTAAAAGAAGTTAAGTTTTTAGATTATCCTGATGGGGGCGTGTATAGCGTCGAAGATTTAAGAGTAGATATTGCGAAAGTGATATTAGAAATTAAACCAGATTTAATTGTATGTCCATCGCCATTCTTGAAAACGGAAACGCATATGGATCACATAAGAGTAGCTGAAGCTTGTAGAACGAGCTTGCTTATTGCTAAGTTTCCACTAGTTGCTAAAAGGCAAGGAATGGATATAGAAGGTATTAATGAATTTTGTAATGGAATAACACTGGCATACTACTTTAGTGCTGATGTAAATCAAATTGTAAAGATTAGTAAAAAAGATTTAGAAAATAAAATTGAAGCTTTAAAAAAGCATGCTAGCCAAATGGATTCTAACATCGTAGATGTTTTTAAATATATTAATTTTAAGGCAAAAATCTTTGGAATCAAGAGGTTTGCTAGATTTGGTGAAGGCTATTTTGTTCTAGGACCAGTGCATCAGCATTGTTTTTGTGAGAATATTTAAAAAATATTTCACATATCCGAAAAATAGTGTATAATTAAAATGTAATAAATTTATAAAAGAAAGGAACACAAAGTAAATTTATGAAAAAATTATTAACATTGACTTTTGCTATGATATTAGCATTTGTACTTGTTGCTTGTGGAGGCGGAGCAACTGCTGAAAGCATTGAAATCAAAGCATCTGCAAGAAGCGTTAAGATTGGTAGAACAATTCAATTAACTGCCAATGTAAAACCTGAAAAAGCTGCACAAGAAGTAACTTGGGCATCTGACAAACAAGATATCGCTACAGTTGATGCAAGCGGTAAAGTTACTGGTGTTAAAGCTGGTAAAGCTGTCATTACAGTTACTAGCGTTGAAAACCCTGCTGTTAGTGCTAAAATTACAATTAGCGTTAGCAATAATAATGATTTAGACTTCGGTGAATACACAATTAGAATTGCATATTCTCCTGGTGTAGAATACGAATTAGACCCTAGAATGACTAACTATCCTGCAGAATACAAAGTAAGTCCTACTCGTAAATTTGCTGCACAAGCATGGGAACAAGTAGAAGATAAATACAATTGTAAGATCGTTGTTGAAGGATATCCTACAACTGACTATTGGGAAAGATTTAACTATATCCTAGAACAAGGTAAGAACAATACTACTTACTTCGATATTTATTGGATTCCAACAAACCAAATTTCTAAGACTAGTTCAGCATTAATTAAGATGGATGATTTATATGCTGCATATGGTAATGGTTCAATGAGCCAAAACGACGTTTTAGCTAGAACTTATAAGAACGCATTATATGGATGGAGCTATACTTCAGGATCAATCACATCTGATGACCCAGTTATCGGTGTTAATGTTAACTTATTAAAGAGAATTGACATGGATGGCGATAAAGAACCTGCTAAATTATTCATGGAAGATAAATGGCACATCAGCGAATTCGTTGAATGGTGTAAAGAAGCTCAAACTAAATTAAACGGTTTATCAACTGGTGAAGAAGATAAATATTATGTAATCTCTGGTAGATTATCTTATTGGCTAAGAGACTTAGCTAGAACTAGCAACGTTCCTCTAGCTGACCCAATCACTAGAAAGATTCAAATCACTGATCCAAAAGTTGTTGACTTAGCTAACATGTTAAAAGAATTATTCGATGCTGGCTGCGTTGACCCTGCTAACCAAGTAGATGGTAAAGTAGAAACTTGGAATGCTCAACATGCATTATTAAATACAGGTTCTGCATACTTCGTTGACTACTATAACAGATGGAAAGCTGACCTTTGGGGTGAAGGCGATGATACATTATATGGATTCGTTCCATGGCCTTATGGTGAAGATCAAACTTATGAAACAGCTAAATGGGCTACTTATACTCAAGACTGCTTCGTAATGCCTAAAGCTATCACTGAAAAGATCGCTAACGCAGAAGCTACATCTGAAGATGTAACAATCGAAAATATCTTCAAAGTATGGTATGAATGCTACGCTTTAGCTCAACAATTAATGAAAGATGATCCAAACTATGACAAGGATGCATCAGATAGAATCGTTGCTCAAGGTAAGTGGGATACAGATGCAAGTGTTACTGCTTGGTTATATATCCAAAACAACTTAAAGACTAAAGGTTTATTCGACCCTATTAAAGAATTACGTCTTAACAATGGTGACGGAGAAGAATGGGAAAAATTCTCTGCTGGTTACATTATCCCTTCTCTAAAATATACAGAAGAAACAGACTATGTAGCAGCTGTTACTCCAGCTATTGCTAACCTAGAACAAACATTCGCAGAAAAATATAACTAATAATTATATTTGTATAAAGGCTCAAACTTAGTTTGAGCCTTTTTTCTTATATTATAATAAAGTAATTGATTTCCTATTATATGTAATTAGCTTTTCGTTTTGCATATTTATTAATTCTCTTGATAATGATGGACGCTCTATATTTAAATATAGAGCTAATTTTTCTTTAGAACTAAAATAAATAGTGCGCTTTTCATTCATTCTCGATTTTAATAAAAACAAGATCTTTTCTCTAATACTCTTTTGACAAAGTATCTTTAGCCTTTCTTGAGCAAGTAGTCTTTTATTAGCTAGAAATGATAAGAAGTTATTTAGTATTGCTTCATCATTTTGAAGTAGATAAATTAGGTTAGCTTTAGAAATAAAGGTAATCTTTGTTTCTTTTAAGCATCTACCAAAACCAAGATAGTACGGGCTAGAAGAAAATAGTAGAGTTGAAGCAAATATATCATCAGGTAAAATTGTACTAATTGAATATTCATTTTCTAAAATCGTAATCGTCGATATTTGTAATGCTCCACTTTCGAGTAAGCCAATCGATGTACACAGATCGCCTTCATTAAAGACAATATCACCTTTCTTATAAACTCTAGTAGTAATATATTTAGAATAGTCTATTTTAGAATTATTAAATAAGATATGCATATTTACTCCTTTTTGCACATTGTAACATATGTTACGATAATTCATTATAACATAAGTTATAATGAATGTATAGAAGAGGTGATAATATGAAGAAAATTATTAGTATTTTATTATTAGTGTTGGTAAGCATTTTATTTATAGGCTGTAAAGAAAAAGAAAAACCATACTTACTTACTCCGGAAGGAATTCCACTTGTAGCTGTAGGGGGAGTTGTAGATGAATTTGAAGTTACGACTACACCCGGTCCCCAAGTTCTTCAAAGCGAATTACTTCAAGATAATTATGATGTAATTGTAGCTCCAGTTACTTTAGGTGCACAATTATCAATTAAAGGATCAATCAATTACAAAATTGCTGGCTTAATTACATTTGATAATATGTATATCGTATCAAAGAAGAATGTAACACTAAATTCAATTAGTGATCTAGAAGGTAAAACGATATATTCATATGGTCAAAATCAACCAAGCGATATTATGCTTAAATATGCATTAGAAAAAAGTGGTGTTAGTGCAACTATTGAATACGCTGATAGCGTATCAACTGTTGTAAGTAGTTATTTCATGCCAGGCAATGCTGATTATGCCTTAGTAGCTGAACCATATCTATCAAAGATTAAACAAAAAATGGAAGTTAATGTAATTGATGTAGCAAGTGTATTAAGAAACTTATCTGATGGAAAAGTTGAATTTATTCCTCAAGCAGCAATCTATGTTTATAATGGCCTAACTAAAGCTCAAGTTAAGAAGATCTTAAAGACTATTGAAAATAACATTGCAAGCCTTAATTCAGATAGTGCCGCTTACGCTAAATTATTATTAGAAAAAGATGCTAACCTATATCCATTATTTAATAATTTAGGTGAAGATGTATTAAAAGGTGTATGCCAAAATGCGGGTATTAATTATCTAAAGGCTTGTGACAACAAAGCAAAATTAGAAGAATTCTTTGGCATTGTGGATAAAGCAAATAAGAATTTATTTAATTCACAAGTTCCAAGTGATGATTTCTATTTCAATTATTAATTAGGTGAAGCATGAATAAATCCAAACAATTAAATATTTTATTTACTTTTTTAGGTATCTTAACAATACTAATTGTTTGGATGGTAGCAAGCCTACTTATTAAAGAAGATATAATCCTTCCTTCAATTGGTATTACGTTAAAGAAACTATTTAATATTTTAGGAACCGGCTATTCTTATAAAATATTAGGGGCTACATTCCTAAGATTATTAATATGTCTGGCATCATCATTACTAATATCAATTATTCTAACTAGCTTATCGACTAGATTTGTGCGTTTTTCTTATTATATAAGACCGCTAATTACCCTACTTAGAACAATTCCAGTTGTTGCTATTATAATTGTTTTATTAGTATTTATTGGAAACCAAAGGGCATCAATCTATATTACTAGCTTAGTAATGATACCGATGATGTATGAAGGAATATTATCGGGAATGAAAAATATTAATTCTAATATTCTCGATGAGATCAAGATGCAATCAAATATCAATCCATATATTATTAGACACATCTTTATTCCGCTAGTTAGACCACATATCGTGGTAGCAATCATTAGTAGCCTAGGTTTAGGAATCAAAGTATTAGTAATGAGTGAATTTATTGCTACCCCTAGACTATCGATTGCGAAAGAGATGTTTAATTATCAATCAGCCTTACAGCTAGAAGGGATCTTTGCTTGGACAATTATCATTGTAATTATGATAATGGTACTAGAATTACTAATTAAAACTATTACAGATAAATATATTGACTAAAGGATGCGCTGCATCCTTTTTTGCATATTACTAGTAATTTATAATAAATGATTATAAAATATTAATAGTAGAGGTAGACATGATGGAAAAAGTAAGACTAGGTAAAACAAATTTATATGTTAGTAGAATCGGTATGGGTGGTATCCCAATTCAGCGCGATAACGACGATAATGCTTATAATGTAGTTAGAACTGCTTATGTTAATGGCATTAATTTCTTTGATACGGCTAAAGGATATACTGTAAGTGAAGCATATTTAGGCGAAGCCTTTAAGAAATTAAAAACTGAATTTAAAGGTTTTAGAGAAAGTATCGTAATTGCTTCTAAATCGATGAGCTTAACATATGATGCTATGATGAATGATGTCCTAGATTCAATTAAGAAAATGGATTGCGATTATATTGATCTATACCAATTTCATAACTTACAGCCAGGTAAAGATTATAGTGGGGCAAAAGCTGCTCTAATTGAAGCTAAGCAAAAAGGTCTAGTTAAACACATCGGTGTAACTAGTCATAATATGGATTATTTAAATGAATTAATTAGTGATCCTTTGTTTGAGACAATTCAATATCCTTATAATATTGTGGAAAGGCAAGGAGAAGAATTATTTAGAAAAGCAAATAAGTTAGATATTGGTGTTATAGGTATGAAACCCTTGGCAGGTGGCGCCATCGATGATGGTGCTATCGCCATTAAATATATAGTAAATAAAGACTTTGTAGTGGTGCCAATTCCAGGAATGGGTAGCGTAGAAGAAGTTATTAATAATGTAGGCGCTGTCCAATCAAAGTTAAATGAATCTGATTTAACAAAGATCAAAGAATATCAAGCAACGCTTGATGGAGATTTTTGTAGGAGATGCGGGTACTGTAAACCATGTACTAAAGGCATTGATATTCCATTTGCATTCTTGTGCGAAGGATATTATAGAAGATATAATTTACAAGAGTGGGCAATCCAAAGATATAACACGATGAAAGTAAAAGCTAGCGAGTGTATTGAATGCGGATTATGCGAATCACACTGTCCATATAACCTACCAATTATTAAGAAATTAAAAGAAGCCGTAAAGGTGTTAGAAAGTAAGTAGGAAATATTTAATTATTAATTAAAAATAGACAGATCTATAAATATATAAATGAAGCAAGTTTTTTAAAAAAGTACTTGCTTTTTTTTAATGTTTAGAGTAAAATCTTTAAGGTTTAGGAAGTAACCCAATTGTGGGAGGTTGCTGATACGCACGGATGAGTTGCCATATGTAGTGCTATCAGGTAATTCACGCAGTTGATTAATGCGCAAAGACGCTACAAGGAGGAAAGTAAAATGGCAAAGAAAGCATTAAGAATTAAACTTATTTCTTATGATCACAGATTAATTGATGAATCTGCAAAAAAGATTGTGGAAGCTGCTAAAAAAGCTGGTGCTGAAGTAGCTGGTCCAATCCCACTTCCAACTGAAAAGGAAGTATTTACAATTATCCGTTCACCACACAAATACAAAGATAGTCGTGAACAATTTGAGAGAAGAACTCACAAGAGATTAATCGACATCAAGAGTACTACTCCAAAGACTATGGATGCATTAGTTCATTTGGAAATACCTGCTGGTGTTGAAATCGTTCTAAAATAGGTAGAGTAAATAGGAGGTGAAAACTCGTGGCCAAAGGAATCTTAGGTAAAAAAGTCGGAATGACACAAATCTTCACAACAGATGGTCAACTAGTTCCAGTAACTGTTATCGAAGTTGGTTCAAACGTTGTGTTACAAAAGAAGACTGTGGAAACTGATGGATATTCATCAGTTCAATTAGGTTTCGCGGATAAGAAAAATCCTAACAAACCAGAAGTAGGACATGCTGAAAAGGCAAGCACTTCTCCTAAGCGCTTCATTAAAGAAATCGCTGGAGAGGAAATGCTAGCTTTCAATGTAGGTCAAGAGGTTAAAGCAAATATATTTAGTGAAGGTGAAGTTGTAGACGTAACTGGAACTAGTAAGGGTAAAGGATACGCAGGCGTTATCAAACGTCATGGCTTCCATAGAGGCCCTATGGCTCATGGATCAGGATACCATCGTGGTGTTGGTTCAATGGGTTCAATCGATGCAGCAAGAGTTAAGAAAGGTAAAAAGATGCCTGGACAACTTGGTGGTGTTCAAGTAACTATTCAAAACTTAACAGTTGCTAAAGTAGATTTAGAAAAGAATGTAGTGCTAATCAAGGGTAATGTTCCTGGTGCAGTTAATTCATTTGTTGTTATTACAAATGCTGTTAAAGGTCCTAAAACATCAATCAACCCTGAAGCCTTAATGTAATGAAAGGAGATACAAGTTATGCCAAGTATCGTTGTTTATAATCAATTAGGTGCAGAAGTAAGCAAGCTTAACTTAAAGAAAGAAGTATTTGCTTATGAACCAAATATGCAAGCTGTATATAACGTTGTAAACGCTGAGCGTGCTGGTATGCGTCAAGGTACACACCAAACTAAAGGTCGTAGCGATGTTAGCGGCGGTGGAAAGAAACCATGGCGTCAAAAAGGTACTGGACGTGCAAGACAAGGTACAACACGTGCTCCTCAATGGCGTGGTGGTGGAATTGTTTTTGGACCACATCCAAGAAGCTATGCAATGAAAGTTAACAAGAAAGTTGTTAAATGTGCATTAAAGAGTTTATTATCTGACAGATTAGCTAACAATAATATCGTTGTTGTAGATAAGATTGAATTAGCTGATTTCAAGACAAAAGGTTTAGTTGAAGTATTAAAGAACTTAAATGTTGCTGATAAGAAAGCAGTTTTAGTAACTACTACTGTAGATCAAAACTTATTCTTAGCTGGTAGAAACATTGCTGGTTTATATGTACAAACTAAAGATCATTTAAGTGTTTATGAATTAACTAATGCTAACACTTATATTATGACTGAAGAAGCTATTAAAGCTTATGAGGAGGATTTAAAATAATGAAAAATTCATATGAAGTTTTAATCCGTCCAATCATCACTGAAAAGAACGTAAAATTAGCTGAAACTAGAAAATACGTTTTTGAAGTAGCACAAGATGCTAATAAGATTGACGTTAAGAACGCTGTAGAAGAAGCATTCAAAGTTAAAGTTGTTGACGTTAATATTATCAATGTTCGTAAAAAACCACGTAAAGTTGGTAAATATGAAGGATTGAAGGCTGCTGTTCGTAAAGCTATCGTTACTCTAAGCGATAAGGACAAGCTAGATATTTATGAAATTTAGGGAGGTAAAGTAAGATGCCTATTAAAAAATATAATCCTACGACTAATGGTCGTCGTAATATGAGCGTTTTAGTAAGCGATGAAATCACTTGCTCAACTCCTGAAAAGAGTTTACTTGCTCCTATTTCTAAAAAAGGCGGCCGTAACAATTTAGGTAGAATCACTGTTCGTCATCAAGGTGGCGGTGAAAAGAGACATTATCGTATCATCGATTTCAAACGTGATAAAGATGGTATCGCTGGTGTAGTTAAGACTATCGAATACGATCCAAACAGAAGTGCTAATATCGCTCTAATCGCTTATAAAGATGGCGAAAAGAGATACATCATCGCTCCAAAAGATTTAAAGGTTGGTACTGAAATCTTCTCTGGCGAAGGTGCAGATATTAAAGTTGGTAACTGCTTACAATTAAGCAAGATGCCTATGGGTACTGTAATTCATTGCATCGAATTACATCCAGGTGCTGGTGCTCAACTTGTTAGAAGCGCTGGTGCAAGTGCACAAATCTTAGGTCGTGATGGCAAATACGTTATTATCCGTTTAACAAGCGGTGAAGTAAGAAAGATTTTAGGCGAATGCCGTGCTACTGTTGGTGAAGTTGGAAATGCTGACTACATGAACGTTAACATCGGTAAAGCTGGTCGTACTCGTCATATGGGTATTAGACCTACAGTTAGAGGTTCTGTAATGAACCCTAACGATCACCCTCATGGTGGTGGTGAAGGTAGAGCTCCAGTTGGTAGAAAGGCTCCACTTACTCCTTGGGGTAAGATTGCTCTTGGTAAGAAGACAAGAAATAATAATAAGAAATCGACTGATTTAATTATCCGTCGTATCAATGACTAATAGGAGGTAATTTATGGCACGTTCATTAAAGAAAGGTCCATTTTGTGATGATCATCTTTTAAAGAAAGTTCAAGCAGCTAATGCTTCAAACGATAAAAAAGTCATCCAAACTTGGTCTAGAAGATCTACAATTTATCCAGACTTTATTGGCCATACAATTGCTGTTTACAATGGTAAAGAACATCTTCCAGTTTACATTACTGAAGATATGGTTGGTCATAAATTAGGCGAATTCGCTCCAACAAGAACATTCCGTGGACACGGAAAAGATAAGGAAGCTAAATAGGAGGTAAAATATGGAAGCTAAAGCTATTGCAAAAACAGTACGTATGTCACCTCGTAAGGCTAGACTTGTTGTTGACCTTGTTAGAGGAAAATCAGTTGGTGAAGCTTTATCAATTTTAAAATTAACTGCTAACGATGCATCTGTTGCTATCGAAAAAACTTTAAGAAGTGCAGTTGCTAACGCTGTTAATAACAATCAAATGGATAAAGATAAATTATATGTTAAAGAAATCTATGCTAATGAAGGCATTAGAATGAAAAGATATCTACCACGTGCAAAAGGTAGTGCTGATCCAATTTATAAGAGAACAACTCACATCACTGTAGTTGTAGCAGAAAGGGAATAGGAGGTAGCTTATGGGACAAAAAGTAAGTCCAATCGGAATGCGTATTGGTATCATTCGTGATTGGGATTCAAGATGGTATGCTAGTAAGTTAGAAGTTCCTGCATTATTACACGAAGATTTAAAGATTCGTAGTACTGTAGAAGAATTCTATAAGAAAGCTCAAGTATCTCGTGTTGAAATCGAAAGAGTTAAGTCTAAAGTTATCTTAACTGTTCACACTGCAAAACCTGGCGCTGTTATCGGTAGAGAAGGCGCAGTTAAAGCTGAACTAGTTGCTAAGTTACAACAAATGACTGGCAAACAAGTTTACATGAATATTGTAGAGATTAAGAACCCTGATTTAGATGCTACATTAGTAGCAAGAAGAATAGCTGAAGAATTAGAAAACCGTGCTTCATTCAGAAGAGTTCAAAAGAAAGCTATTCAACAAACAATGAAAGCTGGCGCTAAAGGTATTAAGACTGTTATTTCTGGTCGTTTAGGCGGTGCTGAAATGGCTAGAGCTGAAGGTTACAGTGAAGGTACTGTTCCTCTTCATACTTTAAGAGCTGATATCGATTATGCATGTACAGCAGCTACAACTACATATGGTAAGTTAGGAGTTAAAGTTTGGATTTGTAAGGGTGAAATCTTACCTGCAAAGAAGGAGGCTAAATAATTATGTTAATGCCTAAAAGAACTAAATTCCGTAGACCTCATCGTGTTAGTTATGAAGGAAAAGCTAAAGGCGCTAAAAAAGTTGACTTTGGTGAATTCGGATTACAAGCATTAGAAGGATGCTGGTTAACTCAATCTCAAATCGAAGCTGCCCGTGTTGCTATGACACGTTATATGAAGCGTGAAGGTCAAGTTTGGATTCGTATATTCCCACACATGATCTTAACTAAAAAGCCTCTTGCAGTTCGTATGGGTGGAGGTAAAGGTTCTCCTGATGGATATGTTGCTGTTGTTAAACGCGGCACAGTTATGTTTGAAATTGGTGGAGTTAGTGAAGAAATCGCTCGTGAATCATTCCGTTTAGCTTCTCACAAATTACCAATTTTAACAAAGATTATTAAGAAAGAAGATAGTGGTGAATAAGTATGGCTAAAAAAGAAACTAAAAAAGCTACTAAAGTCGTAAAGACTAAAGAAACTGATAAGATTAGAAATATGGATACAGCTGCTATCGAAAAAGAAATCGCAGAGTTAAAGAAAGAATTATTTAACCTACGTTTCCAAGCTGCTGTAGGTAAATTAGAAAACACAGCTCAAATTAAGAAAAACAAAAAACAAATCGCTCGTATGAACACGATTCTAACAGAACGTGCTAATGCAGCTGAGGCTAAGTAGGAGGAGTAAAATGGAAAGAAATACTCGTAAAACTTATGTTGGTAAAGTAGTTTCAGATGTAGAAGATAAGACTATTAAAGTTGAAATCACTACTTATCGTAAACACCCATTATATGGTAAACGTGTTGTTTATACTAAAAAGTTTACTGCTCATGATGAAGAAAATGCTGCTCATGTTGGCGATACTGTAAAAATTATGGAAACAAGACCTTTATCTAAGACTAAACGTTATCGTTTAGTTCAAATCGTAGAAAAGGCTGTTGTACTATAGGAGGCAAACTATGATTCAACAAGAAACAAGATTAGTTGTTGCTGATAACTCAGGTGCTAAAGAACTTGGCACAATTAAGATTTTAGGCGGAACTAGAAGAAGATACGCATCAATCGGTGATATCATTGTTGCTTCAGTTAAATCAGCTACTCCTGGTGCACAAGTTAAGAAGGGTGACGTTGTTAAAGCCGTTATCGTTCGTACTAAGAAAGCTTTAAGAAGAAACGATGGATCATATATTAAATTTGACGACAATGCCGCAGTTATTATCCGTGATGATAAAACTCCAAGAGGCACTCGTATTTTTGGTCCTGTAGCAAGAGAACTTCGTGATAAAGACTTTATGAAAATAATCTCTTTAGCACCTGAAGTACTTTAGGAAGGAGGAAAATATGCAAATTAAAAAAGGCGATACAGTTGTTGTATTAAGCGGAAACGACAAAGGCAAAACTGGAAAAGTTATTTTTGCTTCTGCTAAAACTAATAAAGTTGCAGTTGAAGGTGTTAACATTCGTACAAAGCATATGAAACCTTCTAATGCTAACCCTGATGGTGGAATTGTAAAAAGAGAAGTACCAATCGACGCAAGCAATGTTGCAATCGTTGATCCAAAACTTAATGTTGCTACAAGAATCCGCCATGAAATTAAAGATGGTAAGAAAGTACGCGTAGCTGTTAAAAGCGGTAGCGTTCTTGACTAGGAGGTTGGAAGTTTATGAATCGTGTATTAGAAAACTATAATAACAATGTTAAACCATCAATGATGAAGACATTCCAATACTCTTCAGTTATGCAAGTTCCAAGACTTGAAAAGATCGTCATCAACATGGGTGTTGGTGATGCAATGCAAAACTCAAAAGCTTTAGATGCAGCTGTATCTGAATTAGCTCAAATCACTGGTCAAAAACCAATTATTACTAAAGCTAAAAAATCAATCGCTAACTTCAAATTAAGAGAAGGCGTAGCAATTGGTTGTAAAGTTACTTTACGTGGTGAAAGAATGTATGAATTCTACGACAAACTAGTTTCAGTTTCTCTTCCACGTGTACGTGACTTCCGTGGTTTACCTCGTAACTCATTCGATGGTAGAGGTAACTACACTCTAGGAATTAAAGAACAATTAATTTTCCCAGAAATTAATTACGATAAGATTTTCAAAATCCGTGGAATGGACATCGTTATTGTAACTACTGCAAAAAGCGATGAAGAAGGCTTAGAATTATTAAGTCTTCTTGGATTCCCATTTAGAAAGTAAGGAGGCAGTTTATGGCAAAAACTTCATTAAAGGTTAAGAATCATCGTAAACCTAAGTATGCTGTTAGAGAATATACTAGATGTGAACGCTGTGGACGTCCTCATGCTGTATATCGTAAATTCAAATTATGTAGATTATGCTTTAGAGAATTAGCTTATAAAGGCGAAATTCCTGGCGTAACTAAATCAAGTTGGTAGAAAGGAGATAATATTATGGTAATGACTGATCCAATTGCTGATATGTTAACACGTATCCGTAATGCTAACCAAAAGAAGCATGAAAGTGTATTAATTCCAGCATCAAAAATTAAATTAGAAATTCTTAATGTTATCGCTAAAGAAGGCTACATTGGTGCTATTGAATTTGTTGAAGATGGCAAACAAGGCACAATTAAAGTCGCTTTAAAGTATACTGACAAGAAAGAAAGAGTAATTAAGGGTATTACACGTATTTCAAAACCTGGTCTACGTGTATATGCAAAAGCAAGTGAAATGCCTAAAGTATTAAATGGTTTAGGTGTTGCAGTTGTATCAACTTCTGCAGGCGTTATGACTGATCGTGAAGCTAGACAACAACATTTAGGTGGCGAAGTTATCGCCTACATTTGGTAGGAGGGAATTATGTCACGCGTTGGTAATAAAGTTATTAATCTAGTTAATGGCGTTAAGGTAACAGTTAACGAAAATAATCACGTAGTCGTAGAAGGACCTAAAGGTAAATTAGAATATACTTTTAATCCTAATATGAAGATCGAAGTTGAAGGCACAGAAGTTAAAGTTGTTCGTCCTGATGATACAAAAGAAATGAAGACAGTTCACGGAACTACTAGAGCATTACTTCACAACATGGTTGTTGGTGTAAGTGAAGGCTTCCAAAAAGCAATGCATATCGAAGGTGTTGGATATAAAGCAGCTCTACAAGGTAACGTACTTGTAGTAAGTGCTGGTTATTCACATGTAGTTAATATGCCTCTACCTGAACATGTAACTGTTGAGATGCAATCTCCTACAGATTTCATTATTCATGGTATTGACAAGCAAGTAGTTGGTGAATATGCAGCTGAAATCAGAGCTATTAGAAAACCAGAACCTTATAAAGGTAAAGGTATTCGTTACAAAGACGAAGTTGTTCGTCGTAAAGAAGGAAAGAAAGCGAAGTAAGGAGGTAGCATAAAATGATTAATAAAAAATCTCGTAATGAAACTCGTGAAGTTCGTCATTTAAGAATTAGAAAAAACATTTCTGGTACTAGCGCTACTCCTAGACTTAATGTTTTCCGTTCAAATAAAAACATATTTGCACAAATCATCGATGATGTTAACGGTGTTACACTTGTTAGTGCATCAAGCATCGATAAAGAATTAAAGCTTACAAATGGTGGTAATGCAGAAGCTGCTAAACAAGTTGGTGCATTAGTTGCTAAGAGAGCTTTAGAGAAAGGTATTGAAACTGTTGTATTTGATCGTGGTGGTTATTTATACCATGGTAGAGTACAAGCTTTAGCTGATGGAGCTAGAGAAGCAGGATTAAAGTTCTAGGAGGTTGGTTATGCGTCAAGATAAAAGAAAGAATGTTGAAGTTGAACAAAGCCAATTTGAAGAACGTTTAGTTAGTATTAACCATGTTACTAAAGTTGTTAAAGGTGGTAGAAGATATCGCTTTAGCGCTGTAGTAGTAGTTGGTGATAAAAACGGTCATGTAGGTCTTGGAACTGGAAAAGCTATCGAAATTCCAGATGCAATTAAGAAAGCAGTTGAAGATGCTAAGAAAAACTTAATCGAAGTATCAATCGTTAATACAACTATTCCTCATGAAGTAACAGGTGTTTATGGTGCTGGTAGAGTATTCTTAAAACCTGCTCCTGATGGAACTGGTATCATCGCTGGTGGTCCTGTAAGAGCCGTTGTTGAACTTGCAGGTATTACTAACATTTTATCTAAGTCTTTAGGTTCATCTACACCTATCAATATCGTTAGAGCAACTATTAAAGGCCTAGATTCACTAAGAACAGTTGAAGAAGTTGCTGCAATCCGTGGCAAGACTCCTGAGGAAATTGTGGGGTAATATACTATGACAATTACACTAGTTAAGAGTCCTTACGGACGCAAACCTAATCAAGCAAAGACTTTAAAAGCATTAGGCTTAAATAAAGTCGGTGATAAGAAAACATACGACCAAGTAAATGATGCCCTAATGGGTCAAATTAACACTGTTAAACATTTACTTAAGGTTGAAGAATAGGAGGCCATTATGAATTTATCTGAATTACGTCCAAATGATGGTGCAACTCATTACAAGAAACGTGTTGGCCGTGGAACTGGTTCTGGAACTGGTAAAACAAGTGGTCGTGGTCATAAAGGCCAAAACGCTCGTAGCGGTGGAGGAACTCGTCCAGGATTTGAAGGTGGACAAACACCTTTATTCAAACGTCTTCCTAAACGTGGATTTACAAATGTAAATCGTAAAGAATATGCTATCGTTAACTTATGCGACTTAAATGAATTAAAAGCAGGAAGCGTAGTTGACGTAGAATTATTAAAGAAGAACGGCTTAGTAAAGAAAGAATATGATGGTTTAAAAGTTTTAGCAAAAGGCGAATTAACTGTTGCTTTAACTGTTAAAGCTAATAAGTTCTCTAAAGCTGCCGCTGATGCAATCGTTGCTGCAGGTGGTAAAGCTGAGGTAATTTAAGATGGCAGTTTCAAAGAATATTAAAAAACTAATCTTAATGATTTTAGTAACAGTTGCTTGCTTAATCGTTTAGATTAGGTGCATTCATTAAAATGCCATTCGTTAGAATTCAATCATCACAATTAGGAACTCAAGCATTATTCGGCTTCCTAGATGTATTTACTGGTGGTGCGTTATCAAACTTCTCAGTATTATGTTTAGGTATTAGCCCATACATCACAGCTTCTATCGTAGTTCAACTTTTACAAATGGATATCGTTCCAACATTAAAAGAATGGACTGAAGAAGGTGAAGAAGGAAAACAAAAGTTAAATCAATTAACTAAATATATCGCTATTGCTTTAGCATTCATTCAAGGTTTAACTGTAACAATCGGTTTAAAGATCAGTTATGGTGATTACTACTTTGATGTTACAGCAATGCCTTCTAATGTTTTCCTATTTGTATATTTAGCTTTAGTTGCTACAGCTGGTACAGCATTCGCTTTATGGCTAGCTGAAAAGATTACTCGTTATGGTGTTGGTAATGGTTCTAGTATGTTAATCGTTGCCGGTATCTTAGCAAGTTTCCCAAGAATGATGGGT
>Ga0265301_10003479_pt1 | contig 16580 bp, 9 predicted proteins | sample AusTroGonzalo_MG_2_FD_193488 | JGI IMG/M metagenome (GOLD analysis project Ga0265301, IMG submission 193488) | Bovine rumen microbial communities from tropical cattle in Woodstock, Queensland, Australia - Gonzalo_04 | ecosystem: Host-associated > Mammals > Digestive system > Stomach > Rumen ...
GCTGCGGGCGGTCCCGGCATGGGCGGCTTCGGCGGCGGTGCTGCGGGCGGTCCCGGCATGGGCGGTTTCGGCGGCGGCATGGGCGGTTTTGGTGGCACGAATGCCACGACTCCCGAAGGCCAGCCGCGTGTGAGACGTGAAGGCGGACGCATGAACCGTGAAGGCGGCGCAGCTCCTCAGGGCGCCGCCGGACTTGGCGGCGGAGCACGTCAGCCCCGTATGAACCGTGAAGGCGGCGCTGCTCCTCAGGGTGGTGCCATGGGCGGCTTTGGCGGTGGTGCTGCGGGCGGTCCCGGCATGGGCGGCTTCGGCGGCGGCGCTGCTCCTCAGGGTGGTGCCATGGGCGGCTTCGGCGGCGCTGCTGCAGGCGGTCCCGGCATGGGCGGCTTCGGCGGCGGTGCTGCGGGCGGTCCCGGCATGGGCGGCTTCGGCGGCGGTGCCGGTTTTGGTGCCGGCGCGGCTCCTCAGGGCGGTGCCGGTTTTGGTGCCGGCGCTGCTCCTCAGGGTGGTGCCATGGGCGGCTTTGGCGGCGGCATGGGTGGCTTTGGCGCCGGTGCGGCTCCTCAGGGCGGCGCTCTTCAGCCCCGTATGAACCGTGAAGGCGGCGCTGCCCGTCAGGGCGGCATGGGCGGCATGGGCGGCATGGGCATGAGACAGGGTGCACGCCGCGGCGCTGCGGGAACGACTCCGGCCGCAACGGCCCGTCCCGGTTCCGGTGCGAATGCCCAGTACAACTCCGGCGAGAGCAACATCCGTCCGTTCGACGACGAAGACCTCTTCGTGGAGGATTGAGGTCGGCCTGATCTTCCTCTGAAAACCGATTGTTTGCGCGGGGCGTCATCCCAGGGGGTGGGACGGCGTCCCGCCTTTTTTATGGAGACGAGGTCTCCACTGCAGCAGTTTCCGGCTATGCCCGGATACGAAAACGGGAAGCGTCCGCGTCATCTCCGAAAAGGGCGTTTCCGGAAAAGAAAAGCGGGGAAAATGGGGGAAAAATGGCGTGTTCGGTTGAAGAACGGAAAAAATGGTGTATATTCAAAGACTGTGCAGTTTATCACCATAATATTAAAAAATACGGCAAAAGCCGTGAAAGGTTCGCAGAATGAAGGATTACACGACCTATCAGAACCCCCTGACCGGACGTTACGCAAGCAAGGAAATGAGCTACAATTTCTCGCCCCAGCGGAAACACTCCACCTGGCGGCGTCTCTGGCTCGCGCTGGCCGAGAGCGAAAAGGCGCTCGGACTGGCGATCACCGACGAGCAGCTCGACGAAATGCGCGCCCACCTCGACGACATCGACTTCGAGGAGGCGGAGCGGATCGAGGCCGAGGTGCGGCACGATGTGATGAGCCATATCCGCACGTTCGGCGAGGTCTGCCCGAAGGCGAAAGGCATCATCCACCTCGGCGCGACGAGCTGTTTCGTGACCGACAACACCGAGCTGATCCAGATGCGCGACGGCATGAAGATCCTGCGTGCGAAGCTGCTGGACCTGATCGACAACCTCGCGAAATTCGCCGCCGAGCACAAGTCCATGCCGATGCTCGGGTTCACGCATTTCCAGCCCGCCCAGCTCACCACGCTCGGCAAGCGATTCTCCCTCTACATCCAGGACTTCATGTTCGACCTGACCGCGCTCGACCGCGCCATCGACGAGCTGCCGTTCCGCGGCGCGAAGGGCACCACCGGCACGCAGGCGAGCTATCTGGACCTCTTCGGCGGCGACTGCGACAAGGTGCGCGAGCTCGACCGCATGGTCTCCGCGAAAATGGGATTCGACCGCCCCGTCTGCCTGAGCGGGCAGACCTACACGCGCAAGATCGACTACAACGTGCTGGCGGTGCTTTCCGGCATCGCCCAGAGCGCGTCCAAGATGGCGAACGACATCCGTCTGCTCGCCCATATGAAGGAGATCGAGGAGCCGTTCGGCAAGAAGCAGGTCGGCTCCAGCGCGATGGCGTACAAGCGCAACCCGATGCGCAGCGAACGCGTCTGCTCGCTGGCGCGCTACCTGATCGGCCTGCCGCTGAACTGCGCGCTCACGGAGTCCGTGCAGTGGTTCGAGCGCACGCTGGACGATTCGGCGAACCGCCGCATCGTGATCGGCGAGGCGTTCCTGACCGCGGACGTGATCCTGTCCCTGCTCACGAACATCACGAACGGGCTCCAGGTGTGGCCGAAGGTCATCGCCGCCCACATCCGCGCCGAACTGCCGTTCATGGCCACCGAGAACATCATCATGGAGGCCGTGAAGGCCGGCGGCGACCGCCAGGAGCTCCATGAGCACATCCGCATGCACTCCATGGAGGCCGCCCGCACCGTGAAGGAGGGCGGCGGCGCGAACGACCTGATCGCCCGCCTGAAGACCGACCCGCTCTTCGCCTCCGTGGCCGACCGTTTCGACGAGATCCTGAAGCCGGAGGCGTTCACCGGCATGGCGTCCCAGCAGGTCGCCGACTACCTCGCGACCGTGGTCCGGCCCGCGCTTGAGGCGCATGCCGCGGACCGCAAAACCTCCTCCGAGGAGGTCCGGGTATGACCTCTCAGGACCGTCCCTGGGATCCCCGGCTGGCCCCGCTCCTGAAGCGGTGCGCCGAGATCCGTGACCTGAACGCGGCGCTCGCCGTGCTCGGGTGGGACCAGCAGGTCTACATGCCGTCCGGCGCGGCCGCCGGGCGCGCGTCCCAGCTCGAGACCTTGACCGTGATCGTGCACGGGAAATCGACCGATTCGGTCTACGGCGCGCTGATCCGCGAGGCTGCCGCGATGGACTTCGAGCCGGACAGCGACGAAGCCGCGCTGGTCCGTCGCCTCGAACGCGATTTCCGCAAGAAGCAGGCGGTTCCCGCCGAGCTCGCCGGACGCCTCGCGCGCCAGAACGGCGAGACGCAGGCGGCGTGGGAGGCGGCGTATGCCGCGTCGGATTTCCGCCTCTGCGCCGAGTCCCTGAAAAAACTGCTGGCGCTCCAGCGCGAATACGCCGACTGCTTCCCCGAGGCGGGGAGCCGTTACGATGCCATGCTCGACGATTACGAGGAGGGGCTCACCTCCGAGGCGCTCGACCGTATCATTCCGCCGCTCAAGCAGGGCCTGGAAACGCTTTTGTCCGAGATCATGGCGAAGCCTGCGCCCGACGATTCGTTTCTGTATCAGGACTACGACACGGACGCCCAGCTGGCATTCTGCCGCCACCTGACCGAAGCGATGGGGTTCGACTACGTCCACGGGCGGCTCGACCTCTCCACGCATCCTTTCACCACCGATTTCGGCCTCGACGACGTCCGCATCACGACCCGTGTGCGCCGCCGCGAGCCCGCGAACTGCATTTTCAGCTGCATCCACGAATGCGGCCACGCGATGTACCAGCAGGGCATCTCCCCGAAATACGCCGGGACTCCGCTGTCCGACGGCGCGTCGCTGGCGTTCCACGAGTCGCAGTCGAGGTTCTGGGAAAACATCCTCGGGCGGTCGCCCGAGTTCTGGCGCAATTTCTATCCCGACCTCGTCCGCACGTTCCCCGCGAATCTGAAGAACGTGCCGCTCGAAGCCTTCCTGAATGCCGTGAACCGCGTCCGCCCGTCGTTTATCCGCACGGAGTCCGACGAGGTGACCTACAATCTGCACATCATCCTGCGCGTGGAGCTGGAGCGCGCCCTCATTGAGGACCGGATCCCCGTGGACGAGCTCCCGGCGGTCTGGAACGACACGTTCGAACGGTATTTCGGCATCCGCCCCGCGAACGACCGCGAAGGCGTTTTGCAGGACGTCCACTGGTTCAGCGGCGGCGTGGGGTATTTCCCGACGTACATGCTCGGCAACCTGATCGGCGCGACGCTGAAGGAGCGGTTCTTCGCCGACGGCCTGCCGGAGACGCCGCGCGATGCGCTGTCCGTGCTGCGCGACCGCGTGTACCGGTTCGGCGCGAAGTATGCGCCGTCCGAATTCCTGCGGAGGCTGACCGGAAGCTCCGTGCCGGACGCCGCGCCGTTCCTCCGTTATCTGCGCGAAAAACATCTTGGAGAAGTAAAATGAGACTGAACTACGATACTTTTACGGGCCGCCGCAGCGCTTTCGTCTGCATGGCGTTTGTGCTGATCCTGCTGTCGTGGGCGGCGTTCATTGTCTGCTCGCAGGCGCTCACGAAATTCCTGTCGCAATATCTGGCCGGGAACCGGCTTGTCGCGGCGCAGCTGCTGATCCAGAACGGCCTGGTCGTGGCGTCCGTGCTGGTCGCCGCGCTGTGCACGGAGCGGAAACGCCCGTTGAAGGAGAAGCTGGGGCTGGACATGGCGCCCGAATATTCGCTCCGGTTCCTGTTCCCCGTCTTCGTTCTTGCGGTGCTGGTCACGTTCGGGTCGCAGGCCGGGCTGTCGTACCTGCTGAAGGCGTTCGGGCGCGAACCGAAGGAACAGTCCATGGTGGAATTCTTCCGCACGCTGAAACCGCTGGCGTTCGTCGGTTTCGCGCTGATCACGGTCGTTGCGGCCCCGATCGCCGAGGAGCTGGCGTTCCGCCACATCTTCTACCGGTTCGTCCGCGTGTTCCTCTTCCGCAAGGAGGCCGCGGTCGCGGTCTCGCTGGTGTTCGCGCTGTTCCATCTGCCGTTCACGAGCCGGGCGGCCGGCGCGCCGTTCCCATGGGAAATGCTCGTAGTGCCGGTGGTTCCGCTGTTCCTCCTGGCGCTTTTCTTCCAGCAGCAGTACGAAAAAAGCAAGTCCGTGATCCCGTCGACCCTGATGCACATGGGATTCAACCTGATCTCGGTGTTCCTGCTGGCGCTGCAGGTGATCTATCCGCCGAAGGAAACTCCGGCGGAACCGTCCGTCCCCGCGGACCAGCCCGCATTGGAGGCTCCGGCGGAACCGTCCGTCCCCGCGGACCAGCCCGTGCAGGCGGTTCTGGTATGGGATTATAACGGATGACCGAACCTTGCCGACAACTTTTTTTGAATAATATGAGATTTTTCCGGAAACATGCTAAGATTTGGCCGGGCGCGCGTGTCTAATCGTCAGAACCATGTTGAAAGGGACTTATGGAAACCAGGGAACAGGTCTTCGAACAGCTGATCAAAGAGAAGCTCGGGATGCTCCGGGGGACCGCGATGCGGATCCTCGGAAGTCCGGCGGACGTTGACGACGCCGTTCAGCAGGCCCTGATGACCGCATGGCAGAAATACGCTGCGTTCCGCGGTCAGTCGGAGTTCGCCACCTGGGTGACCAGAATCCTGCTCAACGTGTGCTACGATATGGTGCGTGACCGTGCCCGGGAACGCGATGTCCTGGCGGATTACGGAGAATCGGGCGAAGTGCCCGGCGAGGATGCCGAAGAGGCGCGCCTGCTGGACCGGCTGGATGAAGCTATCGCCCGGCTTCCGAATCTCTACCGGGAATCGCTTTCGCTCGGGGTCCTCTCCGGACGCTCTCCGGAGGAGGCAGCCGCGATGCTGGGCTGTTCGCGCAACACCCTCTATCAGCGCATCCACAAAGCGAAACAATTACTGGCCAAATCCATCCGGGAGGTCTCTTATGAAGAAGCATAACGAAAACGACGGCGGCGCGCGCGATCTCGACGCGCTGCTCCTGAAGCTGAAGGAGCGTCACGACGCCCGCGAACAGTCCGGCATCTACACGCCCGAAGACGAATTCAAGCGCCGGTTCTTCCAGGCGGCGAGGGCACAGGAACGCCCCCATTTCCCCATGATCTGGAAGGCCGCGGCGGGCATCGCCGTCTGTCTCCTGGCCTTCCAGCTCGTGCTCACGACTCTGAAGGACGATTCGTCCGCGGTCCGCAGCGACAACTTCGGCGCACAGGGCGTCGACATGGTCGTTGATGCCCATGCTCCGGTCGCATATGGCGCGGCTGCGATGGAATCCGTGACCGAGGAAGACGATAATGAGGATATGATTCTCGCGTCCGCTTTCAGTGTGGACAGTATGGAGGAAGATGTCGCCGAAATGGACGGGCTTCCGCTTGACGCCGGGTTCTCCGGTTCGATGCTTCGCGCCGCACTGGCCTCCGCGAACGATGAAACCAAAACCGACGATGCCGTGTCTATGCCTCCGGAGCGTTTCGATGAGGCTGCGGTGGCGGTATCCTCCTTCGGTGGAGGCGCCGGTGGTTTCGGAGGCGCTGCTCCCGCGGGCGGCATGGGCGGCTTCGGCGGCTTCGGCGGTTTCGGCGTCGGTTTCGGTGCTGCTTCTGCGGCAAACGGACAACAGCCCCGGATGGCGCGCATGATGACTGCCGACACCCTTTCCGAGCAGAAGACCGCCGTCGCGGCAGATGTCGCGGACAACGCCGCCCGTCCCGAAGTCCTGCTTGCCAAGAAGGTGCAGACGGAAAACGTTTCCGCTGATGTTGAACCGAATGGTTTTGTCGCGGACGCCGCCGCCCCGCGCATGAAGACTGTCTCCGTGCAGACCCTGGCGGCCGCCGGACAAACGAAAGGAGCAAGAACCATGAATGAAACGGAAGACCTGTACATCCGTCCCCGTCCGCGCCCCTTCGTCGAACCGCGCGTGATCCTGCCTCCGATCCGCATCCTGCCTCCTCCGCGTCCGGCCGACCCGAAACTGGTCCCGGTCGTCGTGTCCGAGGTTTCCGCCAAAGTCCGCATCTGCGGCGAGATCGCCAGCACCGAGTTCGAGGCGGTCGTGACCAATCCGAACCCGGTCGTGCTGGAAGGCGAATTCACCCTGCCTCTGCCCGCCGGAGCCACCGTCACCGGGGCTGCGCTGGACATCAACGGCAAGATGATCGACGCGTCCATCGTGGAAAAGAAGCGTGCGCAGGAGGTCTTCGAGGCCATCGAACGCAAGGGCGCCGACCCCGCGCTGGTCGAATCCGTCGGCGGCAACAGCTACCGCACGCGCATCTATCCGATCCCCGCCAACGGCGGCCGCCGCATCCGCATTTCATTCATCTCCGAGGTGGATCGCGTGGACGGCGCGCCGATCTTCACGCTGCCGATGCGTTTCGAAAACACCCTGAGCAAGGCGTCCATCCGCGTCGAGGTCATGGACCCCGCCGCCGCACCGCAGGTCGAGTCCGCGCCGTTCGCGAACCTCAACTTCACGCGCTGGGAGAATGCCCTGCTCGGCGAACGCACGCTCGAAAACATCGCCCTGCCGGAAGACCTCCGCATCACCGTGGCCGACAAGCCCGCGCCCGTGCAGGCAGAACGCTTCCGCGGAGAGAACTTCTTCCTCGTTTCCGCGACGCTTCCCGCCGTCGCGAATGCAGCTGCACTCCAGACGCCGAAGTCCGTCTCCATCCTGTGGGACGCCTCCGGTTCCCGCGCCTCGAACGACCATGCGCCCGAACTGGAACTGCTGAAACAGTTCTTCGCCTCGGACGCGATGAAGGGCGCGAGCGTCGACGTCTCCGTGTCCATGCTCCGCAACACGCTGGAACCCGCGAAGACGTTTGCCGTGAAGAACGGCGATGTGTCCGCGCTTCTTGATTTCCTGAAAAAGACCGCGTACGACGGCGGTACCGATCTCCTCGGCATGGAGAAATTCCTCGCCGCGGTCCCCGCCGACGCCTGCGCGTTCGTCTTCACCGACGGCATCCAGACCTTCGGCAAGGGCGCGGAGACCATCTCCGCCGCGAAGGGGCGCACAGCGTTCGTCTCCGTCTCCACCACGTCCGAGACGTCCTACCTCGAATACCTTGCCGAGTCCTCCGGCGCGAACGCCCTGTATCTGAACCTCGCCCGAATGACGCCCGCCGCGGCGCTCGCCGATTTCCTCGCCGCCGCGCCCGCCGCGCTCGAATCCGTGAAGCTCGACGGCGCCGACGCGTCCGATGCGGTCGCCAACGCCAAGGCGTTCCGCGCGGGCGGCACGGTCCGCATCGCCGGAACGTTCCCGGACGGCAAGCACAAGCTCGAAGTGAAGGTCGCCGGACAGAATGCGATGACGTTCGAGCTGGATTCCGCCGCCGCGCTCGACGGCAAGATGATCCGCACGCTCTACGGTATGCTGAAGCTCGAAGCCGCCAAGCGCAACCCGAAGACCACGCCGTCCGAATTCCTCACGCTCGGACAGCTGTACGGACTCGTGACGCCCGGCACCTCCATGCTCGTGCTCGAAAGCCTCGACCAGTATCTCGAATACGGCATCCGCCCGCCCGAGACGCTGCCCGAATACCGCGCGAAATTCGACGAACGCCAGGCGCAGCTCGCCAAGGACAAGTCCAAGGAGAAATCCGACGAGAAGAACCGCGTGGAAAACCGCATCGGCGAGCTTGCCAAGCGTTACCAGAGCGAGATCATCGACTGGTATGACGGCAAGATCAGGCCGGAACCCGTCCGCAAGGGCTTTGGCGGCGGTGTCCGTCCGATGAGCGCGCCCGGCGGCGTCATGAACCGTGCCGCGGGAGCCGCCTCCAGCATGGGCGGTTTCGGCGGCGGCATGGGCGGTTTCGGCGGCGGCATCAGCCGCCAGGCCATGGATATGGAGGACGGTGCGGTCATGATGGAAGCCGCGCCTGTGATGGATTTTGCCGCGGAAGCCGCATTCGACGACGCGGACGCTGCGGGCGGCGCACCCGCCTCGAAAAAGGCCGCGGGCCCGACCGGTGCGACCAAGTCCATCCAGCTCAAACCGTGGACCTCCGGCGCGTCCTACCTGAAGGAACTCGAATCCGCGAAGGACAAGGCGCAGGAGCGCTATCTGGAACTCCGCAAGGACAACGCCTCCAACCTCGGGTTCTTCGTGGACTGCGCGGACTACTTCGCGCGGAACGGCCAGAAGGATTTCGCGATCCGCGTGGTCTCCAACCTCGCCGAAATGCAGCTTGAAAACCGCATGCTTCTCCGCGTGCTCGGCTACAACCTGAAATACCTCGGCGAACTCGACGCCGCCGAAATCGTGTTCCGCAAAGTGCTCGAGCTCGCGCCCGAGGAGCCGCAGTCTTATCGCGACCTCGCGCTCGTGCTCGCCGCCGCGGGCCGCTGGCAGGACGCCGCCGACATGATGATGAACGCCATCGTGAAGAAGCCGGACGGACGGTTCCGCGACGTGGAGCTGATCGCCATCACCGAGCTGAACAACATCATCGTGAAGGCGAAACGCGCCGGTATCGAGGTGAAGGACGTCGATTCCCGCCTGGTGCATCCGCTCGAAATGGACCTCCGCGTGACCATCGGCTGGGACACCGACATGTCCGACATGGACCTGCATACCATCGACCCGACCGGCGAGGAGTGCTTCTACCAGCATCGCCTCACCACCAACGGCGGCCGCAATTCCTTCGACATCACGCAGGGATACGGACCCGAGGAGTTCATGGTCCGCGCTGCGCTGAACGGCGACTACAAGGTCAAGACGCACTACTACGGCCAGAGCGCGCAGAAGATGATCGGCCCCGTGACCCTTTACGCCGAGATCGTGACCGATTTCGGGCGCCCCGAGGAAAAGACCGAGACCCTGATGTTCCGCCTCGCCACCCGCGACGAGATGGTCGATGTCGCCACTGTGACCACCAAGGGCTCCAAGGTCGTCCCGAAGGAACCGGAACGCCGCTACCCGCCGAAGAACCCCGTGGTCGACGATCCGCCGGTCGTCATCATGGGCGGCGGCGCTGCCCCCGACGTCTCCCGTATGTACCAGGTGCGCGCCAACGAGACGCTCGAGGATATCGCGGAGTCCCAGCTCGGAGACCGTTCCCGCGCGCAGGACATCGCCCGCGAGAACGCCGACAGGCTCCGCGACGGACAGCCCGTCACCGGCTCCATCATCACCCTCCCGCCCCGCAGGTGACCGGCGCTCGCTTTGCGGCAGACTTCCGAATCAAATCATCCGCACGGTCGATGCCCTCGGCGTGCGGATGTTTTTTGCTCATGAAGAAGGAAGTATTCCCGCATCCGCGCTTGATTTTCGCCGAAACGGGAGTATAGTATATAATTCATAAGAAAGCGGTGGCGTAGCTCAGTTGGATAGAGCGGCTCTCTCCTAAAGAGCAGGTCGCGGGTTCGACTCCCGCCGCCGCCGCCATTTTTATGTCCCGATCGTCTGTCGCATGCGATCGCAATACGTTTTTTCCGTCGTCATGCTTTGTTCCCGAACCCGAATCATGCACGAATGTCAAGCAATGGTCAAACAGCTTCCGAATGTCCGCTGCGGGAATGGCAGCCGGACGGATCCCCGGCCTGTTGAAAACACGGCGGCAAACCTGTTTGCCCGAACAAGAAACCCCTAATCCCGAAGGAGGACCGGCAAAATGAGCAAGACACCGGGAACCACTTATCACGTAAGCCCGTCAGGATCGGACCGCAACCCCGGAACGGAGAATTTGCCGTTCGCGACGATCCAGCGCGCGGCGGATCTGGCGATGCCGGGCGACACTGTGATCGTCCATGCAGGCGAATACCGCGAATGGGTCGATCCGAAGACGGGCGGGACATCCGACCGGAAGCGCATCACCTATGTCGCCGCCGAAAACGAGCATGTCGTGCTCAAAGGTTCGGAACGGATCACCGGATGGGTCAGGGAAGGGGAAGGCACGGTATGGAAGGCCGTGGTCCCGAATGCGCTGTTCGGGGATTTCAATCCCTTCGACACATGGCTGTACGGCGACTGGATGGTGTCGCCCATGTATCCCACACTGCACCTCGGGGAAGTCTATCTGAACGGCAAATCGTTTTTCGAGGCAGGATCCGTGGAGGAGGTCGCGAAGGCGGAGAAACGCCTGACCGGCCACAACTATCCGTGGAAGACATACCGCGAGCCGATTTTGAACCCGGACGACACGATCTACCAGTGGTATGCGGAGGTCGATGCGGCCAACACCTGCATCTGGGCGAATTTCCACGGCGCGGATCCGAATGCCGAACTGGTCGAGATCAACGTGCGGAAATGCGTGTTCTATCCGAAACAGAGCGGGAAGGACTACATCACGGTCTCCGGGTTCGAGCTGGCGCACGCCGCGACACCGTTCGCGCCGCCGACCGGCGACCAGCCCGGTCTGATCGGTCCGCACTGGAGCAAAGGCTGGATCATCGAAAACAACCACATCCACGATGCGAAATGCGCCGCGGTAAGCCTCGGAAAAGACGAAAGGACGGGCGATAATCATTTCACGAAGACCCGGCGGAAACCTGGTTACACGTGCCAGTTCGAATCCGTGGTGAAAGCCCTTCAGCTCGGATGGAGCAAAGACACCGTCGGGTCGCATATCGTGCGGAACAATGTGATCCACGACTGCGGCCAGAACGGCATCGTGGGGCACATGGGGTGCGCGTTCAGCGAGATCGCCGGCAACGAGATCTGCAGGATCGCGACCAAGCACGAGTTCTTCGGCTGGGAGATCGGCGGGATCAAGCTGCACGCGCCGCTCGACGTCAGGATCATCGGCAACTACATCCACGACTGCGCCCTGGGCACCTGGCTCGACTGGGAGACGCAGGGGACCCGGATCAGCGGAAACCTTTACCGCGAAAACGTCCGGGACCTGATGGTCGAGGTGTCGCACGGTCCGTATCTCGTCGACAACAACATCTTCGCGTCCCCCTACAGCTTCGAAAACATGTCCCAGGGCGGCGCGTACGTAAACAATCTGGTCCTCGGCAACATGATGCACCGGCAGGTCCTGAACCGTTCGACGCCGTATCACTTCGCCCACAGCACCGCGCTCATGGGGACATCGTTCATCTACGGCGGGGACGACCGTTTCTATCAGAACGTCTTCGTCGGCGGGGCGGACGACTACGGGCAGACGGACTGCGTTTTCAGCGGCACGGGCGCATATAATGGGCATCCCGATTCCTACGAGGAGTATATCCGCGGGATCAGGAAGGCGTTCCCGCAGAACGGCGTCCCGGGTGACGAAAACCTCTACATTCAGGTGCCGCAGCCGGTCTATATCGCCCGGAATGTCTACGGCGCCGGGGCGAAGCGCTACGACGGAGAAAAGGATTTCAGCGTGAAGGAAGGCGGCTGGAGCATCCGCATCGAGGCAAAGGAGCCGGAAACGTCCGGCCGGAGCATGCCCGCCGCGGAGTTCATCCGACAACGGCGCGGATTCGTCTATCTTGAACTGGACGCCGACGATGCCATCCTCGCGCAGAAGACGCAGGTCATGTCGACCGCGGACCTGGGCGAAACGAGGGTGACGGAGGCTTTCTTCGAGAACCCGGACGGATCTGAGATCATCCTGGACCGCGACTATCGCGGCGAACTCCGCACGGACGGAAACAACCCCGCCGGGCCGTTCGCCGAGCTGAAGCCGGGCCGCAACCGTCTGTGCATTTGGTGAACACGAACGGAATCCAGCCTCAATGAAACCGCAGACAGACAGGAAGAACCCGGCCGGGGCGCCGGAAGCCAACGGCGGCGGACGCATGCGCGAGCCCGAATCGGAGATCCAGAAGCAGTGGGCTGCCGTACGCCGCGGCACGGAGTTCAAGCTCGCGGACGGACGCACGCTGCGGGTGGTCTCGCCCGGTTCGTGGAACCGCATGCCGGGACCGGATTTCCGCAATGCGAAGCTGGACCTGGACGGCACGGCGTTCCGCGGAGACGTGGAAATCCACGGGAAGACGAGCGACTGGATCCTGCACGGGCACGGCGGCGACCCGATGTATGGCAATGTCGTCCTGCACGTGGTGCGGCGGGACGATACCTCGCCGGGCAACGTGGCGTTCCTGCCGCAGGCGGCGGTGCTGGTCCTGCCGGACCCGACAGAAAACGAGGGGGAAAACTTCGGCTTTCCGCAGGCCGCCTGTGCCGCGGTTTTCGCGAAGATGACGCAGGACGAACTGGAAAAGTTCCTGTCCGATGCGGGCACGGACCGGTTGAAGCTGCGTGCGGACGAACGACTCCGCATGATGATCTCCTGCGGCACGACGAAGGCGTTTCTCTCCGCCGCCGCCGAACAGCTCGGCGTGCCGGACAACCGCGAGGTCTTCCGCATGCTCGCGGAACGCCTGCGGGAGTATTCGGAGGACGAACTGACCGCGCATTTCGAGGCGCTGGCGTGGGGCGAGTCCGGGCTTCTGCCCGACCCCGCGGCGGACAGACGCCTGACCGGGGACGGGCGCGCGCTCGTTTCTGCCCTGTGGGACGAATGGTGGCCGCTTCGGAAAAATGGCGGCGAGGGATTGTTTTTCAAGCACACCTGCCGTCCTCTGAACAGCCCGGAACGCCGCCTGGCGATGCTGGGTGCGATCGGGCGGACGTTCCTGCCCGACCCGTGCGGCCAGCTGGCCGGCATTCTGAAATGCGGGAGCGCCGATTTGATTCTGGAGACGATTCAGGACCGTCTGGCGGACGGCGAGGCGTTCTGGGATGCGCATACGTCGTTCCGGTCCGCCGAACTCAGGCACCATGCGGCGCTCTTCGGGCGCCCGCGCGTGGAGTCGCTCTTCGCCGACGTGGTCCTGCCCGTGCTGGCGGCATACGCGAAACTCATGCGGGACGATGCTCTAAAAACACGCATTTTCGAGCTCTTCCGCGTCATGCCGCCGCTTCCGAGCAATCTGGTGGTGCGGCGGATGCAGGCGCGGTGTCTGCCGGGCCGCAGGGGCGCCGTGAAGGGCGCCGCCGCCCAGCAGGGACTGATCCATCTGTACAAGACACACTGCGAGGCGCAGGCGGGCGACTGCGGCGCATGCAGGCTGTATCATTCGTTTGCGCCCGGGCAATAAATGAAGAAGAAAGGATCCCGGCCATGCCGTTGAAAAAACTTAAGATCGGCGTCAGCGCGTGCCTGCTGGGCATGAAGTACCGTTACGACGGCACGGACAAGCTCGACCCGCGCATCGTGGAACGCCTGTTGAACAAAGTGGACTTCGTGCCCGTCTGCCCGGAGGTCGAATGCGGCCTCGACATCCCGCGTCCCGCCATGCGCCTGGAGATGGGGCAGGGCGGCACACGCCTGAGAGTCATCGCCACCGGCGGGGACGAGACGCGCCGGATGGAGGAATGGGCGGGCGTCAAGATCGAACAGCTCCTGCGGCGCGGCGTCGGCGCATTCCTCTTCAAGGCGCGTTCGCCGAGCTGCGGCCACGGCAACACCTCCGTATTCGATTCGCATGGCCGCCGCATCATGCAGAACGCCGACGGGCTCTTCGTGCGGATGCTCCGGCTGAAGTGCCCGAAGATGGTGATCGGGACGGAGGACCGCCTCGACGAATTCATCGAAAAGCTCAATCTCGACATCTTCCGCGATTGACTTGGACTTTGGTGGGCGCCAGGAAGCCCTCGGATCAACGCTGTGCGGCATCCCGCGGAAATCCTGAACCGAAAGACAGGCGGACCGCTTGATTTTCGCCGTTTGTCCATGTATATTAATGCGGAACATACGAAAAAGCATCGACTTCCCCGAAAGGAGTTTTCCGCATGAAGAAGAGTTTTCTGCATCTGACAGCCGCGGCCGCCTGTTTCGTTCTGGCCGCGTGCGCCGGCGTCGAATATGAAGGCGAGTCCCTGCCTGCGCTTTCCTCCGATGCCCCGGTGAAGTTCTATCTGGCTTCGGAGCTGGATAAGACGCCCGGCGTGAAGGTGCTCGGGATCGCGGAATATACCGCCCGCCCGTCGCTCACGACCAAGGACATCCGGTCGATCCTCCAGTCGGCGGCGCGGAAAGAGGGTGCGAACGGCATCCGCATCGTCTACATGGAGAAGGTCCCGGACGGGGAGGCGCGCAGGGACCAGATCAACAACACCGGTGCGCCGAAGTGGAATGTCTCGGACAATAGCGATACCTCGCTGGAGTATATGAAGAACACGATCAATTATTCCGATGTCCGCGACAAGGAAAAGACCATCTACAAGACGTTCGTGAAGGCCGAATTCCTGTCCGTGCCCGATGGGGACCGGAGCGTCGAGCCCTGACCGTTTTCCGTGTCAGTCGAAGGCCGTTTCCGTGCCCGCGGCTGTCCGCTATGCCTGCCGCGGATTCCCGATGGACGACCTCGACCACGAGGAGGTGGTCCCCACGGCCCGGTTCGAGGCGGAATTGCAGTAAATGCCCGGCGCCGCCGCAAATGGCAGTCTGCGTCCTTCCATGTTCCCGGTTTCCCCGGTTTCGGAAGCTCGGGACCCTTCATTTCCCGGACTTACTTTCGGAATTGAATAAAATTCTTTTTTTTTTCCTGTAAAAACGTCTTGACATTGCATGCGCGGGGGGATACATTATGGCAAAACTGCATGCTTTTTATGCCGTTTGAGCTCAGATGCACTCCTTTCACCCTTCACAAATACCACAAACCAAAGGTAGAACATGAATAAGAAAACCTTCCTCCTTGCAGGAGCCATCGCGGCTTTTGCGCTCTTCGCTGCTGCGGTCCCGGCCGCTGACACGAAAGACTATCCAGGCACTGCTCTGGAACCGAACGGCAACCCGATCTTCACGGATGCCTGGACTTGCGACCCCGCTCCGCTGGTGGTCGGCGACCGTCTTTTCGTCTACACGGGCGAAGATATCTACAAGGACGGCGAGCAGAACGGGCTCCCCGGCAACTACAACATCGCCGCGTGGCGCTGCTACTCCACGACCGACATGGTTCACTGGACCAGCCACGGCGTCCTGCTGAAGCCGGAACAGTTCCCGAACGGGCGCGCCGGTGTCGCATGGGCGGCCCAGGTCGTCGAAAAGGGCGGCAAGTTCTACTGGTACGTGACCTACGGCAACAAGAACGGCCAGGGCAACTCCATCGGCGTTGCCATCGCGGATTCCCCCGTCGGTCCGTTCAAGCCCGTTGAAAAACCGGTCATCACCGACGATATGACCACCGGCAACGACATCGACCCGACCGTGCTCATCGATGACGACGGCACCGCCTGGATCGCCTGGGGACAGACCTCCTACCTCGCGAAACTGAAAGACAACATGTGCGAGATCGACGGCGAGATCATCAACCTCGGCCTGCAGAGCTACATCGAAGGTCCGTGGCTCTATAAGCGCAAAGGCCTCTATTATAATATCTACGCCGGATTCGGCGGCATGGGCGGCTTCGGCGGCGGCAATCGTCCCGCCGGCGGCAACCGTCCTGCCGGTGCAGGCGGCCCCGGTGCAGGCGGCAATCGTCCTGCCGGCGCAGGTGGCGCTCCTGGTGCAGGTGGCGCTCCTGCCGGTGGCATGGGCGGCTTCGGCGGCGGTATGGGCGGCTTCGGCGGCTTCGGCGGCGGTGCTCCCGCTGGCGGCGCTCCTGCCGGTGGTGCTCCTGCCGGTGGCATGGGCGGCTTCGGCGGCGGTATGGGCGGCTTCGGCGGCTTCGGCGGCGGCGCTCCCGGCGCTGGTGCTGGCGGCGCTCCTGCCGGTGGCATGGGTGGCTTTGGCGGCGGCAATCGTCCTGCTGGTGCAGGCGGTGCTCCCGCCGGCGGCGCAGCCGGTGCTGGCGGCGCTCCCGGTAATCTTCCTGCCGGCGCTCCTGCCGGTGGCGCACCTGCCGGCGGCATGGGCGGCTTCGGCGGCGGCATGGGCGGCTTCGGCGGCGGCATGGGCGGCTTCGGCGGCGGCATGGGTGGCTTCGGCGGCGGCGCTCCCGCTGGCGGCGCTCCCGCAGGCGGCCCCGGTGCAGGCGGCAATCGTCCTGCCGGTGCTGGCGGTGCTCCTGCTGGTGGCGCTCCTGC
>Ga0265301_10003480_pt1 | contig 16579 bp, 11 predicted proteins | sample AusTroGonzalo_MG_2_FD_193488 | JGI IMG/M metagenome (GOLD analysis project Ga0265301, IMG submission 193488) | Bovine rumen microbial communities from tropical cattle in Woodstock, Queensland, Australia - Gonzalo_04 | ecosystem: Host-associated > Mammals > Digestive system > Stomach > Rumen ...
TATCGCCGACTCGCTCAAGGCCGCGAATGAGGCCCAGGCGAAGCTGGCGAACATGGCCGAGGAGCAGGCGAAGATGATCGAGGAGACCCGCCTGGAGCAGAGCCGCATCCTCAAGGAGGCGTCCGAGACGCGCGAGCGCATCATTGCGCAGGCGCAGGAGGAGGCCGCCGCCGAGGCGGCGAAGCTGCTCGAGCACGCCAAGGTGGAGATCGCCGCGGAGCGCGAAAGCGCCATCCGCGACATCCGCCGCCAGGTGGCGATGATTTCGGTGGAAGTGGCGGAAAAGATCGTACGCAAGGACCTCGACAAAGGGGACGGCCAGCTCGCCCTGCTCGACCGCCTGGTCGATGAGGCCGAACAGGCCCAGATACCCAACTGACGGATGCGATGAACACGGGAATCATCTCTTCACGGTATGCTTCCGCCCTGCTCCGCTACACGCAGGAGACAGGGGGTGGGGAGCGTGTGTGCGCCCAGGTGCGCCGCCTGCTCGAGCATCCTGAGGAGCAGCCCGGTCCGCTCGAACCCGAGCTGGAGCGTCTGGTCAGCCTGCTGGTCAAGAACGGCCGCCTGGAGGACGTGCGTTTCGTTTTCCGCAGTTTCATCGCAATGTACTACCGCTCCCGCGGCATCGAAGTGGCCCGTCTGACCACCGTCGTGCCTGCGAAGGAGCTGGAGCGCAAGCTCCAAAACATCCTGGAGAAGCAGCTCGGCTGTGAGGTGCTTCTCGAAGCATCCGTCGATCCCGACCTGCTCGGCGGCTTCACCCTCGAGATCGGCGACTACCTGCTGGACGGCAGCGTGCGTCGCCAGATCGAGACCATCCGCCGGCAGTTCGTCATCTCAAACAACAGAATCGTATAATGGCGCAGAATACTATCAAGGCGAGTGAGATTTCCGACCTCCTGCTGCAGCAGCTCCGGGGGATCGACACTTCGCTCCAATATGAAGAAATCGGCCACGTGCTGACCGTCAGCGACGGTGTGGCGCGTATCTTCGGCCTCGCAGGGGCCGAGGCCGGTGAACTTCTCGAATTCGACAGCGGCGTGAAAGGCGTCGTGATGAACCTCGAAGAGGACAACGTCGGAGCCGTCCTCCTCGGCCCTACCGACCAGGTGGGCGAGGGGATGAACGTCCGCCGCATGGGCCGCATCGCCGGCATCCCGGTGGGCGAGGGGCTCGTGGGCCGCGTGGTCAACCCGATCGGCGAGGCCCTGGACGGGCTCGGCCCGGTCGCGGGCGAGACGGTGCGTATGCCGCTGGAGCGCAAGGCGCCCGGCGTCATCTTCCGCGAACCCGTCACGGAGCCGCTCCAGACCGGCCTGAAGGCCATCGACGCGATGATCCCGATCGGCCGCGGCCAGCGCGAGCTGATCATCGGTGACCGCCAGACCGGCAAGACGGCGGTGGCCATCGACACGATCATCAACCAGCGCTCGGAGTTCCTCAAGGGCAAGCCCGTCTATTGTATCTATGTGGCCGTCGGCCAGAAAGGCTCCACCGTGGCTTCCATCGTCCAGACCCTCCGCGCCAAGGGTGCGATGGACTACACGATCGTGGTGGCCGCCACGGCTGCCGATCCCGCTGCGCTGCAGTATTACGCGCCGTTTGCCGGCGCGGCCATCGGAGAGTATTTCCGGGACACCGGCCGCCACGCGCTCGTGGTCTATGACGACCTGTCCAAGCAGGCCGTGGCCTACCGCGAGGTGTCGCTGATCCTGCGCCGCCCGTCCGGCCGCGAGGCCTATCCGGGCGACGTCTTCTACCTGCACTCCCGTCTGCTGGAGCGCGCCGCCAAGATCATCAGCCAGCAGGAAGTGGCCGAGCAGATGAACGATCTGCCGGAGTGCCTGAAGGGCAAGGTGAAGGCGGGCGGCTCCCTGACGGCCCTGCCGATCATCGAGACGCAGGCCGGCGACGTGTCCGCCTATATCCCGACCAACGTGATTTCCATCACGGACGGCCAGATCTATCTGGAGTCGTCGCTCTTCAACGCCGGTTTCCGCCCGGCCATCAACGTGGGCATCTCGGTGTCGCGTGTGGGCGGCAGCGCGCAGGTGAAGTCGATGAAGAAGGTGGCGGGTTCGCTGAAGATCGACCAGGCGCAGTACAACGAGCTGGAGGCGTTCTCGAAGTTCTCGTCCGATATGGACAAGGTGACGGCGATGACGCTCGACAAGGGCCGCAAGAACAACCAGCTGCTGATCCAGCCGCAGTACAGCCCCATGCCCGTGGGCGAGCAGGTGGCCATCCTGTATTGCGGTACGCACGCGCTGATGGCGGATCTGCGGATCGATCAGGTGATCGAGTTCCAGGGGTTGTTCCTGGACCGGATGCGCGGGTCGCATCAGGATATTCTGGATGCGCTGGGCGCCGGCAAGATGCCGGACGACGCGCCGAAGGTCATTGAGCAGGAGGCGGCGGATCTGTGCCGGCTCCTGACGAAGAAAGCTTAAGGAGAGGGGAAGGTGGCATCGCTTCGGGAGATCAAAGATCGGATCGGTTCGGTCCGCAGTACGCTGAAGATTACTTCGGCGATGAAGCTCGTGGCTTCCGCGAAGCTACGCAAGGCCCAGCGTGCCATCGAGGGGATGCGCCCGTATGAACGGACGCTCGGCGAGATCCTTGCGGCTATTAGTGCGGGCGGGACGGCTGCTGCCCCTGCTCCGCTATCGGGCTCCGCTTCGCTGCCGCCCGACCCTGCCCGGGTGAACGGCTTCGCAGGGGCACAGCCGCTCCCGCCCACCCCCGGGAAAACCGCCATCGTGGCGATTGCATCGAACAGTTCGTTGTGCGGCGGGTTCAACGCGAACGTGGTGCGGAAGGCGCTGGAGGCCATCCGCGGCTGCGAAGGGCCGGTGGAGGTGTACCCCCTCGGCCGTAAGATGGCGGAGGCCCTGCGCCGCGCGGGCTACACCGCCGACCAGGACTACAACGACCTCGTCGGCCATCCTTCTTACGAGAAATCCGCTACGCTGGCGCGCAGCCTCGCGGAGCGCTATGAGCGCGGGGAACTGTCCCGCGTGGTGCTGGTCTACACCAGCTTCGTCTCTGCGTCGAGGCAGGAGCCCGTCGCGGAGCAATATCTCCCGTTCGCGGGGTTCGCGACAGGAGATTCGCAGGTCAAGCCGGCGAATGACGGGGGCGACGACTACATCCTCGAGCCCGACGCGGCGGCGCTGGCGGCGCAGCTGCTCCCGCAGGTGATGATGCTGAAATTCCACGCGGCCATCCTGGATTCCGCTGCGGCGGAGCAGGCCGCCCGCACGCTCGCGATGCAGACCGCGACCGACAACGCCGAGGAACTCCTCGGCGAGTTGACGCTCGAATACAACAAGGGCCGTCAGCAGAAGATTACCGCCGAGATCCTCGATCTGCTCGGCGGCGCACAGTAATTCTCCCTATCGTTTCGTCACTGTAAACGTCTTCCCGTCCACGAGGAGCGTATAGGTGCCGCCCGGCATCTCGATCATGTCGATGATCATCGGCTGGAAAGGCCCCATCTTCGCGGAAGGATTCGCATACACGCGTGCCCCCGCCGCGTTGAAGAGCTCCACGGCTGCCGTCTGGTCGCTGCCGGAACGGACGCAGAACCGGTCAGTGACGGGGTTGGGGTAGATATCCATGTCCCGGAAAGCGTTGCGCGCCAGGAGGCGGAAATTGCAGGAGACGGATTCCTTGTGGGAATCCATGGCCGAAAGGGTTACGTCGCAATACCCGTAGCCGGTGGGCGTGAGGGTCAGCACGTCGCCTTGGAAGGTGGCCGAGACGACGGTATCGTCACTCAGGCTGCATGCGTAGTGGAGCGGGTCGCCGTCCGGATCCGTGAACAGCTCGGTCAGGGGAATGCTGGACACGGCAGCCGAGGCTGCATTGATGACAAGGTTCCCCGGCGTGCCGATGAGCTCGGGCGCATGGTTGGGCGGAAGGTCGCCCAGCAGGTATTCGAAAGCGCCGAGCGCGTCCAGCATGCCGGCGTAGACTTCCCGTCCCTGTACGTCGATAACATGGTATTTGGCTCCGCCCAGCAGGGCCTCTTTCAGCTGATCGACGGTGAATCCGGGGCCGCCGAAATAGGAAACGAGCAACGCGGCGACGCCGGCTACCTGCGGACACGCCATGGACGTACCGCTTTCGTAACCATATTTGTTGCCCGAGACTGTGCTCAAAATGAGTCCCGCATCCGATGCCAACTCGCGATGGCCGCCTGGCGCCAGGATATCCAGCCACGGCCCGGCGTTGGAATAGGACTCCAACTTGCCGTCCGGGCCGACGGCTCCCACGGAGAGAACGTTTTCGTATTCGCCCGGGAAACTGTGCGACGAGGACTGATTGCCGGCAGAGAACAGGACCAGTCCGCCTTTCATCGGCCCGGTTTGATGGCCGTCGGCGTCGCAGCCGGCATTTTCGACGAAATAGTCGATGGCGTCGCGCAACGGAGTATCCATGGTTTCGAAGATCTGGACGGCCCGAGCCTCTTGTTCGTCTGTCGGGAAGGTGTAATTCCAGCTGTTGTTGGCGATGACGGCTCCATGGTCGGCCGCCCAGACCAGGGCGGCGGGCTCATCTCCGATGTCTTCATCCGTATTGTCGGAGAAGATGATACAATTGATGAGGCGCGCACCGCCCTGGCCGTCGCGCCCGCCTGCGATACCGCAGAGGCCCAGGCCGTTGTTGTTGATGGCGGCGATGATGCCGCCTACATGCGTAGCGTGTCTGTCGGCGGGTAGAAAGGTCGGGTCGTAAGTTTCCAAAAAGTTGCGGCTTCCTTCCGCGGCGGAGAGAACGACACCCTGCAGATCCTCATGGTCTGCCTGGATGCCGCCGTCAATGACGGCTACGATAACATCCCGGCTGCCGCCGGTGAATCGCTCCCAGACCGGCAGGACGTTGATGTCGATACCGCGCTTGAAATGAGGGCCGAGCGTGCCGTCGTTGAAATAATGCCACTGTTTGGGGAGGAAGGGATCGTTGAACCGGCTGCTCTGCTTCATCCGGAGGCGGGGAACCACAGCTTCCACATAAGGGAGGGTTCTGAGGTCATCTCCGGCCTTGGTCTGGGGGGTGTTGTTGTCGTAGCGGACTTTGTACCATCGGTGCAGGCCGGCCGCGCGGTGTCGGGCCTCGAATTCCCCGGCATCCGGGAACAGGCGCTCCAGCGAACGGACGCCGAGCGCCGCCAGGACTTCGGGTGAGCCTGCCGGATCGAAAGAAGCGGCCCCTTCCTCGGAGAGGCGCAGGTAGGCCTCGCCCGGGAGATAGATGTCATCGGGAGCGCCCGGCGCACGGGGCTCCTCCGGCAGCTGCGCCATGCAGCCTGCCAGCAGAAACAGCATCAGTCCCCATATGACGAATCCCTTCTTCATGCTTTACAAAGATAGCCGATTCCCTGGGAATTACCAATCCAGTATCAGGATCGTGCGCATGGGACGAGCTCGATGGAATAGCCGAGCGCGTTGACAATGCGGAAGAAGGATGTTGCGGTTGGGACGATTTGACCCCGCTCCACGCGGGAAATGTAGCTTTTGGTTGCTCCTATCCGCTCAGCCACCTGAGCTTGTGTCATGCGGGCTTTCTTCCGAGTCTCCAACAGGATCTCGGCATTATACTCCGCCCAGGCCTGCTCAATGGCACGATTCCACCCTTCAGACCCAACCGGCCCGAATTCCTGCTCCAACTCGGCACTGACATCATACAGATCTTTATTTACTCTTTTCATATTCCTTCTTTAGTCTTTTGGCTTTCTCGATTTCTTTCCCTGGGGTTTTCTGCGATTTCTTAATAAAACAGTTGAAAAGAATCACCATCGTATCCCCGTCATAAATGAAGAGTAATCTGCCTTCGCGATTGGGTAGCGTAATGCGTAACTCGTGAATCCCGTCACCAATGTATTTGATGAAATGGTGAGGTATCATATTCTGTGTCCTGAATAAAGCCAGAACGCGCCGGATTTTCAATTGTTCCTCTCTGCTCAAGGATGCCATAAAGTCCTTGTAGTAGGACTTGAAAGCAACGATTCTCTTCATGCTGGTGCAAAATTACATAAAGTTTCAACATATTACAACATTTTCGGTCTTTTGAGACCGCAGTTCATGTCAAAGGCGAAGATGAGGAGAAAAGCAATACGGGTCAGAAAGATTCGTATTTTTAACGCGGGCGAATCACCTAAACTGAAAGAATATGACGGATTCGTGCTATCTCCGGATGTGTTGGCTTGATAGGCAGAATAGCCAGAAATATGAAAAAGAGGGGCCTCAGGTGACAGTTTGCAAGCAGTCGGAGGGTCAAAAAGGGCGTCCTGAAACATACTTTCAAGTTGTTTGAAATCAGTGTGTTAACGAGGGGGTGCAGATTTATTAAAAAAATAAAATATTAACGTTTGGAAGGAATTTCCAAAAATTGGTTACAATCCGAAATTTAAAATCTTCAAATCTCGCAGAATCTTCTCGTTTCGGGCCTAAATTCGCTCATTGGCTCAATTCGTTACGCGATTACAAATTTGGAATTCTAAAAAATTATTCCGACCTTGCACCCCGTTTATTGCCTATTGCGAAACAAACCCTCGCAGTTGTTTTGCAGGCCCGGAAAGAATAAACAGGTTATTAAGTATAGTTTATTGTTTAATTAAAGGAAATGCTTATGAAAAAAGCAAAACTGTTCTTCAGCACCCTGTTTGTGCTCCTGGCAGTGGCCGTCAATGCTCAGAACATGCGCGTGACGGGTACCGTTAAGGACACCTCTACAGGGGAAGGCGTCCCCTTTGCATCCGTCGTGGTGAAAGGGACGGTGACCGGAACTTCTACCGATGCTAATGGTAATTACACCCTGAATGCACCGGTGAATGGAACGCTTGAGTTCTCTGCTATCGGCTATGTCCTCGTGGACGAGGCTATCAATGGCCGTGGCGTGATCAACGTTTCTCTTGATCCCGACTCCATGTCTCTCGACGAGTCCATCGTGGTCGCCTATGGTACCGCCAAGAAGTCCTCGTTCACCGGTTCCGCCGGTACGATCAAGAGCGAGAGCCTCCAGAAGCGTACCGTCGCTAACGTGTCCAAGGCCCTGGAAGGTATGGTCGCCGGTATCACCACGACCGCCGGTTCCGGTCAGCCGGGTGAGGGCGCTTCCGTCCAGATCCGCGGTACCGGTTCCATCAACGCTTCCAGCAGCCCGCTTTACATCGTGGACGGCGTTCCTTTTGGCGGCACTCTTTCTTCCCTCAACCCGAGCGATATCGAGTCCATGACCGTCCTGAAGGATGCTTCCGCGGCTGCCCTTTACGGTGCCCGTGCTGCCAACGGTGTTATCATGATCACCACCAAGCGTGGTTCCGAAGGTCGCGCCATTGTCAACTTCAAGGCGACCGTCGGTATCCAGTCCCGCTCCATCAAGGACTACGACATGGTCAACCAGAACGAATATGTCCAGTTGACCTGGGAAGCCCTCAAGAACAACTATTACATCAACGGTGGTTACTCCCTTGAGGAGGCGAAGGCTCTTGCTTCCAACAGCATGGCCGCTTCCCTCGGTGGCGAGTTCTACAACCCTTATAAGAATTACACCTGGGACCAGGTCGTCGATCCCGAGACCGGTCTCGTGCGTGCCGACGCCGTTCCTGCCTGGAACGAAAGCTGGATGGACGTCCTCACCAACAAGCAGGCTATCCGTCAGGAGTATCAGCTCGGTGTGAGCGGTGGTGACCGCAAGACCAAGTATGCGTTCTCCTTCGGCTACCTGAATGACAACGGTGTCCTGATCACCACGGGCTTCAAGCGCTACTCCATCCGCGCCAACGTGGACCACACGGTCAATGATTGGATGAAGCTCGGTGCCAGCGCCAGCTATGCCTACACGACCCAGAACAGCTCCCAGTACAGCAACACCCAGACGGGCAATGCCTGGTACACGGCGCAGTTCATGGCCCCGATCTTCCCGGTGTATCTGAAGGATGCAGACGGTAAGGATGCTCTCGACGGCAACGGCCAGAAGCAGTTCGACTACGGTGAGAACAACCGTCCGAAGGCTTCCAAGTTCAATGTGGTCGGTGACCTCAAGGACAACATCTACGAGACGCTCCGTGACAACACCAGCATCCGTGCCTACGCCGTTCTCGGTGGTGACGAGGATGTGATGGGTATCTTCCGCGGCCTCAGCCTCTCCACCAACTTCGGTGCCGATGTGGACGGTCGTTACATCACTTCCTACTACAACCCGTTCCACGGTGACGGTTCCTCTACCGGTGGTGAGGTGGACAAGTACAGCACCCGTGCCTTCTCCTACACCTGGAACCAGATCCTGAAGTACGAGCGTACCTTCAACGACTTCCACGTGCTGGCCCAGGCTGGTCACGAGTTCTACAACTACAATTACAAGTACCTCTATGCCGAGCGCCAGGGCGTTTATCCCGGTATCACGGAACTCGCTCCTGCAACGAACCAGACGGGCAACAACTCCTATTCTGACTTCTATCGCATGGAGTCCTACTTCGGCCGTCTGGCCGCTGATTTCCGCGACAAGTACTATATCGAGGCTACGTGGCGTACCGACGCATCTTCCCGTTTCAACGAGAATGCCCGCTGGGGTCAGTTCTGGTCTCTCGGTGCCTCCTGGCGTCTTTCCCAGGAAGGCTTCATGCGTGACGCTACGTGGGTGGACAACCTGACGCTCCGTCTCAGCTACGGCCAGCTCGGTAACGATTCCATCGGTTCTTACTATGCCTGGCAGTCTTTCTACGACCTCACCTGGCCGAACGCCAACAACGCCGGTGCCGTCGTGAGCTCGCTCGCCAACCCGTCCGTCTCCTGGGAGAAGAAGGGTACCTGGAACGCCGGTCTGGAAGGAACCTTCTTCAACCATACGCTCGGTCTCACCGTCGAGTACTACAACTCGCTGACCAGCGACATGCTCCTCTCCTTCCCGATGGCGACTTCCACCGGTTTCAACGGTTACAACGCCAACGTCGGTTCCATGCGCAACCAGGGTGTTGAGGCGACCATCCGTGTGGATTGGCTCAAGCGTGGCAACCTCCGCGCCAGCAGCACCCTCATGGGTTACTTCAACCGCAACAAGGTGCTCCAGCTGACCGGTGACGATACCATCACCAATGGCAGCCAGGTCATCCGTGTCGGTTATCCGATCAATACCTACTATACGCCGAAGTTCGCCGGTGTCGATCCTGCCAACGGCCAGCCGCTGTACTGGGCCTACGACATGTTCGACCGTGCCGAGGCTGAGCGTATGATCGCCGCGGGCGAGCCCCTCAAGAACAGCAAGGGCCAGGATATCGTCTGGCTCGAGTCTGCCGGTCAGTATGTCATCGAAGGTAAGGAGTATCTTACCAGCGACAAGACCAAGGCGACCAACAGCAAGTACTTCCGCGGTAGCCGCGAGCCGCTGTTCCAGGGCTCCTTCAGCTCTGAATTCCAGTTCGGCCCGGTTGACTTCAGCTTCCTGACCACGTTCTCCGTGGGCGGTGTCACTTACGATTCCGTTTACGCTGGTACGCGTGAGGTTACCTATGCCGGTGACACCTGGAGCAAGCATGCCCTGCGCGCCTGGAAGCAGCCGGGTGACGTCACCGATGTCCCTGTCCTGCTGATCAACTCCGGCAACCTCGCCGCTGACCGCTGGCTCATCGACGCTTCCTACTTCGCGATCAAGTCCATCCAGCTCGGCTATACGCTGCCGGCCAAGTGGTCTCATGCGATCGGTCTCCAGTCCCTGCGTCTGTTCGCCGTGGGTGATAACCTCTTCCTCTTCAGTAAACTGAACGGTCTCAACCCGCAGTATAGCATCTCCGGCGGTACGAACTACGCTTATACGCCGACGCGTGCCATCTCGCTGGGTGTCGATATCAACTTCTAATCAAGGAGGCTACGAATATGAAAAAGATATTTTTTGCTCTGATGGCCCTGGCGACCCTGCTGTCGTTCTCGGCTTGCAACAAAGAAATCCTCAATACGAATCCGACTGACTCTGTGTCCGGTGACACCATCTTCACGGATACGGACGGCGCCATGATGGCCCTCAACGGAACGATTCGTTTCTTCTGGCGCTGGGGTGCTACCACCACCGGCAACTATCATCAGTGCTTCGGTCCCCAGTCCTATAACCTGATGGCCGACCTGATGGGTGAGGACATGGTCATGGCCGCCCAGGGAAGCGGTTGGTTCTGGTATGACTATCTGTACGATGTCAAGGACACTTTCAACAGCACCACCTGGCGCCCGTACGATGCCTGGAACTACTACTATACGCTGATCGCCAACGTCAACTACATCATTGACGCTGCCGAGCAGATCCAGGGTGACCCGACGCTGATCAAATACATCCTGGGTAACGCCTACGGTTTCCGCGCCTATGCTTATGCTTACGCCGGCATGCTGTATGCCCGTAGCTACATCGGCCACGAGGATCGCCTGTGCGTCCCTATCTACACCGAACCGACCTTCGCCGGTACTGCCGGCAAGGCCCGTGCTACCAACCGCGAGGTCTACGCCCAGGCGATGTCCGACGTGAACAAGGCCATCGAACTGCTCGGCGATTCCAAGCAGCAGCACGTCTCTCACTTCGACAAGTACGTTGCCAACGGCCTCAAGGCCCGTATCGCCCTCTACATGGGTGACTATCAGACTGCGCACGATGCCGCCAAGATCGCTGTCTCCAAGGCTTCGTATGCATACGATTCCAACTTCCGCTACAACGATGCTACGCACGCCAGCGTTCTCTGGGGTGCCGAGATCATCGAGTCCCAGGGTACCACGAACCCGCAGTTCCTGGTTCATATGGACATCGCTTACGGCGGTTACGGCGCACGTGCCCGTAAGTGCCTCAGCGCCTGGCTGTATGAGAAGATGGGCGCGGAGGACAAGCGTGCCAAGGACTGGTGGAGCTATGAGATTCTTGCCGACGGCAAGACCAAGGGCTACCAGCAGTACAAGTTCCTCTTCAAGGACGCGAAGTCTCCGCTGACGGGTGCCGACCATATCTTCATGCGCGCTCCCGAGATGCAGCTCATCATCGCCGAGACGGCTTGCCGTCTGGGCAACGAGACTGAGGCTAAGGAGGCGCTCAACGCGCTGATGAAGACGCGTGACGCCAAGTATGACTGCTCGAAACTCACCGGTACGGAACTGGGCAAGCTCACCACGGATTTGACCGGTTCCCTCCTCGAGGAGATTCTCATCCAGCGCCGTATTGAGCTCTGGGGCGAGTCTGGCCGTGTCTACGATATCAAGCGTCTCCGTCAGGGCTTCGTCCGCACCCAGGCTATGGGTCACCCGATTGCCGGTCTGCTCACCAGCCTGCACTGCGACGATCCTGAGTCCTTCGACTGGGTCATGACCATCCCGGCCAAGGAATACAATGCCAACCCGCTTATTCTCCAGAACCCGGTCGGTAGCTATCCGACCAGCGATCTGGAAGGCGATGACCCCGCTCTCGCACCCAAGCCGGCTGCTGCTGAATAATTTGTTATCTTAGAATGAAATGCATATGAAAAATATTTTCAAAAGCATCCTTGCCCTGACTGTTCTCGCTTTCGCCGCAAGTTCTTGCGACGTCAGCAATGTCGGCAACATTTTGTCCCAGAACGACGTGGACGCTCCTGCGGCTTCCTTCGTGCAGAAAGTGATTAATGAAACCGAGCTCAGCCCCAGCCTCACCTCTTACGAGATTGTCGTGGGCCGCACCAGCCCGGACTATCCTGCGCAGGTGGTTGTCGAGACCAACCTTCCCACCGGAGTCTGCCCGCGTGTCCTGGGTTTCAGCGCTGGAGATTCTTCCACCAAACTGGTTCTTGATCTCAGCTCGCTGGCTATCGGTAGCCCGTTGAAGGGCACGATTGCCCTGAAGGATCAGGCCGGTTTTACCTACAGTTCGATCAGTGTTACGCTGCAGAAAGCCTTCAAATGGGAGACTTACGGCAGCTGCAAATACACGGATGATATTATCGGACCGCTCTTCGGTTATGATCCTGTCACGTATTCCGTGGTGGTGGAGAAGGCCCAGGGCTTCGAAATGTATCGTCTGAACGATCCTTATGGGAAAGGCGTGTTCCCGCGCAGTACCAAGTCCGGTACCTACAGGGCGGGGGTAAAGTGGGTCATTGATGCCACGGATCCTAACGCCGTCACCTTCGATCGCACCAAACTTGGTGTCGATTGGGGCTATGACGAGATGGAGGCTGCCGTTTTGAAAGCCGGTACCATGGTGAACAAGGTGATCACCTTCCCGACCAAGGGCCTCGTTGTCTATGACGCGGATGGCGGTTACTATGCGAACAACAACGGTGCATTCAAGCTTGATCTGAATCTGTAACCTATTCATTTTCAATCAGGGTGCTCGGTGACGAGCGCCCTGATTTTATCATTTTATATGAGAAACCACATCCTTCCCCTTTCCATCCTGTCCCTGCTGCTGGTGGCTGCGTGTGCGCGTGAGCCCGTGGCGGAGCAGTTTGAAACAACCGAAACTCCGGCCTTCCAGGTCCCTGCCGGCTCCGTGCCGGGAGTTATCAGAGTTAAATTCAAGAGCGAGCCTACCTTCACCAAGGCGGGTGGTCCGGACTTGTCTGCGCTGGGCGCGTATACGATGACGAGGACCTTCCCCCCTGCCGGGAAATGGGAAGCGCGCCACCGCGAGGCCGGCCTGCATCTCTGGTACGATATTCACTTTGACAGTTCCGTGTCCCTGACCAAGGCTGGCCAGGATGCCCTGGCAACGGACGCCGTCGAGGTCGTCGAGTACGTCCCGGAGGCTCGTACGAAAGCGTTGAGCTATCCGTTCAATGATCCCCGTCTCCCCGAGCAGTGGCACTATTACAACCCGGGCGGACAGGATCAGTGGAAGGAAGGCTGCGACGTGAACGCGATCAAGGCCTGGACCCTCGAAGTGGGCAAGCCGGAAGTGATCGTGGCCGTCAACGACAATGGCGTGGACTATGCGCACGAAGACCTGGCTGCCAACATGTGGGTCAACCAGGCCGAGTTGAACGGTAAGACGGGCGAGGATGATGACAACAACGGCTATGTTGACGATATTTACGGATACAGCTTTATGGTTTATAGTGGCTCTACATCCGTAGGTAAAATTGATCCGGGTGATCACGGCACGCACGTGGCCGGTACGATCGCTGCGGTCAACAACAACGGCATCGGCGTCAGCGGTATCGCCGGCGGCGATGGCACGCCGGGCACCGGTGCCCGGATTATGGTCACGCAAACGCTGGACGAGCTCAATCACGCAGCGAATACGGCTGAGTCTTTCATCTATGCGGCGGATAATGGCGCCGTCCTGGTCAACTGCAGCTGGGGCTTCATCAATTACGAAGCTCCCACGCCGCAGTCCGTCCGGGAAGCCATCGACTATTTCAACAAAAACGCCGGTCTGGATGAGAACGGCCAGCAGGTAGGTCCGATGATCGGCGGTCTGGTTATCTTCGCCGCCGGTAACGATGGCCGTGAGGTTGAACACCCGGCGATGGACGACAACGTCTTCTCCGTGGCGGCGCTCAGCGCCAACTACGTCCGTTCCTATTTCACGAGCTTCGGCGAGTGGATCGACATCAGCGCACCGGGCGGCGATGCCAATCGTCAGACGTATGTGCTCTCGACGATCAAGAACAATCAGTATGGCAACAAACAGGGCTCCTCGATGGCGGCGCCGCATGTGACGGGCGTGGCCGCCCTGATCGTGTCGCACTACGGCGTGGGCCACAAGGGCTTCACGCGCGACAAGCTCATTTACTTGATGCAGAGCACCGCCAACAAAAAAGCCCTGGAGGAGAACGGCTCCTACGCCACGCGTCTCGGTGCCGGCCTCATTGACGCTTACGCGGCGCTGACGGCCGAATCGTCGGACGTCAAGCCGAATCCCGTGAACGACCTGACGGCCGCCGCGACGGGTAACCGCATCGATCTCAGCTGGACCATCCCCGCTGCCATCGATGGTTATACCCCCTATGCTTACAGCATCTTCTATAGCAAGAACAGCCTGTCTTCCCTGGACCCTGCCCATCCCGGAGAGGACGTGAAAACGCTTCAGGTATATGGTGCAGGAAAGACCTCCGGCACCGCGCTGACCGGCACGTTGACCGGTCTGGACTTCAATACGACGTATCATTTCCGTATCTGCAGCGCAAACCTGATGGGGACCTTCTCGGATCTTTCCGCCGAGAAGACCTGCAAGACGGGCTCGAACAGCAAACCCGTCATCAAAGCGCTGGACGGCACGTCCCTGACCCTGTCTTCCTGCGCGAAGGGCTCCCTGCGCTTCGAACTGTCCGACCCGGACGGGCACGACCTGACCTGGTCGCTCTCGAAGGACCTGGACGGCGTGACTCCGACCCTGGCCGGCGGTGTCCTTACGCTGGCCATCGATGCCTTGGAAGCAACGGACAATAAGACCTATAACGGTGTGCTTTCCGTCAGTGACGGTCATGAGACCACCACATTGGCTTTCAGCTACACCATTCTCAAGAACAACGCGCCGGTGGTCGTCGCCCAGATCGAGGACCAGATCTTTGCCTCCACTTCGGAGAGTCAAGTATATGATCTGACCAACTATTTCAGCGATCCTGACGGCGATGCCCTCACCTTTGACGTGAAGCAGTCGACCACGAGCATTATCGTCAAGCCGTCCCTGGCCGGGAAGGAGCTGACTCTGACGGGACACTCTCTCGGCGGTGTCGTCATTACGGTCACGGCTGTCGATGGGCGCGGAGCGAGCGTCTCCCAGAGCTTCAATGCCCTGGTGCGGGATGCCTCGCGCGCGTTTGACATCTACCCCAACCCCGTCGTGGACAAACTGAATATCCGGCCGGGCCAGGAAGGCCAGCTGGCGGTGACGGTCACGAACAAAGTCGGTGCGACCGTCTGGTCCGGCAGCGCGGCTGCGGGCCCGTTCTCCCCGATGTCGATCGACCTGTCCGCGCAGCCCGGCGGCGTCTACTACGTCCGCGTCCAGGGCGCCGGCGTCGATGAGCGTTATACGATTGCTAAAAAATAGAATCCCATGAAAAAGATATCGATACTTCTGATCCTGATCCTGTCCGCACAGGCCGCGTTCGCGCAGGCCGTGCCGACGCTGCTGGTCCCCGCTGATTCCCGTTCGCTCGCGATGGGCGGCGTGGCCCTGCCGAAAGATGCGTCCAAGCTGGACGTGCAGGCTTTTTATGGGATGTGGGCGCCGAAGAGCGCCGGCAGCTCCCTGCTGGGCGGCGATGTTTTCTTCCGCCTGAACGACCGGGTGGCGCTGAACGTCGAAGGTCGCGTTTTCTCCGACAAGCCGTATGACATCACCAATGCGCAGGGGCAGGTGACGGGCACTTTCAGCCCCAAGGACCTGATTTTCGGCGCGGGTGTTTCCGTGGCGTTCTCCGATGCTTTCGGGGCGACGCTCAAGGCCCGCTACGTCTCTTCCGCCATTGCGCCGGACGGCCAGGGTGGTGCTTTCTGCGCCGACCTGGGCGTGGATTACAAGGGTGAGATCGCCTTCGCTTCGGCGGGTGTGCGCAACCTGGGTTCCCAGATCAACTACGGCGGCAGCTCCTCCTATGCGCTGCCGGCGATGGCCGCGGTGAGCGGCGGCGTCCGTCCGGTCGCCGGCCTGACCGTCGGCGCCGAGGTCGACTACCTCTTCAGCGGTGCGCTGATGGCCGGCCTGGGTGTGGAATACACCATCGTGGACATCGTGTCGCTGCGCGGCGGTTTCCACTACGGCGACGCGGCCAAGGCCATCCCGATGTACGCCTCGCTGGGCCTGGGCGTGAAGTTCGCGGGTGTGCACCTTGATTTCACCTACCTGCTGGCCTCGGAGACCCTCGGCAACAGCTTGATGTTCGGCCTCGGATATAGCTTCTGACGGACGCTGGGCGTGCGTTGGCGTTGTGGAAGGCGGAGCGGAAATTGGTTTTTCGAGCAACCGCACGAAAAATAATTTTCGTCCGCCTGTAGGGGAAAGCCCGCGTCCGTCAAACCTCTGTCCAGTGGATGACGGCGCCGGAGCGCTCCATCCCGCGGAACCAGGTCATCTGCCGCTTGGCAAACTGATGAATCGCAATCGCGAGCTTCCCACGCATCTCGTCGTAGGGGAGCTCGCCTTGTAAATAGAGGGTAACGAATTTGTACTCAAGCCCGTAGGCAATGAGCGTCTCGGCGGGAACGCCGCGCTCCAGCAGCCCGCGGATCTCCTCGACCATCCCTTCCTGCAGGCGTGCGTCCAAGCGCGCGTCGATGCGCGCATTGCGCGTGTCGCGGTCCACCAGCGTGCCGATGAAGAACGGCCGCTGCGGGAATCCCGCCCGCTCCGGAGTCGATTCCCGGGCGGCGCTCAGGGGCGTTTTCTCCGAAAAATCGTAACCGCGCGTGACGGCATTGATATACATCCCTGTGCCGCCGCAGAGGATGGGCACGGCGCCGCGGCTGCGGATGTCGGCGTAGGCCTGCAGGAAATCCTGCTGGAACTGCCAGACATTGTATTGCGTGCCGGGCTCGGCGATGTCGATGAGATGGTAGGGGACGGTGCCGTATTCGGCGAGGTCCTTGCCCGTGCCGATATCCATCCCGCGGTACACCTGGCG
>Ga0265301_10003481_pt1 | contig 16577 bp, 35 predicted proteins | sample AusTroGonzalo_MG_2_FD_193488 | JGI IMG/M metagenome (GOLD analysis project Ga0265301, IMG submission 193488) | Bovine rumen microbial communities from tropical cattle in Woodstock, Queensland, Australia - Gonzalo_04 | ecosystem: Host-associated > Mammals > Digestive system > Stomach > Rumen ...
GAACTTAATGAACTATTTGTCTAAAAGGGAAATAAGATATAAAGGATACAATCCCAAAAAGGCACACGATATGGGATCAAAAATACCGATAGGTACAGAATACACAAAAGATGATGGAATGGTATTGGTTAAAGTTGCACCAAATAAATGGAAATACAAGCAAAGGTATATTTATGAGCAATATCATAATGTAGAATTGCCTAAAGGAACAATGGTTATATTTTTAGATGGCGATAGAAAAAACTTCGATATAAGCAATTTAATGGCCGTATCAACACCTGAGTATAATTGTATAAAAAACAAAGACTTAATATCTAATAATGGTGCGGCCACTAAAACGGCTATATTAGGAGCAAGACTCTATTACAAAATTAAAGAAAAGGAGAATGCAAAATGAAGCAAACAATAACTAGAAGTGATGGTATAATCTATGAAAGAAGAACCAAAGATAAACAATATGACACGAAGACAAATATAAGATTATCTAGCGAGGATCTAGAGAAACTAAAAAATTACGCAAAAAAAGAAAACATAAAATACACAGCACTAATGCGTGAGCTAGTAGAAGATTTTATCGAAAGGGAATGTAAGTAATATGGAAAAAGAAATTGAATTAATGAAAGCAATAATTCACAATAAAATATTGCTAATGGTTATATTATCAAAATTAGGAATGGAAGATAACGAAATCGATGAAATAAATCAAACTATATACAATGGTATGAATATATTTCTTGATGAATATATCAATGGTGGCAAAGATGAAAAAGAAATTAGAAATTAAATCTAATGTAAAATACAACGAGCTTAAAACATACAAGAAAATGTTCGAATCAAGTGCCTTTGATGAAGTGAATTTCCAATTATATTTAAACAAGCGACCATTTGAAGCTAAAATAAAATATGGGTTAGTTCCTTCAAGATTAAAATACGATAGAAGACACAAGTTCAAAATATATTTTAAAGGTGTCGTTTCTAAACAAAGCGACAAAGAAATTATAAAAGAGCTTTTCGAATTGCCACCAAGCAAACCAATTTTGTTAATGGAAATATTGTTTGCAAAAGAAAAGCAAGAAATTATTGAGAAAGACAATGGTGATCTAGATTATTATTTTACTTTCTTACAATATTAAAAACTATAATTTGTATTTATAGTTTTTTTGTGGTATAATGTTTCTATGAAAGTAGAACTCAAATCGTGTATATATGAAAGTAGAACGCTATTTGAGCAACTTGAAAGTAGAACTCATATATGTAATACTTGAAAGTAGAACTAAATATATGAAAGGAGAATATATATGGCCAAGACAACCGCAAGTGAAAAATCATACAACAAGAAATACTATCGCAAGCATAAGCAAGAGATAATTGACAATGTTCAAGCTAGGCAAAAATCAAACAAGGGAGAATACAACAAAGAAAAGAGAGAATACTATAAAGACAATGAAGATTATAGAAAATACAAAAGAAAATATGCCAAAGAATATAGAAAAAGAGAGCCAATTAAATCAAGAGCAAGAAAAGACCGCAAAGCTTACAAATAAAAGTGATCCTATAAGAGAAGTTTTGCTTACTTTAGAGAAGTTTCCAAAGAAGTTTCTTTAAAGAAGTTTTTTTGAAGAAGTTTCCAAAGAAGTTTTTAAAAATTTCCAAAGAAGTTTTTTCTTGAAGAAGTTTTTGATCCTAGAGAAGTTTTTGAAAGAGAAGTTTTTTCTCTTTTTTTGTTTTTTTGCTTTTCATTTTTCCACTTTTTGCGGCTTTTCGATTCTTTTTGGCTTTTCGTTTTTCTAGGTTTTAGCTTCTTTTTTCTTTTCTATGCCGTTTTTGGCTTGTTTTTGTGCCGTTTTTCGCTTGTTTTGTGTTGTTTGGTGTTCTTATATTATAAAATGCTTTCGGCTCGCTACGGCCTCAAAAATGCCCTTAAAATTGATATAATAATTTCATAAATTGACTTTTAAGCCGCTTTTTGTTCCTTTTCCCGCTCTTTTTCGTTTCTCCTAGTGTGATTCATCGCTAATTATTAAAAGCTTGTTATATCTAAAATAAAGGCATTAAAAAAGAGCTTTTTTCTAGCTCTTTTTATTTCGTGGGCTTATAGCCCGCCCCTTTTAAAGTTAATATAACAATTTTTATAAATATATAAAACAACATTTTTTTACTTCGATATTAAAAGTGTTATATTTTCGTTGCGATGATATATTTCTTGCACTTTATAGCCGCAATTTTTAAAAAATGTTATATAACTATTGATTCCTACTCCGTAAGAAAAGTAGCCATTCTCGGCGGCGTAAAAGTGGTAGTGTTTTCCCGTGTCTTTTTGTATTTTGCTATAATGTTTTAATAACACAATTTTAGCCAATTTGTTGCAAAGCTCGCTTGCACTTGTGCTTGGTTTATCATAGCCGCACCCGCTTGTGTAGCTCGTTTCGTAATATTCGCTAGTGCCATTTTTATAAAATGCACGGCCGCTTGCTTTTGTTTGATATGCTCCCATAGAGCGGCGGCCTTGACTCCATTCGATTTGAATATCAAAGCTTTTTATGTCTTGGAGTTCCGCTATTTTTTCAAGCTCTTTTTTCGCTTTCTCTTTTTCTTCGGTTAGTTTCTTTTTTTCTTTTTCGATTTGCTTTTTCAATAACTCTTTTAGCTTTTTAAGGTTTCCGCTTCTTAAGGTGTCAATTTGTGCTTGTGTTAGATATGAATTGAACCTTGAAAGCTCCCAGTCTTCCAAAGCTTCCGCCTCGCTTTTTGTAATTTTTAACAATTTTTTGATAGTGTTTATTTTGTTTTGTGTGTGTAAAGTATAGTTATTAATATAATAACTTTTATAAGTTTTTTCTTGTTTTTCCATTTTGTTTTTTTCCTTTCTTTATTCGTTGGCGATTCTTTCGGCTTCTTTATATATTGCCATTGCTTCGCCTTTGTTTCTTTTAAATGCTATCGCTCTAAAGTTATAGAGCTTCGCTATTTCTTCAACCAAGTCGTAAAAATTATATACTTTGAATGTATCGGCCAAAAATTCGATGAACTCTTGGCCGTTCTTGTCAATGCTTCGCTTTAAAGCTTCGTATTTTTGATAGTCTTCCATAGTTTAGTGGCTTTCTCCTTCCGCTTTTTCTTGCTCTTTTATTTCTTCATAGATTTGTTTTAATATCTTTATAAAATATTGTAGTTCTTGGGCGTTTCCTAGTGTGTCCGCCACTTTTTCGGCTTGACATTGCAAGTAATACTCACGCCAAGTTGTTAGTTGTTCGTTATACATTGTCGGCCGCCTCGTTTTCCGCTTCGATTAGTTCATTATATAGTTTTGTTAGTTCGTGCAAGTCTAGGCCTTCAATGTAGGCAAGTTCTCCATAACTTGGGTTGCGGTTTTCCGTTCTTTCTAGTTCTTCATTGTATAGTCTTTCAACCTCCATTAAAAAGTCTTGTTCTATTTCTTCCGCTTTATACCAAGCCCCCATATTGTTATATTTTAACAATATTATGTCGTTGTCTTGGTTGTCTTCGATTAGCTCCAATATTTCCCCCGCAAGTCTTAAATTGTCCGCTAGGTTTTCCGTGTCCGTTTCTTCTTGTAGTTGTTTTATCATTTCTTTTTTTATATATTCTATTATATCGGCTTTTTGGCCTTTTATTTCTTCATCGGTTGCAATATATAAGTTATTATTCTCCATTTTTTCCGCTTCCTTTCTTTATTCTTTCTTTGATTAGTTCTAGCAACTCCAAGTTGTCGCTCGCTTCTTTTAGCTTGTTTTGTGCTTCTTCTTTTTGTCTTTCTAGTTCGCTTTTGTAGTTTTCCAATAACATATCAAGGTAAATTTTATCGCTTGTAATAACATAGTGCGATAAATTTAAAAGTTCGTTTCTTGTTTCGTTCATTTCCTTTTACTTCCTTTCTTCTTCTAATTTTAACAATAAATTTATTAGCATTAATGTTTCTAGTGGCAAACTTGGGCTTGCTTTTCCTTTGATTCTTTCTTTTAGCTCTTTTATAATGTCCGCCCAGTCTTTGCCCTTCGTGTCTATGTCTAGCCACTCCAAGTTGTTTTTTATTTGTGATATTATATCTTTAATTGACATTTTTAAAAGCTCCCTTCTTTTGTTAGTGTTCCGTTTTTGATTAGCTCTTTTATTTCTTTGTCGCTAAGTCCGTTTTGCTTAAAAAACTCTTTTTGGTGTCTTGTTGTTGTTTGGCTATATTTACCAAAGTAAAAATATTGTGTCGTATTTCCTATTGTTGAAACTCTAGCAACTAGAGTTCCATAGCTTAAAAGCTTATAGTCTAAAACATTTTTGTTTTGTGTTGTTTCGATTTGTGCTTTTCCGTAAAAGCTTTGTCTTGTATCGTATCTCGCTTGTAGTTCCGTTATCATTATTTTTTAACCCCCTTTTTGAATTGTTTACTATATAAAATATATAGTATATTAGATATAGCAAAAAATAATATTAAAATGTATAATCTCCATAAGTTAAGATTCTTTTCTAGTGTTTCGTGTTTTGTTGTAAGTAGCAAGTATATTTCTATTAGTGTAATAATAGCTAGTGCTATTTTAAAGTAATTTACTTTTTTTGTGATTCTTTGTTTTTTCATTTCTTTTTTTCCTTCTTTCTTTTTTAGTAGCTTTTTTCTTGGTATGTAAAGCTTTTTGTTTTTTCGTTGTAATATATTCTATAATAGCAACCGCTCCAATACCCTTGACAATTTAAAACAATTTCAAGTTGTTTTTTCAATTGGTTTTCGGTTTCATAGAATAGAAACTCGCCGCAATTGTCGGCAATTGCTAAAAAGTCTTTTAGCATTTTGTTGTTTACTTTTATTTTCATTTTCTTTTTTCTCCCTTCCTTTTAGTATATTTCCTCGCATAGTATATTGTATGCTTTTTCTAGGTAGTAATAATTATTTTGTGCTTTTTGTAGTTCTTCGTTGTAAGTGTCTTTTTGTTTTTGATATTCTTGTAAAGCTTTTTGTTGTTCTTTTCCTTGTAGCTCCGCTATAATATCAAGTAATAACTCCAACTTGTCGGCGGTGTCTAGTTGTTGGGCTTTTTCCTCTACTTCTTGAAAAAGCTCTTTTTTTGATTCATCGATATAATACATTTTTTTGTTTTTCCTTCCTTCCTTTTTAAATGCTATCTATAATTAGAAAAGTGTTTTCATCTTGTTGTAAAATACTAAAACAATAATTATTGATAGCACTTGCGACATAGCAAGTATTACATAACTTTTTATGTGTTCCGCTTTCTAGCTTCCCGCTTTTAATATACCACTTCAACCAATTAATAGTTGACTTCCAACCTTGCATATAGTCGATTTTTGCTTTTTGTTCTTTTGTATAATATAATATGTATTTGTTATAATTAGCTTGGAATGTGTGCTTTTCTTTTCCTTTCTCCATTTCTTTTCTTTTTCTCCTTTCCTTTTTCGTTGCCTTTTCCCTCTTTGATTTATCTATATTAATTATATACTATTTTAATATAAAAGTCAACCCTTATATATAAATTAATTAAACTTTTTTACATTTTACAATTTATATATATATTTTATAATATAATATCATTACATTAGAATTATAATATAATAACTTTATATTATAATTATTATATAATACTATTATATTAGAATTATTTTATATATAATATTATATATATTATATTATATATATAGTTATATTATATTTATTATATATTATATATTATTTTATATTTTACTTTATATTATATATAGCGGGCTTGTATAAAGTAATTAGTTTTTTTATTTTTAACTAGCTAAAAAAATAATGGTTAAAAAGTGGGGGCTTTTCCGCTCCGTGTTCGATTCATCTTTTCAAAGTTCAATATTATTGTTTTGTAAACATTGGAGGCCTTACCTACCCCCCAAAGATAAAACCGATTAGCCCCAAATTACCTCCATCCCCAACTCCAACAAAAAATAACTTGGGAATATGTGGTATAATATAGGTAGGTGATAAAATGGAATTTGAGATAAACAAAGAGAGATGGGCAATAATAGAAATAGATAATGACAAGATGAACGAAATAGAGGGTAATGAAGATAGGAATGTCTTTATACACGGAACGACAAGGTATAACGAGAATGCAATATATATAAACGAAGGAACGCCGAGCAAGAGAAGGACATTAATACACGAATTAACGCATTGTTTTATGTATATGTATGGGCATAATCAAGAAAGAAAGTATAGCAACGAAGAAATATGCGAAATAAGTGCTAGTTCACACGATATAATACATAAGATAGTAGAAGATTACTTTAAGGAAGGAGAAAAGATTAGGAATTGACATATACACTAGGATATGTTATATTGTAATTAACTTCTATGTAGATTAGAAGCTATAAACTTTTGGTGCTACCTAATTAGCACCCATTTGCTATGTCAAAGAGTGCTACCTTGCTTGGTAGCATTAGAATAGGTAGTTTACTCTATAACCAAATTGGTCATCTATCTATTCTAATGGTGCTAAATAAAGCACTATGTATCTCCACATTTTATTTTGTGGAAAGCACCTAACCTTGTTAAATTAGTTGTGAAAACACCTATTTGGCTAGGAATAATCCAAATGTAGAACACATTTTGTTAATTGTGTTCTTTTCTTTTAACTGTTTATGCGCCTACTTGACAACACAAGTGTAATATGCTAATATTATATTACAAGGAAGGGTGTTAAAAATGGAGAAAGAAATAGAAGAAATATTAGAAAATTTTAATAAATTATTTGGTATGAAAATAGAGCCAGAAATAACAACAATAGATTTTACTATTGAAGAATGCAAACAAATACTAGATTATATAACTAATTTACAACAAATAGAACAAGAACATAAAAAGATAAATGGAGAATTAAGAAAAGAAATAAATAAACTAACAGCAGAAAGTACAGAATGGGAAGAAAGAACATATTGTTGGCAAGATAGAGCAGAGAATTTGGAAATAATAATAGATAAAGCAGTTGAATATATAGAAGATATGCCTTATTTGAAAGAAACAGATGAAGAATTTGAAGATATTGATGGGAATATATACCATACTTGGAAAGAGTGGACTGCCGATGTTTTATTAAAAATATTACAAAATGGAAGTGAAGATTAATGTATTTCTTAACAATAGAAACAACATACAATACAATTTGTTTGATAGTTAAAAATTTAGAAGAAGCAGAAGATATACTAAAACAACCTTGGGTAATTAGTTATAAGTGGGAATACAAAGTATTAGATAACACGAAATATAAAAGATTAGTCAAGCAAATTGACAATGCTGATATATAGAGAATGGGAATATTCTCTATTTTTGTTGTTTTCAAGACTTGTGTTATAATAATAGTTGGAGGAAAAGGGTGGAATGAAAATAATAAATGTGAAGTTAAGCAAAGACATTAAACAATTGCACATTATACCTATTAGCGATGTGCATATTGGCGATAAACAAGCCAATTTAAAGTTATTTAAGGAAGTTTTAAATAGAATTAAGGAAGATGATAGCACATATACCATTTTAAACGGAGATTTGTGCAATACGGCATTAAAAAACAGCAAAAGTGATGTCTATGAAGATAATTTAAGCCCTATGGAACAATTAGAACAACTTTTAGAGCTTTTAGAACCTATTAAGGACAAGATTTTAGTTATTAGTCCTGGGAATCACGAAGATAGGATCACAAAAGAAACTAATATAGACATAACCAAACTAACGGCAAAACAATTAGGTATTGAAGATAGGTATTCTAACGGATGGTGGTATCTATATTTAAGGTTTGGGGAAAAGGAGCAAGGAAGAAAAGCCCCAATGTGTTATCAAATTACGGGTTATCACGGAAGCGGTGGAGGAAGAAAACCAGGCGGCAAGGCAAACAGATTACAAGAGATGAGTCAAGTTGTAATTGCCGATTTATACATAATGGGGCATACGCATTCACCTATGTCGATGAAACAGCTAATTTGGATACCTGATTATGCAAATAATTCTCTAAACAAGAAAGAAATGTATTATTTAATGTCAAATTCCTTTTTAGAGCCACAAGGATATGGAGAAAAGTTAGGAATGACACCAACTTCAAACACACCTACGGAAGCGATACTAGATGGAACAAGAAGAAAAATAAAAACTATATTATAGTGTTGACAAATATATAAATATATGTTATATTAGACATATAAGAGGAACACCCCCTTATCTTATATAAAGTCTTGCACTAGCTTAATGCTAGTGTTCTAGCGATGATTTAACCATTTACATTTGTCGTTAGAACAGTATCATTAAGAAGTGATACTATTTTTTGTTTTTTCATTTAACACTTTTTTAGATAAATAGTGGATTGGCAATTACCTTCCTTTTTGAATCATCTAAATTTAGATAACTTACTTTAGGTTGATTTTTATTAATTGCCAATGTAGTGTTTACCTTTAAACTTAAAAGAGCAACCTCCTTTCTAAATTGCTCTTTTTTTTGTTGACTTTTTATCAATTATATGTTAAATTGAAATTGGAATAGAAAGTAAGGTGTCTATTATGAATAGTGTCTTAAATTTAATAATTGTTATAGTTGCATTAGGGGTTGGAACTCTTTTTGCGGCTTTTTTTATAGTTTTAGGATTAAACAAAAAAGAAATATGGGGAAAGATATATAAAAATATTTCTTTTAAATGATTAGGAGAAGAATAAAAATGAGAGAAATTACAAAATTAATGATTTATGACTACAATATTAAAAAGTTGAAATATGATTTTTTAGGTTATACCTTTAGCAAGGGAAAAGAACTATCTTTTCACCATTTAATAATTCCAAAAAGAGAAAACGGCCCTGCCACAAAGTGGAACGGCAGCGTTTTGGTTAGGAACACTGCCCACGAATATTTACATAGAATTGAAAGCAAGGATGAAGAGATATTTGCATTAATAACAAGTGAAATGATTGATGAAAATATTAAAGGCAAATTAGATATAGAAAACTTAAAAAAAATAAGAGATTTATTGGAATATTTTGAAAAAAATTATTGCAATGCAAGGACAAATAAAGGGTACCCATTAATAAAAGAAGAATATATAAGGAGAAGAATAAGACTATGAACGAATTTTACGGCAAAGTTCAAGACTTGATGTTTAAGGACATTGATGATCTATACAATAAAAAACTAGAAATAAGGGAAAAGTATGCTTTGTTAGATTACCCCACAAAACAAATATATAAATGGTTTTTCTATTATCAATTATGTTTGTTAAAAAATCCTTTAAAAAGATTATTGTGGGAATATATAAGCGGAATAAATGACATTTCTGTTTTTGTAAATTTGACTTACGAATATAAAAAATTTTGTGAAAAAAGAAATAAAATGTATCCTCCTGAAGAAGTTGGCATAGAATTTGACAATTACGACTAATTATGCTATATTTTAGGTGTAAATAAGATTGGAGGCAGCAGAATGGAAATAGCATTGGCTTTAAGTATTTTGGCATCTGTAATTTCCGTATCTAGTTTTGTTTTATCAAGGAAAGACAAAGCTGTTAAAGATACCAAAGATGAAAACAAACAAACTGCTAATCAAGTGTTAATTGATTACAAATTGGGTGAGTTGTCTAAAAAAGTTGACCAAGTAATTACAAAATTAGATAGTTATGAAAGAGAAACTAAAAACATTGTCAAAGAAGAAATGGAAAAGCATATTCTTGAATATCATAAGCAATAAGGGGTTAAAATGGGTGTTATAGAAGATGTGGCATCAATAAAGCACGAATTGGAACAAGTTAAGAATGAAAATAGGGAAGAAATTTTAAGGATTCAAGAATTAAATAAAATAAAAAAAGCAAATAGAAAATTATTGGAAGCATTAATTGTTGTTATATTTGCTTTTATATTTTTGCTAACTTATATTGTAATAGTAGTGAAATGTTGACAAATGTTATTCTTATAAATATAATAATGTGCTATAAAAGAAGAAGTTCATTCTTCTTTTTTTATTAGAAAGGAGGTGTGTTATGTTTAAAGATTACGATAAATATTTATCAACAAGCCTTAAAGTGTATATTTTTGTATTAGTTTTTATATTTATACTCAAATTAGTAGGAATGGATTATTTCGGTTTAGATTTAAACAATCCTATTATATTAAAAATTGATAATTTTTGTTCTATATACAAAATATATTATATTTATGTAGTAGCAGTTTGTTATTTTACAAGTTATTTTTTACTTGCATTAGCATTAAACGATAATTCAAAGAAATTGAAGTTATATATGTTAATAACATTGCCAATATCTATTTTAGTTAAATATTCTGGTTTTTATATTCAACAACCTATGTATAACATAGTGCAAGGATTATATTTATATTTGCTTGTAGCAATATATGACAAGAAAATAAGCAAGAAAAATATATTTAATTATCTTAAATACAGTTTATTACTAATAATAATTCAAGCAATAAGCTTGGTTTTTAGAAATCAAAGTTTTAACCATCAAACCTATACTGCAATAGTGGAGATGCTATTAAATGTCGATTATTTAATAATGCTATACATTTATTATAAGGTCAAATTTAAGAAAGGAGAGTGTTTTAAATGCCATTACCAGGAGGCGGAAGTTGGTTCTTCTTTGCTAAAGAAGATAAACTTAAAGAAATTGCTAAAAAAATTGCAAGTAAACTTGCATAAGTTTAAGGGATTACCTAAACAAGAAAAGTTATCAATTTCTATTTATGTCGTTTTAAGTTTGCTTTGGAATACATTAACTATCGTAATTGTGTTACTCGTTGCAAAATTGAATCATACATTTATTGAATGCTTATTTATTTTAACTTCGTTTTGGTTATCAAAACACGCATTTGGTAAACCTTTTCACCTACCAAGTATGATTCGATGCTTTATTGTATCAAATCTAACATATTATATTTTAAATAAAATAACAACACCTTTAGGAATTAGTATATTTATACCTATATTGTTAGGTGTAGGTTTATCTTATATAACTTCAAAGTTAGTAAAGAAAACTTATAAACCACTTTATAGAGGGATGCCAAAGGATTTGTTTAACGAAACAATTTTGAAAATTGTTGATAAAGATAGTGTTAAATACAAAATATGTTACGATTTTTATATCAATAAAAAGAGTGATCTATCATTATCATTTGAGTACAATTATTCCATAGCGGGCATTAGAAAGATAAAAGATAGAATTAATGATAAGATAAAAGAGCTAAATTAAAGCTCTTTTATTTTTATGTGTATTATTTTGTATTGGTTTTATATTGTATGATTAAACTATGAAAGGAGATAACAACACTCATTAGATTTGTTTAAAACGCATTTCAAGGAGTAATAAGCTTGTTATCTTCTTTTATTTAGGAGGAATAATATGTATAACAACCCTTATGTTTCACCTTATAACCCACAACCCACATTAGATAGAATTAATGCACAAATAAACGAATTAGAAAAGATGAAAAGTCAAATGCAACAACCTGTGCAAGCACCCCCAACGAATCTTACACAAAACTTCCAATTAGCACCTACTAATAGAGAAATAATTAAGTATGCTAATTCAATGGAAGAAGTGCAAAGGGATATAGTTATTGGCGATACGCCATACTTTAGTAAAGATATGTCCGTAGTTTGGGTAAAAAACACCAAAGGTGAAATAAAAACATACGAATTAAACGAAATCATACCAAAAGATAACAAAGACTTGCAAATTGAATACTTGCAAGCTCAAATTGAAGAATTAAAGAAAGAGATGAAGAATTATGAACCCGCAAATGTTGTTGATGAATCAACTTCAAAACCAATTGAAAGCGAAAAACCCACAAATGTTTCAACAATTTCAAAATCTAATAAAAAATCAAAATAACCCACAAGAAGTATTAAACAATATGTTTAGTCAATATTCACCAGAGCAAATGCAAAAATTTAAGCAATTTGCTAATGGTTTTGGCATAACTGATGAGCAATTGAATAAATATGGTATCGGCTCTAAATAGAGTTTGATATAAAAAAATATAGAAAGGAGATAAAATATGAACGGATCAATTCAACCAACAGTAGAATTAGCAACAAATAACGGAAATGGTTTCTATCCATACCCTGTATATCCTATGTATGGAAATAATGGTTTTGGTGGAAATGGTTTCTTTGGCGGAGATGGTATTTGGGCAATTGTCTTACTAGCACTATTATTTAATGGTGGATGGGGCGGTTTTGGTGGAAACAATTGGGGTGGCAACAACCTAGCAACTACCGATTTTGTTTCTAGTGAATTTACGCAAAGAGATATTAGCCAATTGTCTAACACAGTTACAAATGGCTTTGGAAATGCAGCAACCCAACTTTGCAATTGTTGTGCCGACATTAATAGCAATTTAGCAAATGGATTTTATAACACTTCAAATGCTATATGCAACTTAAAAGGCGATGTATTAGAAAATCGTTATGCCAATGCTTTAGGTATTGCTAATACTCAAAGAGATATATTAATGCAAACTACTCAACTTGAAAACCAATTAGGGATGACAAGTTTACAAGGTTTAGCAAGACTTGATAGTTGTTGCTGCGATATAAAGAATGCAATTCGTGAAGATGGTGAAGCAACAAGAGCATTAATTACTCAAAATACTATCCAAGATTTAAGAGATAGATTAACGGCTGCTAAAGATGTAATTAGTGATAGAGAACAAACAGACACTTTATTATCTCGTTTACAACCTACGCCAACACCTTCTTACATTGTAAGTTCACCTTACCAATCAATATTTAACCCAACAAACAATGGTTGTGGTTGCAATGGCAACTATTACGGAATTTATTAATAGCATATAGTAGATTACTACTTACTCGATTACGAGAACTTGCTAAAATGCACAATGAGTGGGCAAGTGTCCACTCTTTTTATTAAAAATGCACAATATATTTAAAATATAGTGCAAAATCGAAAGGAGAATGAAAAGATGATACAAACAATTATAAATGAACCAACACCATTAACAAGTAACACAAGCCCCGTAGTATTTGATACTACCGACATTAGAACAAGGTGTGCTTTTTGTAGCAATGGTGGTTGGTTAGATTACCAAGATGGGAATCCTATTTTTAAATTATTTGGCAATGGGTATACTGGCTATTATAATGTAAATTTTAGTGCCTCAATTAGTTCGGCAACGGCGGGTGTTGTGGCAATAGGGTTATATGAAGATGGAATCTTAATTCCAGATACAGTTAGAGCCGTAACATTAGCTGCAGCCGATGATTATGAAACAATATCTTTTAACAAAAAAATTAGAGTTTGTCCTCGTGGAACAACAAACATAACTGTTGCTAGCGTGCCTAGTGTTCCTACCCCTACGACACCTACTACGCCAATAGTAACACAAATACCAATTATTACTAATGCCACATTTAATATTTCAAGAAGTAATAACTAATGAATAATAACTTTTCAAATAATTTATCTTTGTTGCTTCAAGCATTAAGTTTGCAAATATTGTTTCAAGACTTCAATAATAGTGATTTAATGCAAGAATTACAAAACCAAGATAATAATTATTTACGAAAAATAATAGAACAAAACGAAGAAATATTAAACATCCTTAAGGAAAGGAGAATAAATAATGGAAAGTAAATTAGCAAAAAAGGCGGAAGAAAAAATAAAAGAAATATTAGAAGAAGATATTACCCCAAATAATTTAGATTATTTGTATAAATTAAGTAAAATTAAACATTTAGCGAAGGAGGATGAAGAAATGAATTACGGAAATTATGGGAACTATGGTGCAAGGAGACCAGGATACGATAGCTATGGTCGTGGTGGCTATGGTGAATATGGTGAAGGTTCTTATGGCGAATATAATCGTGGCGGTAGTTATGGAAGAAGAGGCTACGATTCAAAATATCGTGGACACGACCATTTAGATAGAATGTATGATGAATATGGTAGATATATGGAAGGTCGTGAAAGATATGGAGCGGGTGAAGAGACCGACAAATCATTTCATTATATGGTAAAAGCTCTTGAAGATTTTATTAAAGTATTAGAAGAAGAAGCCGAAACGCCACAACAAAAACAACAACTAATGCAAGCATTACAAAATTCTATGAGATAATATGTATAAGTATTATAATGCAAATGCTTTAAACAAATACGAAGATGATTGTGTAATAAGAGCAATATCTTGTGCCACTAACAAGTCGTGGGATTATGTGTATGATTATTTAAGTGATATAGCCCAATACGAAGGAACATTGCTTGATAAAAAGAATTTTGTAAGGGGTTATTTGGATAGGACTTATAAAAGATTAAAAGGGTTAAAAGGAAGTGTTGGCTATGTATCTTCACTTTTCCCCAATAACACTTTGCTTATAACGGCACGAAATCATATTGTTTGCAGTAAACAAGGCATTATTTATGACACATTTGACTGCCGTGATTACGAAGTAGAGAGTGTTTGGCTTGTAAATTAAAAAGAACTAACTAAATAGTTCTTTTTCTATTTTTTCTTGTTTATCTAACCAAGTAATGCCTACGGCATAAGCCGACCATATATCTTTAGAAAAACCATAAAAGAAATCTTGCTCTTTTTTTGTTCCTTTCCCATTTTTAAAATCAAATTGTGCAAACCTGTCTATTAAAGCTTGTCTTATGTTGCTATCTTTTGCTTTCATAGAACCACAAAGATTTATTTTTTCTTCTTTACGATATATATAGTATGTAAATGGGCATTTAAAACATTCCATAAACCTTCCTATCCAAACACAAGTATCAAAAACTTCCTTTCCTACGGGCATACCATAAGAAGCAATCATTTCTATTACTAGCGTGTCTATTGGATAAAATTTTAAATCTTCTAATAATTTTTCTCGTAATTCTTTGTTATCTATTTTTGCAAATTCTACGGGTTTGTAAGAATGTTTGTCTATTATGCAATATGCCGATTCCACATTACCTGGATCGATGGCTAAAATCATTTTTTTATCTTCCTTTCTAATTCTAACTTGAATTTTACATATTTTATTTCTTTATCTATATTTTCCATTTTTTTAAATATTGCTTTTCTTTTTGCTTTATTATAGCAATTAATATCTAGTTCCCTTTTTAAATAGTTTTTATGTAAATTAAGTATAGATAATTTACTAATTAAATTGTCATTCATAATATCACACTACCATAATACTATATTATCATAAATTGACTATTTTGTAAAGTTGTGTTATTATTTGTGTATAGTTAGGAGCGGTAATATGACAAGAACTAAAGAAAAAAACGAAGAAATTGTCAATAAAAACAGAAACCAACTACGAGAATTAGAACAATTTTACACAACAAATAAAGTTGACACAATGTTTGACACGATAGAAGAACAAAAACAAAAATTGGTTAATGAAATGATAGAATACAAAGAAAACCATTTAAAACCTTGTAAATGGGATGAAGAAGGCAATGCAATTGCATATTCAATAGACATAAACCCATTAGTTATTATAAACTATTTTTTTAGGCCAATAACGCCAATAACAAGTCAAGAACCTATTTACAATGCCGAAAAGCTAGGTATGGTTTTTGATTATTATTGCGACATATTAGCAAATGTAAACGATAAAATAGGTAATTTTCCTAGCTCGTTGACTTCATTTTGCAAATTAGCGGGGATTACACTAAACACATTAAGAACATACAAAAATAGTCCTGATTATAGTATGCGTGTTGTAACCGAAAAAATATACGACCAAATAGGCGATGAAAATATTACAATGTCGCAAATGGGGATTGTAAGAGAAAAAAGCACAATATTTAAAATGAAATCTCAAAACGAACTTGTTGAAAAGCAACAACCAAATATAAATATAAATATAACGGAAAAACCTGATATGGAAAAAATAAATGAACGAATTGGCAAATATAAGCAATTTGCTAGTAAAAAGGATAAAAAATAATGGATAAAGAACAATTAGAAGTTAAAAAAGCAATTACCGACATATTAACAATATTAACAAACAATTTCCGTTATTCTTATGGTAAGAAGATAAGTTTTGAAGAAATATTTGAAATGATGAAAGATTTATACTCTTTATTTTGCAATTTTGAAAGCAATGTAAAGGAATGTGGGGAATTGGTAATTAAAAAATATATTCCATTGTTAGATTTACTTGTTCAAGTTGACACAAACCCTAAACATATACAAGAATATGAAAAACATTTAAAAAATGCCTATAAACTAGGTGCTAGGGTTTCATTAGAACATTATATGGTATATCGTGAATGGAATGAACCTGAAAAAGACAAACTTTTTGAACCTCGATACAATATTTTGGTTGGGTACATTCATTATTTGCAAGAATTAGAGTGCAACCCCAACTTTTTAACTTTAATTTTTAATTGCCCTAGTGGTTATGGTAAAACATACCCTAAAAAGATAAGTGAAGCTTGGAGTTTAGGAATTGATAACACGGGAGCTTTTTTATCTTTATGTTCTAACGATGATGTCGTAAAAGCGGGATCGAGAACAGTTATAGATGAAATTAAAAGTGAAGAATTTGGCGAAGTTTTTCCTTCTATGAAATGGAGCGAAGATGATAAAACTTA
>Ga0265301_10003482_pt1 | contig 16573 bp, 13 predicted proteins | sample AusTroGonzalo_MG_2_FD_193488 | JGI IMG/M metagenome (GOLD analysis project Ga0265301, IMG submission 193488) | Bovine rumen microbial communities from tropical cattle in Woodstock, Queensland, Australia - Gonzalo_04 | ecosystem: Host-associated > Mammals > Digestive system > Stomach > Rumen ...
GCCCTTTAAGCTTAAAGCGTAAAAATCTAAATTTGCCGCGGTTTTAAGGTGCTGTATGGCAACGGATGCGTTAAAGACGAATATGGATATGTTGAACGGGTCTCTCGGTCGTAAGATTCTGAGGTTTGCCGTTCCGCTTGCGGCGACAAGCATTTTGCAGCAACTCTTCAATGCGGCGGACATTGCCGTGGTCGGGCAGTTTGCTGGCGACAAGGCGCTTGCTGCGGTCGGTGCAAATACGTTCGTCATCAACATGCTGATAAACTTGTTCGTAGGCATCTCTGTCGGCGTGAATGTCGTCGTCGCGAATTCCATCGGTGCACAAAGCTACCGCGCTATTACCCGCAGTGTCCACACGTCGGTAATCGTTTCGTTCATTAGCGGGATTTTGCTTTCGTTTATCGGAGTCTTTTTTGCGCGGCCAATCCTTTCGGCGATTTCTACGCCTACAGATGTCCTAGATTTGGCGGTGCGCTATCTGCAAGTTTATTTTGCAGGGATTCCGTTCGTTATGCTTTATAACTTTGTGGCGGCAATCCTGCGTGGCAAAGGCGATACAAAACGCCCGCTTTACGTGCTCCTTGCGACGGGCGCCATCAACGTGTTGCTGAACGTCCTCTTTGTCGCAGGTTTTGGCATGAGCGTTACGGGTGTAGCGCTTGCGACTGTGATTGCAAATGCACTGAGTGCGGGAACGTTATTCTACTTCTTGCTCCACGAAGTCGGACCTTTCAAACTCGAATTCTGGAAGTTGAGAATTACGCCTGTGTTCCTCGGGCGCATTATGCGCGTGGGGCTCCCGGCGGGACTTCAGGGAGTGGTATTCTCGTTTAGCAATGTCTGCCTCCAGTCGGCTATCAATAGCCTTGGTTCTGCAACTGTGGCGGCTTCCGCTGCGGCGCTCACTTACGAGTTCATTGTCTATTACTGGCTCAATTCGTTCTCGCATGCGTGCGTGACTTTTGTGGGGCAGAACTACGGGGCGAAAAATCTGGAACGCTGCCGCCGTGCGGTCCGTTGGACCATTTTGCTTGCGACGACTTCTACGTTTGCGTTGAGCATGCTTTGCTGCTACTTTGCAGAGCCGTTGCTTTCGTTGTACACGTCCGATCCTGAAATTATTGCAACGGGTTCTATCCGCATGTACGTCGTGGTGGGCGTGCTGTTTATCAATGTCTTCTTGGACGTTTTCTCTGGCGCGTTACGAGGCATGGGCCAGTCCTTGGCTCCGGCGCTGACTTGCGTGGTGGGTGTTTGCGGAATACGAATCCTCTGGGTTATTTTTGTATTCCCGCAGTATCAGAACTTTACCTCGCTGATGGTGGTTTATCCGGTAAGCTGGATTATTACCATAATGGTTTTGGCGGGGATATACATTTACCGGGTAAAACATACCCGTTTTTAATGTAAATGTTTGTTTTCTGATTTGCCCATATGGGCGCTATTGCCAATAATTTGACATTTTGTCAATGGACGAAAAAAGACCTTTTGAGATAAAGGTCTTAAATAAACGTAATTTACGAGTGTTCAAATAGCCGATTTGGGATTAGATGCAAAAAGCGTCAGTTAGTGTTGGAGAACTGTTGCTTCTGTAATCGGATGGAGACTTCTGATCGATTTTCACCGAAAATGACGTGATTCGATAGTTGCCGAACAGACTTCTAATCCCAACCGGCCTTTTTTTATGCCCCTTTTACAGGGGCTTTTTAATTGCCTTATAGCGCTATTACAGCAAGTCGTCGAGATTGATTCCGTACATCTTGGCGTTATCAATCCACAAGTCAGTGCCGTTGTACATGAAGATGGTGAAGCGCGTAATCTTGTTGCGGGTCACGTCCCAACCATGGTAACTCTTTTTATCTGGGCTGGTGAAGTCAGACGGCGTGATAACAACGCGAGTCCAATCTTCGTTGACCGCAGACTTGTACGTGGTCTTGTAGTTCGTGTCGGATTCGACGACCGTTTCGAGGACAACTTCGAAATCGCCAGAACCCTTGACCCAGACTTCCACAGAATCGAGCCTGCTCAAGTCGTGCTTGTGGTTTGCGATGCGTGTACCAAGAACAACGTAACGACCGAGTTTGTTTGCCTGATACTGCACGTGCAAAACGTTCTTGCCAAAGATAGAGCTGTCGGCTTTTTCGATACCGCTCGTTGGGTCTTTTTGTAAGGCTTCGATAATGGTGGCACTATCGTGCGGCTGGATGTACCAGGTGTTGTGCAATGGCTCTGGGAGTGCGTTGTACTGTGAGCCTTCTTCAAAGTCGAAGATGGTAACGCTGTTGAGGGCGCTGACGAGCGAATCGCTGAGCCCTTCCCAGACATCAACGTCTTCAATCTTCTTTGCCTTCTTGTCGCCCCACATGAGCATCCACGGTCTGACGGTATCAGCAGCGCTTTCGACGCGGATGTTGATTGTGGCACTGCTGATGGTTGTATCCCAGCCGTCGATTTCAAACGGGATGAGGTTGTTGCTTCCGTCGTAGAGGCGAATGTCGCTTCCGTCCTTTTCTGCCTTCGAGAAGTCGAAGTTGTGCTTGTCCAAGCGCAGAACGAGAACGGTCGGGAAGCTGAGCGGGCGCATCCAGTCCGAGATCAAGTCGGAAGGCATAAAGCGGATGGCGTTCTCGGGAACGACCTTGTTCGGGTTCTCGATGAGTCCGAGGTCAATCGTGTCGTTCGAGGTCACAACTGCGGATGTCTCGCCAATGGCGCCGAGTTCTTCGGAATCCCAGGCGCTCACGGTAAGGTTACCGCACGGAGCCTTCTGGATGACGAACTGTCCGAGCGTATCGGTCTTGACAATTGTGTTCACACCCTGAACGGCGACCCAGGCATAATTGGCGGAGTCCGGCAAATCGACGAGACCCTTGACCGTGCCTACTGCTTCGAGCGATGCGCTGTCGAGCATGTATTCGTGGTTCAGGTTGTTGAGCGTGTACTGCAAGACAATGGACGAATCGCCCTTAGTGAAATTGATGGTGTAAGAACCGTTCTGGTGACCGTCGATGTGCACCCAACCGTTTGTATCGGTTTCGCCTTCGTAAATGTATTTTACGGTGCTTGTTTCGGCGGTGTCGGCTACATACCAAGAGGGGAGCACCTGGTAGCGTACTTTGGCTGCCGGTGCACCGTCATCAAAAACTCGAATCGCGATGGCGTTTTCGATTTCCGTCGTATTCCCTGCGGTGTCGTTGCCTGTTCCGCAAGCAGCGAGGAGTCCAAAGGGTACCAAATAAAGAAGCTTGTTAAAATTTTTCATTTTATTTTTCCTTCTTTTTATTGAGTGCGACGGGGAATAAAGCGAGGTTCAACTGCATAACGCGATCGGGGACAATGCACTTATCGACGCGGATCTGGATTTCTTTGCGGAATTCCTTGAGCATCTTCTTGAGGTCTTCGAAGCCCTTGGAATCGACTGCCATGGTGATGGTCGAAATATCGCGGTTTTCTGGAGGAATTTCGCTCAAAGAGCGAATGCCAAACTGCATGACCTTTGAATGGAAACTGCGGATGGCTTGAGCCTTTTCGGCACCTTGAACCGTGATGTGCGGGTCGGCGAGGCGAACTTTGCTGTTGTTGTTGATAGGCTGGATAAAGCCGAGCGACTTTAAAATTTCGATGCTTTCTTGCGCCTGTTCTTCGGTAATAGGCGGAATCACGCTGTTTGCGATTTCCGGGATGTCCACGTTGCCGTGTTTCACTTCGATAAGCGCTCTTACGACGATTGTCCACCAGGCGCTTAAATACTTGAGCTCGTTGTCCTTGAGCAAATGGCGCTTCACGTCGCGCAGCTGGAACGCCTTTTGCAGGATTTCAGCCTTTGTCTTTTCGGATTTCGTGCGCGATGCGACAATCAATAAGTCGAAGTATGCGGCTCCGCGACCGTCGAGCCCGAGCATTTTTTTTGCGGCGGGGACTGCGTGGACGGGGAGATTGCGCTTTTTCTGAACAATGTAGTAAGCGTGACTTGAATCCAAGCCAAGCGTCTTGCCGAGAGTGCTGAAGGAATACAAGGAGTTGTGTTTCTTATGCTCCAAGTAATAATCCTTGATCATATCCCGGTAGTCATCGTAATCAAAGATTTCTGCCATAACCAAACCTATGCTAAATATACTTTAAATTCTTTTCGGAAAATTATTAGATTAATCTTACCATGCGAAAAAACAGAAGTCAATCCCCAAAGGGATCGTTATTTGTGGTACTTTTGGTACTCTTTATCTTTGTTGCGTTCGTTTTTATCACCTATAGCAAGAAAAATGCCGAATTTGAAGAGCGTGAAGCGATGGTTAAGGAGACGAACGATTGCCTTGCGGCGGGTGACTGGAAATGTGCCGAACGCAATGTCCGTGAGCTTTTAAAGGCAGAACCGAACGATACGAACTTGCGAATGCATTTGGCGGGGCTCCTGCTTGAGCAGGAACGCTATAAGGAATGTGTAAGTTACATTGAATCTTTGGATTTTAAGAGCGAAAAGCTGGATTATTTTATCGAAAAAGCGAAGCGCCTAGAACAGGAAATGGAAAATCTTGGCGTCGAAAAGTCGATGCATTTTCGTTTGGAATTTGATGGTAGTCCCTCTAAAAAAGATGTGATGGAAGCTCTTGCCGTTTTGGAAGTGGCGTACGATTCGATTAGTAATTTGTTCGATTTCTTGCCCGAAAACAAGATGAGTTTGGTACTGTACCAGGAGAAGGAATATCAAGGTGTGGGACCGCGCCCGGACTGGGTGGCTGCTGTTTTTGATGGCAAGTTGCGTGTGCCTGTGAACTTGATGGCTTACCGTGAAGTTTATCGCCCGGTGTTGTTCCATGAACTGACGCATTCATTTGTTCGTTCTATGACGCGTGCGCAGGTGCCGCTGTGGATGAACGAGGGCATTGCGATGGTGGTTGACGGCTCGCATAATGATGAGCCTCGCCCGATTGGGTCGTACCCGAGTCTTAAATCACTTACAGAACCTTTTGTGAACGAATCGGACACAGAAAAGGCAAAGAAACTTTACTGGTTCTCGAGGCGAATGGTCCAAGAACTTTTGTGGCGTGATGGTGGCGGTGCGGATGCGTTCCACAATTTTGCAAAATGCTTGCAGAATTTGCAAGAACTCGGAACCGATGGCGCATTGAAAAAGCATTATGGAATGACCGCCCGTGATTTGTTGGAGTCTGTAAGATGAAAAATATTGTGATTCTCGCGACGGGCGGAACGATTGCTGGCGCGGGCGAGCAAGGTAAGGATATTGGTTACAAGTCGGGCTCGATCAAGGTGCAAACGCTGATTGATGCAATTCCGGAATTGAAGAATGTGGCAAACATTTGCGTGGAGCAATTTTGCAATATCAATTCGGACGATATCACTTCTGAACTTTGGATTGCTTTGGCTTGCCGGATTCAAGAGCTTTTGCAGCGCGAGGATGTTGACGGCATCGTGGTTATGCACGGGACTGATACGATGGAAGAAACCGCTTTCTTCTTGAGCTTAGTTTTAAATGTCGCTGAGACTGTCGCGAAGCCTGTGGTTATGACCGGTTCAATGCGCCCCGCAACTGCTGCGGAACCGGACGGCCCTGCAAACCTCCTCTTTGCCGTAAAAAGCGCTGTTAGTTTGTCATGTCCGCCTCATGAACTGTCATGCCCGCCACTGAGCGGGCATCACCCTCTCGTAAATGAAAAAAATCCCGCAGACGTCTACGTTGCCTTTGCGGGCAAATTAATGAACGCTCGCTCGGTGCAAAAGATTCACGCGAACGACTTGGATGCATTTGCTGAATTGTCATCCCGCCCGCATTGTCACCCCGGATTTATTCCGGGGTCGCCATCTTGTTCTGCTTTCGACATCTCGAACTTGCGCGAATTGCCGCGCGTTTCCGTCCTTTACTTTAACGCTGATGCTGATGCAGAACTCGTGCGCTTTGCTGCAGAACGCTCGGCGGGGCTTGTCATTGCAGGTGCTGGCGCTGGCGAATTTTCTCGTGTATGGGCTAGTGCGATTGCAGATGCTGTCGCAGAAAAGAATATCCCCGTCGTGATTTCTACGCGAATCAATCGCGGTCGCATTGTCCCTGAACAGCTTCTTGTGCCAGGAACGATTGCCGCTTATGATTTGCCCCCTGCTAAAGCCGCCGTTCTCTTGCGCCTTGCATTAATCATCACGAATGACCTTGCGGAAATTCAGGAGATGTTTTCTTCGCAGTAGCGTGCAAAACGAGAGTCGCGGGTGGCTGCTTGCAGACGCTCATGACCGAGTGAAGCCGCTGACGCCGTAGGCGTCAACTCCGAGCTGGGGCCCCGCCCGCATGACGTACTTTTTGCGTTTCAAAGAACAATTATTTTCTAGAGTAATTAAAAATGAAATTTTTAATCCAGCGAGTCACTAAGGCTCAAGTCGATATTGAAGGTCAAACTGTCGGTAAAATTGATAACAAGGGATTCCTTGTGCTGATTGGCGTAGGCGAGGGCGATACCCGCGAAATCGCCGACCGCTTCATCAAGAAAATGCTTGCGCTCCGTATCTTTGCCGACGAAAACGGAAAGACGAACCTCTCCATCAAGGATGTCGGCGGTTCGCTTTTGCTTGTTTCTCAATTTACGTTGTATGCCAATTGCAATAAGGGCAATCGCCCGACGTTCAATGGAGCTGGCAACCCGACACTCGCCAATGAACTATACGAGTACATTATTGAACAGTGCAAAAAAGAAGTCGCTGTCGTAGAAACCGGAAAATTCGGTGCCGATATGCAAGTGAGCCTCGTCAACGACGGTCCATTTACTATAATGCTAGAATAAAGCCTTGCGCATTGGGACGTAGCCCCATCCAGTCATTTTTAGAAGTTCTTGGAGCTTTATATGAAAGTTTTGCAATTTTTGTTGTTGTGCGTTTCAACGCTGTTCATCGCTTGTGCGGGTTCGCGCGATAGCGCTCCCGAAGGCGGCGGCATGGCGGATGCTCCTTGCACGGAATGCGGCACGCAAGGTGATATCGTGCTGAAAATCACAGACGAAAAGTTCTACCGCGAATGGAACCAGGTCGCATTTAGCCGTATCGATTCCAATGCTGTTGTGGGCGTTTTCCCTTCGCTCAAGGTAACGGCGACTCGCCCCGAAAACTGCAAAATGTGCCATAGCTTTAGTGCCGATGCCCTCGACTTTGATCTTGCCCGCATCGAAGATTCTTTGTTCGCAAAAGCGTTCCCGAAAATGCAACGAGACTTGATGATTGTTGGCATGCGTGTGCCGGAAACGGATTCCGCTTACGTCGATTCTTTGTCTGCAAAACTTCTTGCTGAAAAATTCGTGGAAGGCAAACGCTTGGATGACGTGACGCCGTGGGAAGAGCGCGATGGCGTGGAACAGACGATTGCACGACAGTTGCCGTTTAAGCTAAAGGAATTGCTGAACGGAATTGCTAGCCGCTATGAACTGCGCTATTTGACGATTCCGCTCGTGCTGAATGTAGAAATGGATCCAGACTTGGGCAAGAAAGGTGGCTTCACATGGCAAATCGTGTGGAGCATGTGGGATGCCCGCTACGGTGAACTTGTCGCCCTTACATACTCTAAATTCACCGCCGCAACAACGACTCGCGTGGCGCCTGAAAAGGAATGGGCAACGCCTTTTGCCGCTAGACTCTGGAAACTGCTCAACACCGACGTCGCGCATTTCGAAAACCACTGATTTAGTTACTAGTTCTTAGTCATTAGTTATTAGATTAATTTTTGGCGCCTTCGGCGCAATTATAAATAACTACAGACCATTGACTAAAGACTAATTACTACTTTTTAAGTTATGAACACTCCTTTCTACGTTTTTATGAAGCTTTTGCCGAAGAATGCCGCAAGCCGCATTTTCGGTGCCTTTACGCGTTTGCGCATCCCGTTCCTGAGCAAAATCGCTCGCAACGCCTTTGCTAGCTATTACAAGCTCGACATGTCTGAATCGGAATACCCGCTCAGCCATTACAAGAACATCGGTGAACTTTTTATCCGCAAGCTCAAGCCGGGTATGCGCCCTGTTGCCGATGGTGCCGAAATCGTAAGCCCGGTCGATGGCGTGCTTTCGCAGACGGGAACGTTCGATGGCGATGACCAGAACTTGATCCAGGCGAAGGGCAAGACTTACACGCTCAAGAGCCTTTTGCGTAGCGAAGAACTTGCAGAACGTTTCAAGGGTGGCGCCTTTGCGACGATTTACTTGGCTCCGTTCAACTACCACCGCATCCACAGCCCCGTCAAGGGCGACCTCGTGCTTTCGAGCTATTGCCCGGGTACGCTTTGGCCGGTCAACCCAGGCAGTGTCGAACGTGTCGAAGGTCTTTTCTGCATCAACGAACGCTTGACAAGTGAACTCCGCTTGGCGGACGGTTCCGAAGTGCTCGTGGTCAAGGTCGGTGCGACAAACGTTGGTCGCATTGGCGTCGTGTATAACGATTCCATTTTGACGAACGCCGGCAAGCTCCCGCGCGACAAAAAGCGCTTGGACTGGATTCCGAATCAGCAGTACTCGTTTGACCGTGGCGATGAACTCGGCCGCTTTGAAATGGGCAGCACCGTGATTCTCGTGGTCGACAAGAAAATTCGCGAACGCCATCCGGACCTGTTCAAGGCACGTCTCGGACAGGCGGTGAAGGTGGGCGAGGCTCTCTAGTTGGTCTCGGTAAAGCGTTTTATTCACGATGAACCAGCGCTATTCAAGGCTTCGAAAGCTTTTGTAGCGCTTCTTTTCAAGTGCGCTGATCCCGTAGTTTATGTTGCTCAAAAAATGCCCACGGCAAATGAACAAATTGCGTGGACTTTGCTTGGTACGGTCTTATTCCAGGATCGTTCTTACCCCGATATCTTGCGCCTCCTCGTGAAGTTGCACGAGCGTTTCCCGGGTGATAAGCTTTGGTCGCTCCCCGTGCCGAAAGGCGGCGAAATCGAAGATGTTGTCGAGCAGACGTTCAATAGTCGCAACTGGACGGTCTTTGAACATGTCTCCGGAATTTTTTGGAGCGTTGGGCTTTTTGTGCGCCATCATCCGGATTTGGTCGCTTGGATGCGTGAACGGACTCCCGAAGAGATGTGGCGGGACTTGGGCGAAATCTATTTTATGGGCCGTTCGAATCCGCGCCCTAAAGCTTGTGCCGCAATTTACCGCTTGCTTGCCCCGCAACCGCTTGGCCTTGGCCTTGCGTGTCGTGACAGTTCTAGAATGCCGCACTTGCCGCTCACGATGGGCGCTCGCCGGTTCCTTGCGATGCTTGGACCCGCGAAGGAATCTAGCTTTGCGGAACTGGAACCCGCTCAAAAACAAAAACTCGCGAATGAATATTTTATGGCGCTTGCTCCGGAGAACCCGTATTTCGCTGCGCATTCCCTCCAGTTCTTTCTGGAAAATGGGAGCGAGGGCTTTATTTGTCGCGAGCTGACATCGCATTGCGCGAAGTGCCCGCTTTATGAGTATTGTAATTATGCCGAAGTCCGCAAACGCGATTGATGTATGCTAAATTTTATGAGTATGAATCGTTTCCTTTCGGTGTTGCCTAAGTTTGTCTGCTTTTGCGCTGCGGCGCTTGTTTTGTGCGCATGCGAACCGAAAGAAGAAGAAACTGTTGATTATACGGAGCTGTGCTACAACGACAGGTGGCCGATGGATGATATTCGTATCGACGATAATCCGAACGAAAACATCAAGGCTCTTGTGAAACGTGTCGATTTGCGTTACCCGATGAATATGACGGGGGATACGCTGGATGTGACTATTCTTGAATTCAAGAGCGATGTGTATGCGCTTGATTATTACATGAATAGTGGGCGTTTTCAGGGAATTGTGCCGATTCTGCGCGGCTCTTTCCTAGAACAAAGTATCCGTTCTGCTTCGCGAATCTTCATCTTTAAGCACGATAGCTTCCGCCGTTATGAACGAAGTGATCTGGAAAGTTATGTTCACCAGTTCCCGAACGCAAGGCATGGTGGGTTCCCTCAGGAATTCCTTAGCCTTCCGTTTGAACATCGCGAACCGGGACATACGTCCGTATTGACGAAGTATTTCATTGGCGTGAAAGCTTATTTCCCGGTGCTGGCACAGGTCTATAGAGATGCCGATTTGCTGTGGAATGTTGCACGTAGCTGGGACCTTGTCGATGAAAACGATTTTATCGCTTGGGGGCGCCAGTTGAACATTGTGCAGCCTAAAGGCATTTATCGCGAGACTTCGACGCTTTATTTTAATGCGGGCGAGGGTGTGAACGGCATGGCGACAAGGCTCCCGGGTGGGCGCGTTGTGGCGGTGTGGGGTTACCTCGATTGGACGGATTTGGAACGTAAGTTCTTTACCGCGAGCGACCGCGTTTACGGCGCAAGATATTAATTACTATATTCAAAACATGGCTATTGAAAAACTTGCTGAAACTCTTTTAGAAAAGCTCCGCTTCATCACGAAGGCGGAAACCGTCATTGGTGAACCCATCCAGGCGGGCGAAACAACAGTTGTGCCGGTAAGCCGCGTGTCCGTTGGCTTTGGCTTTGGTGGTCACCAGAATAAGGGCGATACATCTGCATCTGGCGGTGGCGCTTCGGTCGATCCGGTCGCATTCCTTGTCATCAAGGGCGACGACGTGCGCATCATGCCGATTACCAAGGATAGTTCGCTCGTCTCTAAGATTATGGATATCGTACCTGATATTACAAATAAATTTGCAAAGAAGCCTGCGGACAATTAACCGCTCTTTCTAAATCGCTGTTCTCGAATTTATCATGCCGGACTTGTTCCGGCTTTTTTGTGCGGTGTTCCCGTCTTGCATGTCGTTCTCGCCTTGAGCGGGAATCTCCTTTTTTAGTCAAAAACAGAATTTTATTGGTCTTTTTCTCTGTTTTTGTACTTTTGAAAACTTTGATAAAAATTTGAGAACATTTTGGGAGCGGGCTGAATGTGATATTTTGCAAAATTATGTTTAAAAATGGGGTTTTCTATTGACATTCGCTATTTAAAAGAGTATCTTTATTCATGTAAAAACGAGAAAGTGAAAGCCTTTGGGTGCATATGGGTTAGTAATTTTGAGAACAAAAAGAAGGTTCTAAACTTATCTCGCAAGTTTTGCAAGGTCGTGTTTGGTTGTTGGGACCTTGTGAAACACCCGGCACGGGGACATACGTGCCACGAAATCCTCCTCCAAGGCGCCGTAATGGCGTACTCCTAACACAAAAAATAGGACCTCCTCATACTCCATGAGGAGGTTCTTCTTTTATCATGACCAGTCATCCTCGAAGCGAAGCGTAGGGGATCCATTATTTCTCGTAACTACGTTTGCGACGGGATGACGATTGTAAACGAAAAAGCCCCGACCTATGGTCGGGACTTTCTCAAATGCATTGCGCGGTTAATTAACCTTCGAACGTTGGACTTTCGCATTCGCTCAAGTCCAAGTTTTGGGCTTAGCCCAAAACTTTCTTTTCGAAGTCGCCGAGGCAGTCGACGAGAGCCTGAACACCTTCGACCGGCATAGCGTTGTAGATAGAAGCGCGGAAACCGCCGACAGAACGGTGACCCTTGAGCTGCTGGAGGCCGCGAGCCTTAGCGAATTCAAGGAATTCCTTAGCGAGATCGTCAGCCTTGTCAGCTGCAACCACGTCCTTGTTGAACACGAACGGAACGTTCATGATAGAACGGTCTTCCTTGGCTGCCGTACCGACGAACACCTTGGAGTTGTCGAGAGCGCTGTAAAGGAGAGCTGCCTTCCCGCGGTTCACCTTTTCGATAGCGTCCACGCCACCGAATTCCTTGAGCCACTTGAGGGTGCGGTTCATCACGTACACTGCGAAAACAGGAGGCGTGTTGAACATGTTCTGAGCGTCGATGTGAGTCTGGAAGTTGAGCATCGTCGGGATGGTGCGGTTCACCTTGCCGAGAAGGCCCTTCTTGATGATCGTAACAGTCACGCCAGCGCAGCTGATGTTCTTCTGAGCGCCACCATAGACGACACCGAAGTCAGAAACGTTGATCTTACGAGCGAGGAAGTCGGAGCTCACGTCAGCCATGAGGAAGCCGGACTTCGGCTTCGGGAAGTTGTGCCATTCCGTACCGTAGATCGTGTTGTTGGCGGTCACGTGGAGGTAGCTAGCGTTGTCGCTGAGCTTCAAGTTCTTGTCGATGCGGCTGTAAGTTTCAGACTTGGTGTCGCAAGCGGCGAGAGCGTTACCGAACTGCTTAGCTTCCTTGTAAGCCTTGTTTGCCCAAACGCCGGTCAAAGCATAGTCGGCCGTAGCGTTCTGGTCGAGGAAGTTCATCGGGAGCATGCAGAACAAAAGTGAGCAACCACCACCGAGGAACACGATGTCGTAATCTTCCGGGATGCCCATCAATTCACGGAGGTACTGTTCCGTCTGGGCGAACATGTTTTCAATCGGCTTTGAACGGTGACTCATGGAGAGGATACTGATGCCGCTGTTTTCGAAGTCGATGCATGCAGCAGATGCTTCCTTGAGTGCCTGTTCCGGCAAGACCGACGGTCCTGCGCTAAAGTTATAGACTTTATTTGCCATTGTTGTGTTCCTTTTTAGGGGTTTGTGCCCGTTAGGGCTAAAAAAATTACGGTGTAAAATTAGTAAATAGGCGGTGGAGTGGCAATAGAATTTAAGGGGAGTTGAGTTCAGAAGTAAAAAAGTCTAGATGAATGGTAGTGAATTTGGGATTGGGAGGTTTTAGAGTCTTTAAAATGTAGTGGATAAAATATATATTGTACGTAATGAAGGAGTGCTGTTCTATGTTACGAGTTGTAATAGCGTTATTTTCTGTCGCCGTCTCCGTTTCTAGTGTTTTTGCAGCCTGGGATGGCTCATCTGAGATGCCCCCGATCAGAGACTCGGTCTTTGTTACGGAAATAGGTGAAATAACGATTCCTTATTACCATATTTCGACCCCAGAACAGCTGACGGGTTTTGCAGAGCTCGTCAATACGCTCGGTCCAGATGATGTGGATTCTACGGGAAAGATTATCCGATATGGAGCGTTTTATGCCGTGCTCGACAACGATATTGTTTTCGGGAATGATGCGGCTTCGATTTCGGAACATTCCTGGGAGCCGATTGGAGATGCCGAAGGCTTGATTTCCACGCTTGAATTTGATGGAAAAGGGCATACTATTTACGGCCTGAACATTGAATCCAAAAAAGATACGGTTTTTGGCCTGTTTGGTTTTGCTCATCAGGCTCAGTTTTCTAATCTAACGCTTGCCAATTACAAAATTTCTGTAGAGTCGGATTCTAAGGCGGGCGAAAAGTCTTTTTATGGGGGTAGCCTCGTGGGGCGTGCCACTAAGTCTGGAGTTTATAACGTCCATACTCGCGGAGGAACGGTCAAGTTCGATGCCCCTTCGAATTATTTGGGAGAGGTTTATGTAGGTGGCATCGTCGGGTCGATGCTGGGCAATATCGAAGATTGTTCTAATGCGGGCAATGTTGATGTTCTTTTTAATGATACTCGGTATGTTGGCGGTATTGTCGGCAGTGTGTATTCTGCGGATTCGCTAAAAAATTGTTCAAATACAGGTAATGTTGCTGCCAGAGTTAGCAAAAGTAGTGCTGGCAATGCGGGGTATGTTGGTGGAATTGCGGGGAACGCCTCGATTCCTGTTGCTCGTTGCGTTAATACAGGTACCGTTTTGGGGCAAAATGCAAAAGCGGGCGGCGTTACAGGAGTGGCGTCGCATGTGTTCCTTTGTGAAAATTCGGGAGATGTTTCTAGTGATCGCAGGGCCGCGGGCGGCATTTCTGGGGAACTGTTTTATCATGGAGATTCCCCAATCATTCGGGGGTGCTTAAACAAGGGCTCTGTGGATGGAGCTTATGCTGGAGGAATTGTCGGAGAAGGCATTAGTGTTTTGTATAGCGTCAATGAAGGCGAAGTGAAGGGAAAATGCGTCGGCGGTATCGCAGGCCTGAATTCCAGCAGTATTCGCCAGTCAATCAACCGCGGTGTTTTGGCGGGGGATTCTGTCGGTGGAATTTGCGGAAGAAACAAGGACTTGGTAATTTCGTCATATTCTTATACATCCGCTTCAGCGACGGACTTGATTGGAGGAATTGCCGCAGTCAACCCTGGCCGGATTGTCACTTCGGCTTACGATTCGACTTTGCTTCCGTCTGTTGAAATTGTGGCGCTCCAAGAAAAGGATGGATCGGTTTTAGAGTCCTTTGCTCTATCGACAAAAGAAATGCAATCGGCTGAATTTGTGGACAAGTTGAACGAAGCCCTGAGAGACGAGGCTAAGGGGCGGATTATGTATGAAGAGGGCCGTTATTCAAGGTTGGACTGGAGTTTCGATGGCGGTTATCCGCACTTTAGTGATTCTTCGCATTTGCCGCTTTTTAGGATTGATCTAGACGATAGCCTTTTTGTGTCTTATGGATTTACGGATTACAAGGGACATCTTGTAGACTTGCCTCCGGCATATTCTACGAAAGGTCGCTATTTTGAAGGCTGGGTCGATTCCACGGGTAAAACGGTTTCGGAATCGACTGTGTTCAATGGTCCCGCTACTATTTATGCCAAGTATTCCAAGACGATTAAGGATCCTTCTTTGGTCGTGTACCGTCCTGATCCGACAGTCATTGGCTGGAATGGCGAGCTGAGCATCCCCAAACTGCGCATGCATCTGGACACGTCGCTCTACTGGGCGATTTTCACGCCGTCGGAATTGGCTTGGTATTTGTCGAAAGGCGCTAATTATACAACTAGGGCGGCTTTGGTCAATGATATTGTCATGGGCAAGGATTCGTTATCGGTGATGACGCGCGAACTGAAAACGTTAGGCGAGTTTGGCCGATATGTTAAACGTGTTTTTAACGGCAACAACCATAAAATATATGGACTGAACGGTTCCTTGTTTAGAGACAATTATGGTCAGATCAAGAATTTGCATCTCGTCAATTCTCTTCTCAAGGGAGGGCATGGGGCTTTTGCTCAGTTGAATCGCGGAGAAATTCTGAATTCGTCTCTTCGGAGAGCTGTCCTTGAAAATGGCGAAAATTTGCGCACGGTCGCAGGCTTTGTCTATCAAAATTATAATGCTTCAATTATTGATAGCTGTGTCAATTACAGTGATTTTGATGTGCCAGCGGGCTCGTATGAAGAGGTTGCCGGTTTTGCTAGCCTCAATGACGGGATTATTCGCAATAGCCGCAATCTTGGAAACATAAAGGCGAACGGGTCTACGCGTGTTGCTGGTATTGTTGCGTCAAATAGTGATAAGGGCTCTATTTTAAATTGCATAAACGAAGGTGATATTGAATACGTTGGTTATAGGAACATGAATCTTGGCGGTCTTGTGGCTGACAATGGTTGGGGTATGATTAAAGGTTCCAAGAATTTTGGAAAAATCACGGTCAGGTTGCTTGGGAGTTATGATGGCATTAGCATTGATCCTAGAGCAACTTTATTCTCTCCTTCTCATGTTGCTGGCGTTGTCGCCGATGATGCTGACCTTGATTCGTGTGAAAACCATGGTGATATTACCGCAATTGCTATGGATGATTTCAAGGGTGGGCTCATCATGGGTGGTGTGTCGGCCGGAACGTATGTGTTTAAGGATGTAAAGCTTGATCATTCCTTGAATACAGGTGCTATCACGTTTGTTGATTCTACATCATTGATACTTAAAACTATAATGCTTGGTGGAGTGGCTGGCCGAGCGAATGTATCTTCTAGCAGAAACGAAGGTGACGTGAAAATAGTTTTAGCGGATTCTTCTAAAAATTATGGCATGGTTGAAGATTTCATAGTCGGTGGTGTTGCCGCGGATTCGAGAAATACATTTGATTGTGTCAACAAGGGAAGCGTTTTTGGCTTAGGCGTTGTCGGCGGAGTTGTTGCAAATTCACAGGATTCGATTGCCCGCGTCGTCAATTACGGCCGTATAGAGGTTTTGGGAGTCAATCATAAAAACGGTTCTACTGGTGGAGTTTGCGGTTCATGCCATAATATTGAAAAGTCTATAAATTTGGGCAGTGTGACCATGAAAAAGTCAAAAGACGATACCTACTATAACACTGTGGGCGGTCTTGCGGGCTATGCGAGTGGACGTTTGAAGATGGTTGCCAATGTGGCCCCGGTAACGGTTCTAGGAGAAAGTGAAAAGGTGATTGGTGGTGGCCTTGTGGCTGTGCTTTCAACTGAAGAATTCCGCGATGCCTATAACTGGGGTGAGGTTACGACGGATGGCGAAGCTGGTGGACTTTATGGGCAGATAAATAAGTTCTTTTTTACTAGGTCTGATATACCTTATTCTTCTGAACTCAATGAGTTTATAAGGAACGTTTATAACGCTGCTCCGGTCAATGCATCCAAGGCAAATCCTGTAGGCGTTTCTCCGAAATGCCCAGATGAGGTTTATCCTGATTTTACGGCGCTTGTTTACTATGATTCCTCTTATTCTCGCGAAAAGAGCTGCCAGCGATTGTACACGATTTGGGACGATGACTCTTTGCACGATTTCTATATCTATACGAGCCCGCTTAGCACAAAATATATGCAATCCGATGATTTTGTGGACTTGCTGAATACATCCGGCAATACGGCTGAAAATAGCCATATTTGGAAAA
>Ga0265301_10003489_pt1 | contig 16544 bp, 14 predicted proteins | sample AusTroGonzalo_MG_2_FD_193488 | JGI IMG/M metagenome (GOLD analysis project Ga0265301, IMG submission 193488) | Bovine rumen microbial communities from tropical cattle in Woodstock, Queensland, Australia - Gonzalo_04 | ecosystem: Host-associated > Mammals > Digestive system > Stomach > Rumen ...
GAAAAGGTTTCTATTGCTAGCTATTCATCAAGCCAAACTCTTATGAGTAAGTTTAATGAAGATGCCCTAGCAAAATTTGCAAACGACACAAACACAGTTGTATCTGGTGCTTCAAGTTCTACTAACACAGTAATTACTGGTGCATCATATTCATCAAAAGCTGTTGGCAATGGTGTTGCTTCAGCAAAATATTATATTACTCATGACTTAAAAAAGGAGGCAGTATAATGACAGGACAAAGATTTAAACAAATTGCTAAAGATGGCGTTCTAATCAACAACCCTACATTTAGACTTGTTCTTGGAACTTGCCCTACTCTTGCTATTTCATCATCTGCATTCAACTCTCTTGGTATGGGTCTTGCAGTAACATTCATTTTGATTTGCTCAAATGCAATTATTTCATCATTAAGAAAAGTAATTCCTAACGAAGTTAGAATTCCTGCTTTCATTCTAATTATTGCTACATTCGTTACTATCGTTAGAATGTTCTTATACAAATATATTCCAGATTTATATTCATCACTAGGTGTATTCTTACCACTTATCGTTGTTAACTGTATTATCTTAGGAAGAGCAGAAAGCTTCGCTAGTAAGAATCCAGTATTAGAATCTGCTTGTGATGGTTTATTTACAGGTATTGGCTTCACTCTTGCTATTACACTTATGGGTGTATTTAGAGAAGTACTTGGAGCTGGAACATTATTTGGTGTTAAACTTTGGGATTTCTCAATTGGATACTTCTCAAACACTGCTGGTGCTTTCCTTGTTTATGGTTTATTCATTGCTGGCTTTAATGCTTTATATGAAAAATTCGAACAAGCAAGAAAGACAAGAAACTATGTTGAAATTATGCAAGCCAAGTCGATGGCTGGTGCAGCTGAAGCAGCTACTTCAGAATCTAAGGAGGTGTAATATATGACAAACGCAATGATTATTATTATCGCGGCCGCATTTATTAATAACGCCATCTTAGTTCAATGTTATGGTATCTGTCCATTCTTAGGATTATCTAAGAAGATGGGTAACGCATTCGGTATGGGTGTTGCTGTAACAGTTGTTATGGCTATTACATGTCTTGTAACATTCCCTATCTACAATTATGTATTAATACCACTTGGTATTGAATATCTAGAAATTATTGTATTCATCTTCATTATTGCGGCTTTAGTTCAAATGATTGAGAAAGTAATAAAGAAGTTTATGCCACCTCTATATAGAGCAATGGGTATTTATTTACCACTTATTACAACAAACTGTGCAGTACTTGGTGTTGCTGAAACTGTAATGGATGTTCCATCTATAACAGCAGATCTTGGTATTAACACATTTAATGTTGGTGGTGCTGTATTATATGGCGTATTCCTAGGTATAGGTTTCACTATTGCTATTTGTATCTTAGCTGGTTTAAGAGAAAAAGTAGACAAATTACAAATGTCAAAGCATTTAAAAGGCTTCCCTATCACTATGGCAACAGCCTCATTCATGGCAATGGCATTCTATGTATTTGCTTTAGTTATATAGGAGGTAATAATTCATGTTAGATTTTATGTTAAGTGCTTCTATACAATGGGATAAAGTAGGACTAGTATTAGGCCTAATCGCTGGCCTTGCTGTAGTTCTTGCTATTGCAATTCTTATAGTTACTAAAGTATGCCATATTCAAGAAGATGAAAAGGTTTTAAAAGTATTAGATTTACTTGCTGGTGCTAACTGCGGCGGTTGTGGTTATTCTGGATGTGAAGGCTTTGCAAAAGGTCTTTGCTCTGGTGCTGCTGGCATTAACGATTGTAAATCCACATCAAATGCAAACAAGAAAGTTATCGCTGAACTTACTGGTCTTGAGTTCACTGCTGAATCTCCAACAGTAGCAGTTGTTAAATGCTCTGGTGGCGAAGCTGCTGAGAATTTATATACTTATGTTGGTAATGATGATTGTATCAATGAAGTTTTATATCAAGGTGGCAGCAAAGTCTGTACAACAGCATGTCTTGGACATGGTAGTTGTGCAGTTAAGTGCCCAGAAGGTGCTATTTCCATTGTAAATGGAATTGCTCACGTTAACCCTTCTATTTGTACATCTTGCGGTACTTGTATTAAGACATGTCCAAAGCATTGTATCGAAAGAATTCCAGTAACTGCAAAAGTTTATGTAGCTTGTAATACAAAGTGCAAAGGAAAAGAGACAATTGCTCAATGTAAGAATGGTTGTATCTCTTGTGGCCTTTGCGTTAGAAACTGTCCAAACGGGGCTATTACAATGGTAGACAACTTGCCAGTTATTGATTATTCAAAATGTAATGGATGTCAAACTTGTATGCAAAAGTGTCCTAAGAAGGTTATTAAGGAACCTAAGATAAAGGTTGAAACAAAACCTCAAGAAGAAAATAAGGTTGAAAAGAAATAATATCCTTTACGGAAAGAATTAAGAGAGGTTTTAACCTCTCTTTTTTTATCCTACTGATGGGTCCTTTACATCACCCTTTCCTATAGGTTCAACTATTAATTTATGTGGAACGCAGATGATTGTATCTGACATTGATTTAATCTTCATACTCATACAATCTTTAGAAACACTACAGTCGGTATCTAAGACCTCTATTTCTCTATCTTGAAGATTTATATATAAAATATTATAATCGCTCTCTAAATCGCTTAAATGAACTCTGATCTTAATATTTAAATCAGTTCTTTCTAATATCTGAATATTTTTATCTATGATAAACTCTTCTTTAGTATCAAAATTGTATGTATATACAACACTTCCATCAATACTAACTTTAAATCCTTCTATTTCAGATTTATCTTTTGTTAGAAATACAGTTAAAAACAATACTGCAATTACAACAAGAATAATGGCATAAACTAATATATCCCATCTTTTAAAAATCTTATTCTCTTTTTCTTGTTTTATCTTAGCAATACTCATAATTGTTTAAATTTGAATTCTTTATTGTTGTAAACACTTTTGTTTTACTTCCATCTTTATAGCACATTGTTGCTTGAAGATTATTAGTTCTAATAAAACTCTTTGCATCCTCTACATTCATAACCATTATAGCTGTTGAATATGCATCTGTATAAGCGCCTAATATAGCCTCATTTTCATTATATGAAACGTTGTACATTATTGATGCACACATTATTCCTGTTTGAATTGGATATCCAGTAAATGGATTTATAATATGGCAATATCTAACGCCATCCTTTTCAAAATAACTTTCATAATCGCCAGATGTAGATAATAAGGTATTTATCATAGGAATACTTAGATATGCAGATGATGGATTTCTTGGATCTTTTATTGTTAGATTCCAATAATTTCCATTCTCATCTTTATCTAAAACGGCTATTGAAGAACTGCCTAAAGATATATATCCCCACTTAGCAGAAGACGAGTGAATTTCATTTATGATTTTGCCCGCAATATAGCCCTTTAGAATGCCGCTTAGATCTATTTGCATAGAATATTCGACACCATTAATAATTGTCGAATTTTGAGGCTTAGTAAAGTAATACACATCATTCTCTTCTTCAACCACAATATCTTCAAAATTTGTTAAAGATAATGCACTATTTATATCTGACTGAGATGGGATAACAATATCTTGCTCAGTCATTGCTTCTAGGTTATTATTAATAGAATTCTCGTCTGCAAATCCCCATAGTCTTGAAAGCATATATACAGCAGGATTAAATGCTCCGTTTGTTTTTTCAAAAATCTCTTTGGACAAATCAAAGATTTGTTTATCTAATAAATCGCCTTCTATTCTTTCGCCAGCATCTGCATTATTAAACTTATATACAAAAGAGTTTTCCTCATAAGTTGAGAATCTATTTTCATAATCATTAATAATACTAACAACTCTGCTCCAAATCTTATCCACATCAGATGTGCTTGTATCTGATGTAAACTGAGCTTGCCATGTAATACCTGTATTTAATGCAGTTGTGAAATAAGTTTTATTGTTTAAAGCATTAGAACAGCTAGTTAAACAAATAATAGAAATAATTAATATAGCGATTATAGTAAGGATTCTTTTTTTCACGTGAATATAATAACACAGAAAAAGACAAAAAAAAAGCACGACCAAGGTCGTACCACATCTATATATACACCACTAAAATAGAAAGTAATAAAATGAGGAAAAATACAAATGATGTTTATACTCCTGAGTATTTCAAGAGTGACTACCTAAGTTTTCACTTAGTTCGCCTCGACTAGTAAGTAGCATTTCGCTACTCCTTAAAAGGAGGTGATCCAGCCGCACCTTCCGATACGGCTACCTTGTTACGACTTCACCCCAGTCATTGGTCTTACCTTAGGCGGCACTTGTTTGCCGACTTTGGGTACTCCCAACTCCCATGGCGTGACGGGCGGTGTGTACAAGACCCGGGAACGCATTCACCCCGGCATTCTGATCCGGGATTACTAGCAACTCCAACTTCGTGTGGGCGGGTTGCAGCCCACAGTCCGAACTGAGACTACTTTTTTGAGATTTGCTTGCCTTTACAGGTTTGCAGCTCTTTGTAGTAGCCATTGTAGCACGTGTGTAGCCCAAGACGTAAGGGGCATGATGATTTGACGTCATCCCCACCTTCCTCCGAGTTAACCTCGGCAGTCTGACTAGAGTTCCTAACTTAATATTGGCAACTAGCCATAAGGGTTGCGCTCGTTGCAGGACTTAACCTAACATCTCACGACACGAGCTGACGACAACCATGCACCACCTGTCTATATGTCCCCGAAGGGAAAACCATATCTCTATAGCGGTCATACGATGTCAAGTCTTGGTAAGGTTCTTCGCGTTGCTTCGAATTAAACCACATGCTCCGCTGCTTGTGCGGGTCCCCGTCAATTCCTTTGAGTTTCAACCTTGCGGCCGTACTCCCCAGGCGGGATACTTATCGTGTTAACTGCGTCGCAGAAAGCGTCGATCTTCCTACAACTAGTATCCATCGTTTACGGTGTGGACTACCAGGGTATCTAATCCTGTTTGCTCCCCACACTTTCGTGTCTCAGTGTCAGTTACAGTCCAGTTAGCCGCCTTCGCCTCTGGTGTTCCTCCTAATATCTACGCATTCCACCGCTACACTAGGAATTCCACTAACCTCTACTGCACTCAAGTCTAACAGTTTTAAAAGCAGCACCTGAGTTAAGCCCAGGTATTACACTTCTAACTTGCCAAACCACCTACACACCCTTTACGCCCAGTCATTCCGGACAACGCTCGCTCCCTACGTATTACCGCGGCTGCTGGCACGTAGTTAGCCGGAGCTTATTCTTCAGGTACCGTCATTTTTTTCGTCCCTGACTAAAGAACTTTACAATCTTACGACCTTCTTCATTCACGCGGCATTGCTGGGTAAGAGTTTCCTCCATTGCCCAATATTCCCCACTGCTGCCTCCCGTAGGAGTCTGGGCCGTATCTCAGTCCCAATGTGGCCGATCACCCTCTCAGGTCGGCTACGCATCGTCGCCTTGGTAGAGCCGTTACCTCACCAACTAGCTAATGCGCCGCGAGTCCATCTCATACCGATAAAATCTTTTACCACTGAAACATGTGTTTCTGTGGTCTTATACCGTATTAACTACAGTTTCCTGTAGGTATCCCGTTGTATGAGGCAGGTTACTCACGTGTTACTCACCCGTTCGCCACTCGGATATTGCTATCCTCGTTCGACTTGCATGTGTTAGGCATGCCGCCAGCGTTCGTCCTGAGCCAGGATCAAACTCTCAAGTTAAAATCCTCAGCTCTCTTCAAACAATTGACTTATGCATTATCGTGTTCATTCGTTTTGTACACAATTTCTTACATAATAGTTTAAAGTAGCTATCTTTACATAATTATAATTTACGTATCTTTCACTACTCTTCTATCACTTTCTATTCAGTTTTTAAGGTGCAATTTAACGCTGCTCTATTCAAACAGCCTTTAAATCTTAACATAGTCGTTTTTTAGTGTCAACAATATTTTTATGTTTTTTGAAAAATTTTTTAAACTTTTTTTTCTTATATATTTAAATATTATATTTACGCTCAATAACACCGCCGCCAAGGCAGATATCACCGACATAAACAACAGCATATTGACCTTCTGCAATAGCTCTTTGTTTTTCGTCAAATACAAGTTTTAAACCATCTCCTTGAATAAAAGCTGTAGCGTTTTGTTCAGGTTGACGATGTCTAATTCTAACAGTACATCTAAAAGAAGCCTCTTTAGGTTTATATGTAATATAGTTAAATGAATCACACTCTAAACAGTTATGATAAATCATAGATTGGTCGCCTTGAGATACGTAAAGAATATTGTTCTTTACATCTTTAGAAACAACGAACCATGCTTCGCCAGTTCCTCCACCACCAATACCAAGACCTTTTCTTTGGCCAACAGTATAATAATAAACACCATGGTGCTTTCCAACGATATTGCCATTTAGATCCATTATAGGACCATCTTTCATTGGAATATATTCACTTAAGAATTTTCTGAAATTTCTTTCTCCAATAAAACATACACCAGTGCTATCTTTCTTTTCTGCTGTTGAAAGATTATATTTCTTTGCAAGTTCTCTAACTTCTGGTTTGTCTAGATTTCCAACTGGGAATAAAACCTTCTCAAGCTGTTTTGAAGATAATTGATTTAAGAAATATGTTTGATCTTTGTTTTGATCTTTAGCCTTTAATAAATAATGTTTATCTCCATCATGTCTTACATTGCAGTAATGGCCTGTTGCTATCCAATCAGCGCCAAGAGTCTTTGCATATTCAACAAATGGTCCAAACTTTATTTCTCTATTACATAGAACGTCTGGATTTGGAGTTCTTCCTTTTTGATATTCATCAATAAATAGTTTAAAAACGTTTTCAAAATATAGATCAGCAAAGTCTACGCTATAATATGGAATACCAATTGTATTACATACTTTACGAACGTCATAGAAATCTTCATCGGCAGTACAGTGACCATCATCACCAGTTTCATGCCAATTTCTCATAAACAAGCCGACAACATCATAGCCTTGCTCTTTTAGAAGCAATGCTGTTAAAGAGCTGTCAACTCCGCCACTCATTCCTACAACTACTCTTTGTGCCATATTTGTCCTTTGTCGTGATTATATCACACGTTAAATTTTATAACAATTAAATTAATTACACGCTTTACGCGCTATTATTTTATATCAATATATAAATAAAGGGATAAAAAAAGCCTTTGGCGAACCAAAGGCTTTGAAGATACAAATATCTGTAAATATTATCTCTTTGAGAATTGTGGAGCACGTCTTGCTTTCTTTAAACCGTACTTCTTTCTTTCCTTTTCTCTTGGATCTCTTGTAACGAATCCAGCCTTCTTTAATGCGTCCTTTGTTGAAGCATCAGCTAGAATTAAAGCTCTTGTGATACCATGTCTAATAGCACCAGCTTGACCTGTGAAACCGCCACCCTTAACGTTTACATTAACATCATAGTTAGCTGTGTTGTTTGTTAAAGCTAATGGTTGGTTTACGATGTACTTTAATGTATCTAAACCGAAGTATTCATCTAAAGACTTCTTGTTAATTGTAATAACACCTGTTCCGTTTGGAACTAATCTAACTCTAGCGATGGCTTTCTTTCTTCTGCCTGTTCCTAGATATTCAATTTTCTTTGTTGTTTTCTTCTTAGCTACCATAACAATTCACTCCTTATTAGAACTTTAAAACTTCTGGCTTTTGAGCTTCGTGTCCGTGCTCAGCACCTGCATAGCAACGTAACTTCTTTAGTTGAGCTCTTCCTAAAGCGTTCTTTGGAAGCATACCCTTAACTGCAAGTTCTACTGCATATTCTGGCTTTGTGTTCATTAATGTCTTGTATTGGATCTTCTTTAGACCACCAATAAATCCTGTGTAATGTGTATGATACTTATCTTCTAATTTGTTACCTGTTAATACTACCTTGTCGCAATTGATAACGATAACATAGTCACCTGTATCAACGTTAGGTGTGTATGTTGGCTTATTCTTTCCTCTAAGAACACTTGCTACTTGAGAAGCTAATCTACCTAAAACTAGGTCTGTAGCGTCTACGATGTACCATTTCTTTTGGATGTCCTCAGGCTTTGCCATATATGTTTTCATGGTTGAAAACCTCCATTTAATCTTTATTTTTGTAATCTTTATCTGCATATTTCAAGGGGCTAGTTCTACTCTATGCTGATTTTAATCGCCTAATTATTTTATATAATAAAGTCTAGTATGTCAAACGCTTTTAAGAGATTTTTTTACTAATTTTGTTGAGAATAATCGACTTTTAAAAGATATAATCCACAACCATCTAAAGTCTTGCCTGCTTTTTGGTGGTCTTTAGATGCAAAAATCTCATCAACATAATCTACATCAAAACGACCTCTTCCTATGTCGATTAAAGTACCAGCGATTGATCTTACCATGTTGTGTAAAAATCCATTACCAGTTACATATAAATCTAGCTCTTTTCCATCCTCTTTTACATCTATATGCATATCCGTAATTGTGCGGATAGTACTCTTGATTTGAGGATTTTCAATACAGAAAGACTTGAAGTCATGTTCACCAATAAACTTTGTGCATGCTTTTTGCATTTTTTCAACATCTAATGGATATCCACAGATGTGGTAATAATTCCTTTTAAAAGGTTCATTAAATTTAGATAAATATATCTTGTATAAATATGTTTTTAACTTAGTTGAATATCTTGCATGGAAATCATCAGAAACTTTCTCACAAGATAGAATATCTATAGATTTTGGAAGTAAAGAATTCAAACTATACACAAACTTAGATAAATCAGTAATTTCCTTGTCTGTGTCGAAATGAGCTACTTGTCCAAGAGCATGAACGCCAGCATCTGTTCTTCCAGATGCGACAATATCTATCTCCTCTTGAAGGATAGTTGCAAGAGCTTTTTCAACCTCTCCTTCTACAGTAATAAGAGATGGTTGTTTTTGAAAACCACTGAAATTAGAACCATCATAACTCATTACTATTTTGTATCTCATATTACGCTCCCATGATAGCGCTAAAGATTAAGCCATCGATATATGCGCCACCTGCCATATATGCATCTAAACAAACTAGAACTGCAAATATTATTGTAACTACAAACGAAAGGTAATCAGTTAAACCAAATTTCAACTTCTTCATCTTTGTTCTTTTATCTGTTGCGTTGTAGCATCTTGCATCAAGTGCGTCTGCAAGTTCATCTGCTCTTCTAAATGCAGAAACAAACAGTGGAATCAAAATTGGAAGCATAGCTTTTATTCTTTCAAAGAAACTTCCAGTATCTAAATTTGCACCTCTTGCTTTTTGTGCATTCATAATCTTTTGTGTTTCTTCCATTAGAGTTGGAATAAACCTTAAAGCAATACTCATAATGATTGCTAAATCATGAACTGGAACTTTTATGTAAGTTAGAGGTTTTAGTAGAGCTTCTAATGCATCAGTAAGTTCTGTAGATGTTGTTGTAAATGTTAGCATTGATGCGCCCATTACAAGTAATGTTAATCTAAACAACATTTTTATCGAATAATCTATGCCACCTACTGTTATATGAATAAAACTCCATTCAAAAACAGTTTTGCCTTCATTGTAGAACAATAAATTAATAATTAGAGTAAAGAACAACAAGAATAAGACAGCCCTTATGCTTCTTATAACAACTCTAAAAGGAACCTTTGATATTAAGATGATTGAAGCAAGCAATGCTGCAGTACATAGATAACCCATATATGACTTTATTAAGAAAACGATAATCATATAAACAAATGTAAACATTAATTTTGTTCTTGGATCTAATCTATGTATTAACGAATTGGTTGGATAGTATTGACCAAATGAGAAGTTATTCATCCTTGAATACCTCCTCTTGATTACTATTTGAGAAATCAAAATTAAATACTGACTTTCTTATTTTTGATACATCAATATCTGTTCCATTCTTTTTGTTATAAGCAATAACTATCTCTCTTAATAAATCAGACATAGTTACAATGTTTTCACCAAGCTTTATGCCCTTTGCTTTTAATTCATTTGCTATTTTAATAGCAAGAGGAATATCTAATCCCATTTCAACAAGTTCTTGTTGATGTTTAAACAATTCCTTCATTGGTTCATCAAAAGCAACCTTGCCGTCATTAAATACAACAAGTCTATTAGCGAATCTTGTAATTTCATCAATATCGTGAGAGATGACAATAATAGTTGGAGAGCATTTTTCTTTTAAATTTTTTATCAATGATAAAATTTGCTCTTTACCACTTGGATCAAGTCCAGCAGTTGGTTCATCTAAAATTAAAACTTTTGGTTTCATTGCAATAATACCAGCTATTGCAACTCTTCTTTTTTGTCCACCAGAAAGTTCAAATGGTGCCCTATCTTTATACTTCTCATAATCAAGACCAACAAGTTCTATAGCTTCTTTTACTCTATCATTGATTTCTTCTTGAGAAAGTCCTAAATTTTTAGGGCCAAATGCAACATCCTTATAAACTGTTTCCTCAAACAATTGATATTCTGGATATTGGAATACCATTCCAACATGTGATCTTAATTTTCTTAAATCAGGCTTTGGCTTTTTAACATTAGTAAGTTTTATATCGAAAACTTCAATTTCGCCTTCTTGAACTTTGATTAATCCATTTAAATGTTGAATGAATGTAGACTTACCAGAACCCGTATGCCCAACAATTCCTAAAAAATCACCCTCATTAATTGTAAGGTTGACATCTTTAAGTGCTCTTGTCTCATAAGGAGAATTGGCACTATATGTAAACTGTAGATTCTTTACAACAATGGACATAGTCTTTCCACCAATTCCTCTTTATTCATTACATCTTTTCCAACTGAAATTCCCAAATTCTCAAGTTCAATAGCCGCTTGTGTTGCAAGTGGTACTGTAAGCTTATAATCTAAAAGTTCTTTAGACTGTGCGAAAACAAGTTTTGGAATATTATCTAAAACAACTTTTCCATCACTCATAACTATAAGTCTATCTGCCTCTAAGGCTTCTTCCATGTAGTGAGTAATGCAAATAACAGTCATTCCTTCTTTCTTATTTAATTCATGAGCAACTCTCATAACTTCAGCTCTTCCTTGAGGATCAAGCATAGCTGTAGATTCGTCTAAAACTAAAACCTTTGGTTTCATTGCTATAATTCCAGCAATAGCAAGTCTTTGTTTTTGACCACCTGAAAGCTTAAAAGGAGTTCCTTTCTTATACTCAAGCATACCAACTTGAGATAGAGCCCAATCAACTCTCTCAATAATTTCTTCTCTTTTTACGCCAAGATTCTCTGGTCCAAAAGCAATATCGTCTTCAATAATTGAAGCAACCATTTGGTTATCTGGATTTTGGAAAACCATTCCAACGTTCTTTCTAACCTCGTAGATAGTGCTCTTTTCTTTAGTATCAATACCAAAGACATTTACTGTTCCTTTATCTGGGATAAGCAAACCATTTAAAAGTTTTGCAAGTGTTGATTTTCCTGAACCATTATGGCCAACAATGGCAACAAAAGAACCTTCCTCTATTTCTAGAGAAACATTTCTAACAGCTCTAACGATTTCTGTTTCGCTAAGAACATATGAAAAGCTGACATTTTTTAGTTCAATTGCGCTCATTTTTACCTCAAAATTATGCTTATTATATCACACATTTTATATCGCGTAAAATACTATGGTTTAAAGAAAGTCAACATTGACTCTTACGCGTGCAATACTTATAATTAAAAGTAGCGATAAAATTGTATGTTACAGGAGGTTACACAAATTATGGGTTCAAAAATGACTATTGACGGAAATACAGCTGCCGCACATATTGCGTATGCATTTAGTGAAGTTGCTGCTATTTACCCAATTACCCCATCTTCCCCAATGGCAGAAAACTGTGATGAATGGGCTACAGCGGGAAGAAAGAATTTATTTGGTCAAGTATTAAGAATTGCAGAAATGGAATCTGAAGCTGGTGCCGCTGGTGCTGTTCACGGTTCTTTACAAGCAGGTGCTTTAACATCTACATTCACTGCAAGCCAAGGCTTATTACTAATGATTCCAAACATGTACAAAATTGCTGGTGAGTTACTACCATGCGTATTCCATGTAAGCGCAAGAGCTCTTGCATATCACGCACTAAATATCTTTGGTGATCACTCAGACGTTATGGCTTGTCGTCAAACAGGATTTGCAATGCTTTGTTCTAACTCTGTTCAAGAAGTTATGGATATGGCACTTGTTGCTCACTTCTCTACATTAAAATCATCAGTTCCATTTATTCACTTCTTTGATGGTTTCAGAACATCTCATGAAGTATCTAAGATTGATGGCATTGATTACGAAGAAATTAAGCCAACATTTGATGCAAAGTATGCTAAATATGTTGATGCATTTAAGAAGAGAGCTTTAAATCCAGAGCATCCACAACTAAAGGGTTCTGCTCAAAACCCAGACGTTTACTTCCAAAACAGAGAAGCTTGTAACACAGCTTATGCTGCAGTTCCAGCAATCGTTGAAGAAGCAATGGATGATGTATATAAGATTACAGGTAGAAAATATGACTTATATCAATACTACGGAGCAAAGGACGCAGATAAGATTATTATCACTATGGGTTCAAGTGCTGAAGCTATTGAAGAAGTTGTTGACTACTACAATGCTAAGGGCAAGAAACTTGGCTTATTAAAAGTTAGATTATTTAGACCATTTGTTGGTGCTAAACTTGCTGCTGCCATCCCAAGCACAGTTAAGAAGATTACTGTTCTAGATAGAATTAAGGAAAGCGGTTCTTTAGGCGAACCATTATATCTAGATGTTGTTTCAGCTCTTGTTGAAGCAGGCAGAACAGACATTAAGGTAGTTGGTGGTAGATATGGTTTAGGTTCAAAGGAATTCAATACAACATGCGTTAACGCAGTTTATAAGAATATGGATGAAGCTACACCAAAGAATCACTTCGCTGTTGGTATCGTTGATGACGTTACAGGCAACTACTTAGATTTATCTGAAAAGTTAGATGCTGCACCAAAGGGTTCTATCAGCTGTAAGTTCTATGGACTTGGTTCTGATGGTACTGTTGGATCTAACAAAAACTCAATTAAGATTATCGGTAATTATACAAACAAATATGCTCAAGCATATTTTGCATATGACTCAAAGAAGTCAGGTGGTATCACAATTTCTCACTTAAGATTTGGTGATAACCCAATTAAGTCTTCATATCTAATCGACCAGGCAGACTTTATTGCATGTCATAACCCAGCATACGTACTAAAGTATGATATGGTATCTGACTTAAAGGAAGGTGCTACATTCCTATTAAACTCTCCATGGACAGTAGAAGAAATGGATAAGGAACTTCCTGCAAAGATGAAGAACATCATTGCTCAAAAGCACATCAAGTTCTACAACATTGATGCTATCTCTGTTGTAAACAAGATTGGATTAAAGGGTCGTATTTCTACAACAATGCAAGCTTGTTTCTTCAAACTAGCAAACATCATGCCATATGAAGAAGCTGAAAAGCATATGAAGGATTTCGTAGTTAAGTCATTCGCTAAGAAGGGTCAAGCAATCGTAGACATGAACAATGCTGCTATTGATGATGCTATTTCAAACTTAACAGAAGTTAACTACCCTGCATCATGGGCAACAACAACTGAAGGTGCTGTAGTTACTCCAGTAACAGATGACAAGTACTTCACAGAAGTAATTAGCCCAATGCTTGCACAAGAAGGCGACAAACTTCCAGTATCTAAGTTTATGCCAAACGTAGATGGTGCTGTTCCAACAGGAACAACTAAGTACGAAAAACGTGGCGTTGCCGTTTCTGTTCCACAATGGAATTCAGAAAAGTGTATCCAATGTAATGCTTGTTCATTCGTTTGTCCACACGCAACAATTCGTCCATTTATGTTAAAGGAATTCGAAAATGCTCCAGAAACATTTACAGCTGCTGATGTTAAGGTTGGCGCTGCTAAGGGATATAAGTTCAGAGTTCAAGTTTCTCCACTTGATTGCTTAGGATGCGGATCTTGTACAAAGGTTTGCCCTGTTAACCAAGGTGTTGAAAAGAAAGCTGCAGCTGCTGGTGTAAAGCCAAATGCAGAAGATTATGCTTTGAGAATGGTTCCTCTTGCTACTTCTTTAGAAAACAAAGAAGACAAGAACTGGGAATATGCTGTTGAACTTCCAGAAACAGATGCGCCTATCTCTAAGGATGACGTTAAGGGATCACAATTTAGACAACCTCTATTTGAGTTCTCTGGCGCTTGTGCTGGTTGTGGTGAAACTCCATATATCAAGGTTATTACACAAATGTTTGGTGACAGAATGATTATCGCTAACGCTACAGGTTGTTCATCAATCTATGGTGGTTCTGCTCCAACAGTTCCATATACAACAAACAAGAAAGGACAAGGTCCTGCTTGGGCAAACAGCTTATTTGAAGATAATGCTGAATTCGGTTATGGTATGACAATCGCTGTTGAACAACGTAGAGCTAAACTTGCTGAAGATATGCAAGCTGCAATCGCTCTAGGTGTTGATGATGCTACAAAGGCAGCATTCGAAGCATGGATTGAAAATATTGATAACACAGAAAAGACAGTTGAAACATCAGATGCTGTCAAGGCTATTATCAATGATGTAGCATCTAAAGCTGATGGCGAAAAGAAAGTTCTTCTTGATAGAATCGCTAAGAACTCAGATTGCTTAGTAAAGAAATCTATGTGGGTATTCGGTGGCGATGGCTGGGCTTACGATATTGGCTTCGGCGGTTTAGACCACGTTCTTGCTATGAATAGAAACATTAACGTTTTAGTTCTAGATACAGAAGTATACTCAAATACTGGTGGTCAAGCTTCTAAGTCTTCTCCAACAGGTGCTATTGCTAAGTTCGCTGCTGGCGGTAAGTTAACAAAGAAGAAAGACTTAGGTAAAATTGCTATGTCTTATGGATATGTATATGTAGCACAAGTTGCTATGGGTTCTGATAGAAACCAATTCTTAAAGGCTATTAAGGAAGCTGAAGCATACAATGGTCCATCATTAATCATTGCTTATGCTCCATGTATCAACCATGGTCTAAAGGATATGGGTGCTTCACAATTAGAAGAAAAGAAAGCTGTTGATACAGGTTACTGGCAATTATACAGATATAACCCAACAGAAGAAAAGTTCTATCTAGATAGTAAAGAACCTACTGTTGAATACTCAGAATTCTTAATGGGTGAAAACAGATACGCTAGACTTGCTAAAGAAAAGCCAGAACTTGCTAAAGAGTTATTCGAATTAAACGAAGCTCAAGCAAAGGCAAGATATGCAGGCTACAAGAAGTTAACTGAAAACTAATTTGGATTAACCTAACCTGATAGGACCCTCGCGAGGGTCCTATTTTATTGCAAAAAAAGGAAAGCCATAAGACTTTCCTAATACATATCAATAAATCTATCTTATTTAATAAAGATTCTTGTACATGGAGCTTCACCAGATAAGATACTCTTAATTGAATACTTTGGTGATGCAATAAATACATTAGTTCCATTGATTGCAGGTCCCTTGATATATTCAAGTTTTGCACCAGCGCCATTAGAACCAGCTCTTGATGTTCCCTCACAAGCCTTTTGAGCCTCAGAGATGTTTTCAATAAGTTCATATGCGTCTTTGCCTGAAATTTCTCTTATAAGGCTTGTTTCATCCTTAGGATTAGCATAGATACCTACTGTTGATGTATATATTAAAAGATTCTTGCATTTTAGAATACTTGCAACTTGAGATGCTGTTTCATCATTATCTGATAAATGAACAGCCTTTTGTCCTTTCTTTCTTAACGCTTCGATTTCAACCTTTGCGATTTCGTCTGGAGATAGTGGGTCGTTGTAGTTGATAATAGGAATAGCATTTTGCTTTGGACATCTAAGTAGAAGTCTCTTTAGATATTCTCTTTTCTCTTCATCATTAAAATGATGGTTCTCTACTAAGATTTGTCTAACGCTATACTTTGGATCAATAAATTGTCTATAAGCATTCATAAGAACAGTTTGTCCTTGTGCAGAATAATCCGTCTTACAATCTTGGCTATCTCCCTTAAGTTCACAACCATTTCTTAATAGATAATCTAGTCTACCAATTTCTGTAGCACCAGATGTAATCCATACATATCCTGGCTTTAACTCTCTTGAAATCCTTGCGATTGTATTGTAATTCATTTGGCCGTTTTCTTTGTCTATTAAGGCCATTGATCCAATCTTACCAACTAATTCGATATCAAAGTTAGTCATTATATTTCATTATCTCCTTTTACTGCTTTCTTCGTGTAGTAAACAGTATTTCCATCTTCCTTTACGCCATAGAAGCCTGTCCATAAATCGTCATCAGTAACATCTGTAACTTCTGTAGTAAATGCAATTGTTGTATCTGTCTTTATTACGACTTTAACATATCCTTGCAAATCTGTTCTATATAAAGAAGTATCTCTATTTGCTAGTCTAATCAAAGTATTAAACCTTGGGTGTTCATAACTATTACCTGTTCCGC
>Ga0265301_10003491_pt1 | contig 16531 bp, 26 predicted proteins | sample AusTroGonzalo_MG_2_FD_193488 | JGI IMG/M metagenome (GOLD analysis project Ga0265301, IMG submission 193488) | Bovine rumen microbial communities from tropical cattle in Woodstock, Queensland, Australia - Gonzalo_04 | ecosystem: Host-associated > Mammals > Digestive system > Stomach > Rumen ...
AAACGGTATTGTTTTTGCTGCCACACCCACCATCAAAAAGTCAAATTTTGTGTTCAAAAAACAAAAAAATAGTGTGAAAACTTGCAATTTTTTGTCAAATTTCACAATTTTCTACTCAAATGTTTTAATTCCAATTTAAAAGAGGGGATAAACCCCTCTTTTATTTTGTCGATTAGGCTCGAACTACACCAGAGTGTAGCCCTTAACCTTTCCGTTCTTACCCTTGACCTCTGTCTGGGCAACGAGACCAGCTCCAACGAGTCTCTTCGCGATTACGGTCGCTTTCTGCGGCGTGTTGATACCCTCAACCGCATCCTTGATGTCGGAAGCAGTCATCGGCTCCGAACCAAGCACTGCGAGCACTCCGTCCTCGAGAACCTTTTCAGCTTCGAGCTTCTCGGCTCTCTTCTCAGCCGCCTTGTTGCGTCTCTTCTCGGACTCATTCTCGTGAGCAACGAGCATTTCTTCGAACTTTGCGATAACGTCCTCTGTGATTTCGCCAGAAATAACTGCCTTGTAAGCTTCAACCTTAGTCATTGTGTTTCTCTCTTTCTCGCTATGAGGTTGCGACCCAGTTACATTGTAAGTTGTTTTATAGTGGTGGAGAAGTTACTTTTCTCTCTCACTTTCTATATATATTATAGCAAGATTTTCAGAACTTTTCAAATTATTTATCTCTGAATCCTTGCGGAAAGCGGAGGTCTTGAGCGGTCAATCACAGCGGACTGGCTTTTAATTTCTCTCTCACTTTCTATATATATTATAATGGAAATTTAAAGCTTTTTCAAATTTTGAATTGTGGGAACGCAACCGAAGATGCGGGCGCAGCTCGTTGAATGCGCGCTGAAAATTTGACAAAAAAAGTCAAATTTCGAACAAATGTTCGCAGCTGCAAATTTGATTTTAAAAGTCAAATTCCTAGGCGGGGCCCCGCAGGAAACGGCGGCGCAGCTCCCACGTCGCAGCTCCCTGGAAATTTGACAAATTTTGTCAAATTGCGTCGCCGCCTGCCGCAGCTCCCGGACGGACGAAATCCGCAGCTCCTTCGCAGCTGCCTAATGCAGCTCCTCCACGGTCATTTACCGCGGCGCGTGGACGCGGAACACGAACATTTGTTCGGCCGGTTAGCCGCCCCTAACAAAGTTAGACACCTCTAACTGTTAATAAATTATTAACAATCCGAACGTATGTTCGGAAATTTGGCTCCCCCATATAGGATACCACAGAACAGTGCGGTTAGTCAAGACTAATTTGACATTGTTAAAAATTTGACAACGGCCCGGGCGGATTCGGCCCGGGTGCACTTGACGATAACATTATTATCGCCACCTACTTGACAATAAAAAAAGAGTGGTCAACCGACCACTCTTCGACGAGTTCACGATAATTTACTTATCGTGAATCTCGGCTTTGCGCTTGCGGATTTCCGCATCGCGTGCAATTTTGCGCGCCTTTTCGGCTTTGCGCTCTTCGGCTTTGCGCTCTTTCTCTGCGAGATTGTGAACGTAGTCCTCTGCGAGAGCATAACCATCGTATGGTTCTGTTCCCTTATTCGCACCAGTTGGCACTTTGAAAGTCACAACGAGAAAATCTTCGTTGCCTTCGCAACCAACTACGGGAATTGCGATTTCATTCGACTTGACGAGTAAAACTTCTTCGCCACAATCTGCGAGATACTGCGAAACCTTTTCAAGGAACGACTTGCGGATAAATTCTCTTTCTACTTTACGAGATACTGCCATTGGTAAACCTAACCTTTCTACTGACAACCTTTACCTTACACTATAATTATACTGATATTTTGAAGATTTTCAAGTTCTTTAAAAAGTACAAGATTAGAGAAAGTTTGTCTTGACTAACTCAATTGGATACTTGTATACAATCGGTAGGGTATACTTGTATATGTGTATACTTGTATACAATCGGCGGCCGGTCGAAACTACGAAAACGTTTTCGCTAATCGGCAACTATGCCGAGATAACTAATTTTAGGAATAGTTGAACTCTTGCGCGGGCACAATATATAGTGGTTCATTTTAATTCTAGACCCTATATCTTGGGGCGCCGTTTCAACTATTCCTTAAAAGCTAATTTTCGGAATAGTTGGCGACACTGTTTCCGAAAACGTTTTCGCATGGACCGGGCGCGAGTGTGCGAACGTTTGTTCGTTTTCGTGTAAAGAAAAAGAGGACTATTCGTCCTCGTCTTCATACCATATCTTTTTTATTGTTAAGTGGTCAAGTAAATCTGTTGAATCGTGTATGATATAGTCTGCTACGCACTCGTTAATCATTTCCATATCATCATTTTCGAAGTCTTCCATACTTTCTGCCCAACAAGTTAAATCAAAGTCAATTGTAAGTTCAATATGTCTAACCATTGTTAACCCCTTTCTACCACATTTTAGTTTCAAAGTTAAATCCATCTAACTTCTCACATTCAAGCAAAATTTTATATTCAATCTCACAATCTGCGAGTGCAGTGTGTTCTTCTGTGAAATTATTGTCAAACAGATACCTTGCTACGATTTCCGCAGTATATCTATTTGCATTGTTTGCGGTGAGATATGCGTTCTCTTTGCAAAAATCTCTATATGCCTTTATTGACTTGAAACAATGGCGAGAAAGTGCGAGAATATCGTGAAATTCGCAACCATAAGGGAAGAAGTATCTCTGTCTTGATTTTGTCAAATATCTCTGCGTTGTTGCGAGTGCGAGATAATCAAAACGACAATTGTACGCATAAACCTTTGTTATATTATTTTCTTTCATTATGTGGCGAAGAGTCCACTTGATATTATTGAAAGAGGTTAGAGTTCTCGAACCGCTTTTAATCTCTTTCCAATATGTTGGGATTTTCTCTGCGAAGTATGCCGAAGCCATAAGTTCTTTATCGCAGAACACATCTGCATTTACGAACGAGTGTTTGGAATAGATATTTCCGTTGTAGTCAGCAACGATGAAACCGCAATCATAGACGAGTGCGTCATCTAAACTGTTCGTAGTTTCAGTATCTATAATGAGTATTTTTTCCATTTGTTTTATTTCCTTTCTTTATTTACAATGTAATTATAGCAAATGGATTATAGGAAGTCAACCCCTAAATTATGTTTTTTTATGTTTTTTAGTTGTGAATTTTTTAACAATGCGGCCCGGGCAAGTCGACACATATTAATTATGTGTCAAGTTCAGACTCTTCTTCAAAACTGAAAGTTTCTGAAAAAGGTTCATCAATAGTTATTTCATATATCTGATATTCTGCGTGATTGTAAACCTTTTCATCACCATATATATCATAATCATTATCGGCAATTTCTTGCGCCTTTTCTCTTGATGAGAAAACACCCATAAAACTTTCAAAAGTGTACCAATCTTCGTCATAAGCAATTAATACATACATTTTTAAATCTCCTTTCTTTTGATACCTAATTATAACAATAATTTAAAAATTTGTCAACACTTTTTTATGTATTAAAATCTGTACAATGCGCCCGGGCCATTGACCGGCCCGCGCGAACATATGTTCGATTTATATGAACGAAAAAAGTCGAACGTTGGTTCGACTTTCTCCGACAAGATTTATAAAAGAAAGGAGGTGATTATCATAAAAGTGGGGTGGGACTTTGAAAGGGCGCCCACTATACCCTTAATGGTTAGGCGAGAAAGTAACCTTTCTGTGTTCCCTTTCCCTTAACCTTTACATCGACTGACTGAACGCCATCGACTTTCTTCACAAGTGCGCTTGCTTTCTGTGTAGAAATCTCGCACAGTTCCGCAATCTTGCTTGCGAGCATTGGCTCATCTGTGAGAACCTTTGAGATTGCTTCGATAATTGGCTCGTTGGCAATCTGTGTCTTTGACTTTGTGGAAGCCCTCTTTGCGTTTCTTGCATCGAGTTTAGCAATTGCTTCTGTTGCAAATGTGGACATTTCCTCATTGAGGTTAGCGTTGATAACTGCTGTGTAGAAATCTCTCTGTGTCATTTTTAAATCCTTTCTTCGTTTTTAGGAGTTCGACTCTCACTCTCTTTACTTTGTGATTTTATTATAGCAGATTTTTTAGAGTTTGTCAAGGGGTTTTCTGAACTTTTTTTATTTTTTTATTTCAGACCCCACTCGTCAGTGGTTTGGGCAAGGTGGTAAGTGCTCGCTCTCCGTTCCTCTTGACAATTATATTGTAGCACATTTTTTAGTTTGTGTCAATACCTTTTTATGTTTTTTGAGATTTTCTCTTCCTCTGTCTCATTGACAGAGGAAGAAATCTCTTGGGGAAATTTCCCTTTCCCTTGGGACAATTATATTGTATCAGATTTCTCTGATATTGTCAAGGGGTATTTGCTATTTTCTTGAAAAAATTTTTTCAAGACCGTCCTCCTACCACCACAATGTCCCCTTGACACTTATAAGTATAATGATTTTTTCTTAAATGTCAATACTTTTTTCATAAGTTATTTTTTTAACAATCGGCGGCCCGGGCCATTCAAACAAGTGTTCGATCGACCGCGGGTTGACAATAAAAAGAAGAATGTTAACAACATTCTTCTGTGTATTTTTCATATTCTTCTTGTGATATTTTTGTCAAGATACAATCATCATATCCGTCAAACCACCAATCAAGAAAAAGGCTTAACCCTTCATCATAACTTTCGGCTACATCAAGAAGATAATTTTTCTTTTTATTCGCATAAATTCCGTAGTATTCCATTGTTAACCCCTTTCTATTTAATTGCTTTGAGAATTTCGATGATGTTGTCAACGTCGAACGCTTCGCCTTTCCACTCTTTTCTGTTTGGTTCTTCATCGTCGAAAAGTATTCCATTTCTATCGTCAACCATTGTCGATTTTGGTGTGCCATACTTTCCGATTTTTATTTCATCGAACTGAACACTTTTTAAGTGAGAGTTAAGCCATTCGATTTTGGCATTAGTGACTCTTATGTCATATTCTTCTGTTGAGTTTTTCGCAAGCCACGAAACGATACCAATTTTGTGTCCGTTTTTCTGAATTGAGTTCAGAAGCCTTGCAAGCGTTGCCATTCTGATAAGTGGCTTTGCTTCTCTGTATGGAGTTTCGTCTTTTGCGATGAGATAGTCAAGCCAATTTTCGACTCCGTAGAGATTTGCAATTGTCCCGTCCATATCGAAGTAAATTGTCATTGTTTTATTCTCCTTTCTTTATCTACCTTAATTATACTCATTTGTTTTAGGAAGTCAATACTTTTTTAATGTTTTTCTTTGTTTTTTAGTTGTGAATTTTTTCACAATCGGCCGGACTTTGTTGTTAATTTATTAACAATCTGCCCGGGCGGCCGCGAACGTATGTTCGATATGTTCTCAAATAAAAAAGGGTTAGCGTATGCTAACCCCTTTCGCTTAGGCGAAGTAATATCCCTTCTGTGTGCCTTTGCCCTTTACCTTGACATCACACACACTTACACCTTCAACCTTCTTGACAAGTGCACTTGCCTTCTGTGTGGTGATACCCATTTCTGTGGCAAGAGTGCTTGCGAGTTTTGGCTCAGAAGTGAGAAGCGAAGCAATCTTCTCGATGAGTGGTGCGTTCTCCTTCTGTGTCTTGGAAGGTGTGGACGCTCTCTTTGCATTGCGTGCATCGAGTTTAGCGATTGCATCTTTTGCAAATGCTACCATCTCATCGGAAATTTCAGTACCGTCCATCTGATTGTTAATAACTGCTGTGAAGAATTCTCTCTGTGTCATTTTAATTTCCTTTCTGCGTTTGAAGTATCGCCTCTTTTCTTTAACTCTTTACTGTATCTATATTGTATCAGATTTTTTCTAATCTGTCAATACCTTTTTTATGTTTTTTTATGTTTTCTCGCTTATACTCGCGAGGTCAAGGGAAAGGTGTTTCCGTGTCCACGCGTTGTTTCTGTTTCTTCCTTTCCCTCTGACATCTATATGATAACACACCTATAATGGGAAGTCAATCCCCTTTTATGTTTTTATACAGAAACAATCGTGTTAATTTTTTCACAAAGTGCGCCCGGTCAACCGCCCGGGCCAACCGAACATATGTTCGATGAAGAGGGCGCGAAAGAAAAAAGACCTTGCGGTCTTTTCTTCGGCTCTGCTCCGTCCATTCGAGGCGGTGGGCAACCCTTTGTCCACTGTGCCGTCCTCAACATCTTTGGTCTACTTACTTATAACGCGGGTGGTCGTCTTACAGACACTTGTGTGTCACACCGTCTTTGGCTTTGCGACTCTGCGGAGAGTGACCTGATTACCCCGCGGGTTTGGTGGGTTTCCTTCCCTTCTGTGATTATATATTAGCACAGATTGGTTATATTGTCAATACTTTTTTATAAAAAATCTTGTATTTAAATCCGTACAATCGGCCCGGGCCGCGACTTCGACTAACAGTCGAAGTCGTAACAACCCATATATGGGTTGAACCCGCATTCATCGTAATCGGGTTCGTAATCGAAGAACTCATCTCCGAGTTCTTCGAGCGCCTCATCGAGGCACGCCTCTTCCATGGTTACGGCGTATTCCATTACATCGAGTTCACACATCAGCATTGATTTGCTCCTTTCTATTACTTTGGGGTTAATTGGTGTAAGGCTCCATTATCCCGTCTTACTGCCTTGCCTGAGGACTTATTGCGTTCCCTTACTGTATCTATATTATAACCGAATTTTCTTACTTTGTCAAGACCTTTTTAAAAAATTTTTTAATCGGTTTCTGTTGCCAAGCACCGATAGGCTCCGAATCTGATTCAGTAGCGAGGGCGAACTCCGTAGCAATCTTTGAAGAGGTCGGAGTAGATTGACCAATCCATTGGGTCATTACTCTCGGTCGCTCTCTGATAAGCCTTGTGCATCGCTTCCCAAACGTTGCGCTCGTCTTCGATTGCTCTCTGTTCCTCTTCGAAAGCCTCAATGGTCTCTTCGGAGAGGTAGCAAACACACCCTCTGATGGTGTATTCGTAAAGCATATTCGATTGTCTCCTTTCCTTTACTGTATCTATATTATAGCACGGATTTGGCGTCCTGTCAATACCTTTTTTAAATTTTTTATTTTTCTTCCGAGGAAGAGGATTATTCCTCTTCCTCGTGGAGGGCGGCCATCGCCTCGAGGTATGCCTCGTATTCCTCTTCGTAGATTTCATACATCATCTCGGTTCTCTTTTCTGTCTCTCCTTACCTTGTGTCTATATTATAACATGGGCGGCCGGTCTTGTCAACACTTTTTAAAAACTTTTTTAATTTTTTTATTCGCACATATGTTCGCCTTTACGCCGGTTCGGCCCGGGCCATCGCGCCCGTGCAGAATACGTCCTACAAGGCCGTATTTTGCCCTCTAACGAAAGAAAAAAGGTCTATGCGACCTTTTCTTCAAACCATTTAAGCATTTTGATTGTGGTGTTAATTCTTACCTTTGTAGAGTGTTTATCCCACTTTGCAAAGTTTGTTGTGAACTCTCTGAATTCGTTCATATCCATATTATAGATTGAAACTTCATCATCTATGATAACCACATAGTCCACATTGGTTGAGTGTGTTCTGCGGAAGTATTCTTTGAGGAAGTCTTCTTTATTATCTGCAAGTTTTTCATCTGTAAGTCCGCATCCGTTCGACTTGATTGATGTTCTTGTTTCCTCGATGTCTGAACCCTTGTCGAATTTTGTGTTAGCGTCCTTTACGGCTTCAAAACCTCTGATTGCCTTGCAGACGATTTCTGCAAATTCTCCGCCGTTCTTGTGTGCGGTCTGTCCCTCGATGAGGTAGTGGCTACGAGCGTGGTTTGCATCGTATGTGTAATTGATTGGCATTGTTGCGATTGTCTTTGTCATTGTTCTGATTCCTTTCTTTTATCTCTCTTTTCTATGTCTACATTATAGCACTGATTTATTGCCCTGTCAATACTTTTTTTAAACTTTTTTAATTTTTTTTTGAGCAGACCCTTTTGATTTGATGGGCGTTTTGTCTGCTCGGTTTCCCCTATCTTCCCAAACCTCTTTCCTTATGGAAGGAGAGAATAGAACCCTTTTGACTTGATGGGCGTTCTGTTCTATTCAGTTTTCCCCTACCGACTTGCGGTAACTTCTCTTGACAATGTAATGATACTATACCTAAAAAGTAAAGTCAATACCTTTTTAGAAAAAGTTAATAAATATATTTTTAACAATCTGAAAAATGGCTCCACTTCATTATACCATTTTTTAATGGGTATTGTCAAGGGGTTTTAAAAACTTTTTTAATTTTTTTCGCGGTCAGTCCGGCCCGTGATTGACCGGACCGGTCGGCCGCGAACGTATGTTCGATGAAGAGGGACAATAAAAAAGAGGTCTATTCGACCTCTATTCTTACGATTTCATCGGCTTCGATGTAACCTCTTATGTATTCTACCATTTCGAACGCTTCGAGTGCATTTGTGAATGTGAATTCAAATCCTGCTGGTTCAATTACTGTGTACTTCATTTTATTTTCTCCTTTCGTTTTTCCTTTCCTTACCTTGTGACTATATTATAATATGAAAAAAGGAGTGTGTCAACCCCTTTTTTAAAATTTATCTAATTTTTTTATTATCAACAACTGCGACTATATCATCACAATAGTTAGTGTATGGGTTATAAATGAAATACTGTTTTACTGTTTTACCTTTCTTTACTTTTGTATTATACCAACATCTATAAAAGTCGTCGCCTTTGACATAACCCCAATATCTACCATTACAAGGGTTTTTCTTTCCACTTGATACACTTTTACAAAGTTCAACATATACAATGTTTTTTCCTTTGCGGTGTTCGATTTTCTTTGCATTGTATGACTTGAGTAATACAATTTTACAGTTTGGATAGTGTGTTTTACAATATGACTTTACAATCTGATAATCGCTTGTCTTTGCGTTTACTGTTGCACTCATTGATATAACTATGGTGATAACTAATAGAATAATAGTGATTACTTTCTTTTTCATTTTTTTAATTCCTTTCTATTTTTCTTTATTATATCTGATGAAGAGGGACTTTGTCAAGTGCAATTTATGTTTTTCTTTGTATTTACTTTGTTGTTAATTTATTAACAAACTCGGCGGACCGGCCGCAGTGAACATATGTTCGCCTTTGTTTCATGTGAAACATAAAAAAGAAAGGCTATTCGCCTTTCTCCGAGATTATTTTCTTTTTCTCTCTAATTTCTTTATCCTTGCGGATTTTCTCCGCTTTCTTCTTTTCGGCTTCCGCTTTCTTGCGGTCTTTCTCGGCTAACTTCATTTCGTAGTCTTGTGCCATTTCGTAACCGTCATAAGGTTCAAGTCCTTTATTTGCTCCAGTTGGAACTTTTACAGTGATAACAATAAAATCTTCATTGCCCTCACACCCAACAACGGGAATGGCAATCTCATTTGATTTAACCCTTAAAACTTCTTCTTCTCTGTTGAGGAAAGCCTCAACAATCTGATTGAGATACTCATTCCTTAAAATTTCTCTTTCTACTTTTCTTGATACTGCCATTTTGAAAATTCTCCTTTCTTAATTTCTATAATTATTATATCATATTTTATTAAAAAAGTCAAGTTTTTATTTTAAAACAACATTAACATAAACGGCACATAGAACATAAGAGGAAGCGACAGCAAGAACAGAAAACCAAAGAACTCATGTTCGTAAACCTCTACGAGAATAACACAAGTGATAGCGAATATAACCCAAAGTACAAATATAACCCAAAGCATTTTATTTTCTCCTTTCTTTTCTTTTGTAATTACATTATAACACGATTATTTTAATAAGTCAACTAACTTAACATTTATTAATATACCGAACATATGTTCGTCGGGTGCGTCCGGACCACTAACTTTGTTGTTAAATTATTAACAAGCGACCGGCCGCGATTGATGAACATATGTTCGATGAAGAGGATAAAAAAATAAGCCTTTCGGCTTATTCATATCCTTCCACACTCTGAATGATAACTATTCCATTACGAAGGTCAACATCATCAATACGTACGTCCCAATCACCATCTATGATTCTAACCTCGGTATCATCTTCATATAGGCTAAGTAATCCTTTTAACTCTGCTACTGTCATTGTTTTTGTCTCCTTTCTTTTATCTATCTATATTATAAACCATTTATAACCATTTGTCAAGTCTATTTTTATTTATTTTTTCTCTTTTCTTGCGCTTGTCTGTATATGCGCCTGTGCGAAAAGGTATGTCTTGCATTGGGCGCGTCTGACGAAGAACATCAATACCCTTTATTGTTCCTATTGTCTGTGTCTTTTTCTTGTTTGCCATTGTTATGCCCTCCCAAGATACTCAAGTCTGCGTGGTACAATGATGATATATATCTTCATTACTTCTGATTTACGCTTCTGCATCCAATGATTGCGGTCTGCTTCTTTAATGCATCCGAGTATTATCATTCTGTTAACCATTTCCATTTTAGTCATTTCTGTGTACCTCTCTTTCTTTATCTATCTATATTATAGTATATAAAAAGGTATTTGTCAATACTTTTTTTAAATTTCTTTGATAAAATATATATCTCTTTTTCTTGTGATATATTTCTTTGTTAAGTTCTTTGTCATCAGTACTTTTGTCCACTGATACATTAATTTAAAAGGTACATTTTCCTTTGTATAGATTTTGTCATCTTGATAAACTGCGATAACTCTTTCAAAAGTTATATCTTCGAGTGCATCTCTGAAAGTCTCATACTGTCTAATTGGCTCCCATGTTTTATTTACTTTATTGTATTTTACTGTTTCATAATTCATCATTTTCTTTTTCTGCCTTTCTATTTTTTATTTCTTTTATCTGTCTATATTATAGCAATAAAAATCCGGTCTGTCAACCCTTTTTAAAAATTTATTTTGTTTTTTTATGTATTAAGTTTGTTAATAATTTATTAACAATCTCCCTACTATATATACTCGTTAATAATTTAACAACAAACTTCCGAACATATGTTTGGGGAAAAATCCCCTAAAAAAATAAGAGGTTTTTAACCTCTCATTCTTATCATCTGACCTTCATTTATGAAGGTTGCTTTTTCAAACTTTATCTGATATTTTACTCCGTCAACTGTGATGTCTCCGTCAACTGTGTATGGTACGTTGTCCTTTGTCCAAGTCTGTCCGAAGTACTCTGTTACTAACTTCTCAACTATCTCACCTTTGTTGTATTTGCTCTCTGTTACGAGTGTGTTGAACATCTCTGTTGAGCAGAGTACGAAGGATTTACCGCTCATAAGTGCCATCTTATCTTTATTGTTAGGCTTGAATCTGATTGAGAAGCCCTGACCTTTGCTTGCCTTGTCGAGTTTAACACCCGTGTTGAAGAGTTCGATGTTTGTTGTTACTACTGCGATGATGTTGCCTTTGTAGTTGAATGCTACGATGTAGTTATGTGTTGCGCTTGTCTCGTTATAGAAGTTGATGAGTGTGTTTCTGATGATTGTCTTTTCCATTGTTCTGTTCCTTTCTTTATCTCTCCCTTGTTTCTGTCTATATGATACACCCATCGACCGGACTTGTCAAGCACTATTTTAAATTTTCTTTTGTTTTTATATCAGTACAATTGTGTTAAATTTTTAACAATGGGTCCCTTACTTCCGAGGACTTACTTGTTAAAAAATTAACAAAGTGACCTCAATAAACGGCGGGACGATGAAGAGGGTGATTTGTTAATTTTTTAACAAACCTGCTACTGGTTTCCGAGGATATACTTGTTAATTTTTTAACAAACAACGCCCAATGAACGGCGGGGTGGCTCGGATAAACGGCGCGCCTGATGTAGAAGAGCGCCTGTTAATTTTTTAACGAGGCGGCGCGAAAATTCAAAGGGTGGGGGTATTTCTTTCAAATTGACCCCACGAAAAAAAGAGGTACCCTCCTTTTTATTCGTTCGAGAATTTTTGAAAAAATCGAACGTATGTTCGGCGAGAGAAAATGCTAAAAGAATGTTTTTAAGAAAACGTCAATTAATTTGTGAAATTTTTCACAAGAAAAACAGAACAGATACACACAACCCGCCGGTTGACTTTGGGTGAATGGCACTTTCGCGCTTTAGCGGACTAAAGCGCCTGGAAATCTATCTCCACGAAATTAAATTTTCAAATAGCCTTTTCTCTTCCCGTTTTTCGTTTTCACATCGACACTCCTAATCCGTCCCTCTCGTATAAGGTTCGTACAAATCGCCGTCAAACGCTGCCGCGCAAACGTACAACCAATCGCATCGGCCAACTCACCTACCTGTAACGGATTATCCGCACTTTCCAACACCCCAATAATCTGGTTTTCCACCTCTCTATTCTCGTTGTGGTGGTCCGTTTCACGCAACTTTGCAAGCTCATGGTCCAACTTTTCCAACTCACGCTTACAATCAGCCACCAACTCTTCATTCAACTCACCTCTAATAACCATTTCCAATCTTTCTCTACGCGTCATTTTCCTTACTCCTTAATATTTTATTTAACTTTTCGTCGTCTTCTAGATTTAAAACCATATGCATACCGTCAAGAAATCCCCGGTTGTACCCGCGCGTGAATCCGTCGGCAAATGAATAGTTCAGGTTTTCTAGTAGATATTTTTCTTCTTGGGTCATGTAACTGTCCTCCTTATAGGTTCAACTTTTACTTTTCTTAATTATAACCTATTTTTTAAAAGTTGTCAAATTTCACGGATTGGCTGTATGGGAAATTTGAAAATTTGACTTATAGGTTGGACCCGTGGTATACTTATGATATGGGGAGGATATGTAAATGGGAAATAGATTGAAGTTAGACTGGAAGCTAGAGTCCGCAGTAGACCGTGCGAACTTTATTAGCAGTTATATTGTACAATTTCCCGATTTGACGCCAAGTGAAGCCTCCACAATTGCAGATTATTTGTTATGGGGTAAGGATGGGCAAGGAGTGCCAATTGGAAAGGATACGGGGTTGGAGACGAGATGGACGAAGCCGAACGAAGCAGAGAGTCTCGATGCGGTTTTGGAAAATCCGGCCCTATCCAATGCGCAACTCTATGCACTGAACGATGCGGTGGTCCTGAAGAAAGGCCGCGACGTTTTTAGTAGGGAAGAAGCCCGCAAAGAAGCACCGGAACACTTACGCAAAACTTTCGAAGACCTTTGGAAGTTAATTGACGAAATTGAGTTGGAAATTAACCTTTATGAGGAGAGGACGGGTAAACGTGAGAAACCTCCAAGAGACGAACTTATTAAACGATTTGATTCCGATGAAGTTGAACGTATTCGCGCGCGAAGCCAAAAACTTAATCAATATGGGTATTTGAAGTTGCGCCATAGGATTAGAGAATTGAGAACAGAACAGTTTACAATTAGAGATTCATATAGGTCGACTTTTAACATTACACAATCAGTATATAGTCCGAAAAACAACAGTTTCGTGTTTGACTGTGATATTCAAGTGCTGCCGCTAGGTATTAAGGAAGGTGCAGTAGGAAGGCTAATCTTTGATGTAAACTTTGACCCGCGCGCACTCAACGAAGAACAACTACGCATGATAAGTGAGTTGGTATGGAAAAAGAAAAATCTCGACCCCAATAAACAAGTTTTTGATTTTAGAGAACTTGAAGCGGTATATCAGTTATATTTGTATAGAGAAGAGTTTGATGAGAGACTTGAACAAGTAGAAATAGACCATATAATTGAGAATAACTTGGAGAATTTAATTGAAACGTTAGAGTTCTACGAGTCTATTGCGGACTTGACTGATATACAACGTGAAATTTTACGCTTGAAAGAGAAGAAGAATAAGAACGCAGATATTGCGAGTTATATAAATAAGAAATATGGGAAGAGTTATACAGCAAATTACATTTCAACAATTTTTAAACAAAAGATTATTGTGAAGATAAATGAAGCGGTAAAATTACACCAAGATACAATTGAAAATTGTTTCTTTAAAGAAAACTTTAAACAATGCACTGATTGTGGACGTATTTTGCTGTTAGATGGTAGGAATTGGGTTAAAAAGACAAGAAGTAAAGATGGATTTCAAAGTCGATGTAAGAGATGCGAAAGAGAAGCAAGGAAAAGAAAGAAGGAGGACATCGAGTGAGAAGTAAAAATAGTCCTGAAAGTTTAGTTGAGGAGATTTTGAAATTGGAACCAATTGAATTTTTAGGAATTTGTAAAATTATAGGGGTTGACGTATACGAAGACGTAGAATGCGGCCAAGCGAATGAAGATGAGAACACGTTGCCGCCAGCTAGAGATTTCTATGAGATATGGAGCGATGTTTGTGATGCGGTCGGTGATATGAATCGAGTGAGACGGCGCAACTTGGGAAAACTTGTATACGCAGCAACCAAATCGAAAAAGGAGAATTGATATGGCTGTAAATCCACATTTTGATATAGATTTTAGTTCAAAGAAATGTGTATGCTGCGGCCAGATGAAGGATTCTTTTTCTTATTTGAGAACGAAATCATTTATGTATCCTACGGGATATGTAGATATTTGTGTAGATTGCTTGGGGGATAAGTTAGAGGAATCTGGATTTGACTGGAATGTGATGGATAAGATATGTCAGTATCTGGATATTCCTTTTGAGATGGATAAGTTTGAAGAGTTTCGACATACGCACTCTGCGCCCGAGCTATTAAAATCATATAACTTGATATACTTTGCGGATGAGTATGAGAATATAGATTGGAAGTCGTATCAAGAAGCTTATGAAGAGTTGGATGCTGCCGGCGCACTCGACGATGTCGTACCTGGACTCGCAGACGACAAACGTAGGAAGCTATTAGAGAAATGGGGTTATAACTATGATGATGAAGCATTAACCTATTTGGAGAATCTTTATGATGGGTTGATACTTACTCAAAATATCAATGGCGCGCTGCAAGGTGACCAGGCTTTGAAGATTTGCAAGATTTCCTATGAGATAGATTGTAGAATTAGAGAAGGTGCTGATTTTGATAAGTTACTTGCTTCCTATGATAAGCTGGTAAAAACTGGTGAGTTTACTCCGAAGAATGTAAAGAACGCTAGTGATTTTGAGTCGATGGGCGAATTGTGCCGCTGGCTCGAAAAACGGGGGTTTGTTAATAGGTTCTATGATGGGGAAACGAGAGATGTAGTTGATGAGACTATAAAGAACATACAAAGTTGGAATCAGCGCTTATATACAAATGAAAGTGGTATTGGTGATGAGATTACACAACGTATACGTGCATTGAAAACTGCGGCCGAGTTAGAGACATATTATGACTTGAATGAAATGGAAGATGACTATGATAACTATGAGAATGAAGGATTTGAACGGTTATTTAGTGATGATGAGTTTGAGGCTGATTTGGAGGATGAGTAATGCAAGAAAAACGAAGAAAGGTGATATTGTCTACTCGTCAAGAACTCACTCCTAACACATTCGTCGAACGAGCAGAGCGCGAGGGCATAGAATTAGAGAAAGGCGCGGTTATTACTACGGAATACTTGGAAAGACACTATGACGAATTATGTAAATGGGTTAATTTGTTTACTGCCTATCCAGATTACTATCTTGATATAATTAAACCTGCTGATTCTGAATTTAGTCTTTTTTTCTATCAACGATTCACACTGCGCGCGCTCATGCGTTTCAAGGATGTCTTCATCACCGCGCCACGTGCGTTTTCCAAATCATTCATTACTATATTAGCACTCTTTCTACAATGTGTGTTCATACCTGGGCGCAAAGTATTCATGTGTGCGAATACTAAACAACAGGCCGCACAAATCACAAAAGAAAAAATTTATGAGATATATGACCATTGGCCTTTACTCAAAAAGGAAATAATTGGGTGGGAGTTAAGCGACTACCCAGGAAACTTTGGTAAAGACTATGTGACATTAAAATTTAGAAATGGCTCAATTTTTGATGTAGTGCTTGCCGGAGACGCTGCACGTGGAGGGCGCCGGCACGGTGGAGAGATTGATGAGATTAGAGATGGAGATGAAGAAGCTATCAACTCGGTAGTAATTCCACTCGTAAACGTATCTCGTCGTCTTCCAAACAACACTGTCAATGATAATGAGCCAAATCAACAAATTATTGCTACAACATCTGCTGGTAGCAAGACCTCATTCGCCTATGAGCGTTTAATTGATACTTTTGAAAACGCAATTATAGACCCCAAACATTCTTTTATGTTTGGATGCGATTGGCGCTTGCCGGCAATGCATGGACTCATTGATAAGCAGTACATTAACAAATTAAAAATGAGTCCATCATATAATGCAGAATCATTTGCAACAGAATATCTGTCGTTGTGGCAAGGGTCTAGCGAAGATGCTTGGTTCTCTTATGATAGGCTTACAAAGTATAGGAAAATAAAGAACCCAGAAACGCACGCAATTAGTAGACCCGAATCAGAGCAATTCTACTTAATATCAGTAGACGTGGGTCGTATTAGCGACCAGACGGCTGTTTGTGTGTTTAGAGTTAATGTAGTGAAAGGTAAGTTCTATGCTACCTTGGTCAATTTAATTGTCCTTGGGCGCACCCCACAGACAAAACCTTTTACAGTTCAAGCGGTTGACTTGAAGAAAATTATTCTC
>Ga0265301_10003492_pt1 | contig 16530 bp, 17 predicted proteins | sample AusTroGonzalo_MG_2_FD_193488 | JGI IMG/M metagenome (GOLD analysis project Ga0265301, IMG submission 193488) | Bovine rumen microbial communities from tropical cattle in Woodstock, Queensland, Australia - Gonzalo_04 | ecosystem: Host-associated > Mammals > Digestive system > Stomach > Rumen ...
AGAATCTTCTTTTTTTGCTTTAGCTTTGTCGGATAACATATCTTCTTCATCTAACAATAAATCCTCATCTTCTAAATCCAAACCATCTAAATTATCTTCCAAAAGTTCATCTTCTACAGTTTTTTTATCGGCTTTCTTTTTATCTTTTTTCTTGTCTTTTTTGTCCTTCTTTTTGTCTGCTTTTTTATCGGTTTTCTTTTTATCTTTTTTTGAGACTTCTTTCTTAGGTTCACCAAACAAATCGTCATCTAAATCCAAATCATCATCAAAATTCATATCTTCATCATCAAAAAGCTCATCTTTTTTATTTTTATTAGGTTTATTTTTGTTATTTTGTTTTTTATCGTTTTTTAAATTTTTTTTCGGAGTAGAATCAAAAACATCCTGCTCGGACAATATATCATTTTCATCCGAAGCTAAATCCATATCAATATCATCCGTTTCCTGTTCATCAAACAAATCTTCTTCCTTTACAGGAGATTTTTTTGAAACTTTTTTACTTGTATCTGCAACCGCAGAATCTTTTGCGGCAGCTTTATTTTTAGCAGATGCTTTTACAGGTTCTTTTTTTGCTTTCTTATCTTTTACAGAGGAATCTTTTTTATCCGTTGCTTTTTGAGCTTGTTTTTTGTTACCTTTTGTTTTTTTAACTTTATTTGTGTTAACATCAATCATATCAATATCATCAATATCATCCTCAAAACCGGTTTCATTTTTAGATTGAACTTTAAAATTATGTTTTTGTTCGGGCAACTTTTTCAAAGTAAAATCTTCATACATTATATTCTTGGATAACTCATCAACAGTTCTTACTTTAGGGACAGATTCATAACCTGATGTCATTACGGTTATATTATAACTTCCACCTGCAGAAAGACCCTCTATTATGTAATTTCCTCTTTTATCGGGCTTTACCTGTAAATCCTCCGAACCGGAAACTTCAACGACAACATTGTCGTAATTTACTTCACCGGGTATTTCAATTTTTCCGGCAATAAAAAATGTCCTTTCGGCAAAAACCAAACCGCTAAAAAACAAACAAGCAACAAAAGCAAGAAAAAATTTTTTCATATACACCTCTGTTATTTTTTAATTTAATCCGGGTATATTCATACCACCCATCATTTTTTTAGATTCTTCCGCCATTTCTTTTTGGGACTGAGATATTGCCTCCTGAAAAGCCGATAAAATTAATTTTTCTAAATCCTTTAAGGATTTTTGAAGACTATCTTCCGGCAACTTAACATCAAGAATTTCACTTTTAGCATTTATCTTTATGGTAACACCTTTGTAATTTACATCTATAACTTTGGCTTTTAAAGTTTTTTCCATTTCCTTTAATTTACTTCTCATCGACATTGCTTCTTTTGCCATTTTAAACAATTCCATTACTATCTCCAAACTAATGTATTTTATATAATTTTAACACTTTAACTTATTTTTTTCAACAGCTACTTTAAAATCAATTTTAAAACACTATTGTTTTCATTATCTAAAATGATAACCGAATTTATAGTTTCAATTTTATATTTTTCTATATTTTTCTGAAATTCGTTAGTAATAAGTTGCTTTATATAATGAGAAGATAAAATTTCATCATCTCCGCTGGAACTTAAAAAAACAACATCATTGTCAATATACAAATATCTCAAATTTAAAGCGGTCAATATACTGGCAATAAAAGGATTTGTTTTACCTATCATATTAAGTTGAGATATAACAAGTCTTGAGACAAATTCTTCAATAGTTATATAATGCTTATCCATTACGGTAGCTTTTGTCGTTTCCGGATTATCCATTTCTATAAGTTGTCTTTGTTCGTAGTCACTTCTTGAAATTCTTTGATAAAAATAACTTTTTACATCGTCTATATTTTGAAACATTCTCAAAGCAACTTGAAAATTGGGGTCATAAGCAGTAACAACTATAATTTTTATATCGGCATCGGAACTTAAAGCAATTCTTGTAATTGTAAATACGGCACTTTGCAAAGAACTTATTGCTTCCGCAACAACTTCACTTTGCAAAGACACTATATTTTCCATTTCCAAATCCAAATATAAAGTATCTTTTATAATTTCAACTTTCGGTAAAACTCCCGATTCTTTTTTAACAAGTTTCTCTATATCCTGAACCAAAGTTTCCTTAGGAAAACTCGGACCGCAAGAACAAAAAGAAAAAAATATAATCAAAGAACAAACAAAATATTTAAGCATCAACCGTCTCTTTCGTTTTTATATTTTTACTTGCAATCTTTGTATCAATAATTCTTACTCTGTTTTTACCGTACTTTGCAAATAACTCTGCTATATCATCATAATCAAGTTCTTCTTTTTCAAGCAAAGCTTGTGCCATTTTATCAACTATATCCCATTGTTCTATAAGATATTTATCGACTTTTTCCAAACATAAATCCAATATTGCCATTGTTTGGCTATTTAATTTTTCTTTTAAATTCGTCGACATATTTTCTTTAGGTATTGCGGTAAAATCACCTATATAACCTTTTTCGCCCATACCGAACCGCCAGACCATTGCATTTGCAATCGCCATAGCTTTTGTAAAATCGGAAGATACACCCGTGGATGTCGTTCCGTATTTAATTTTTTCACTGCTGTATCCTGCAAGTGCAACCATAATATCGGCAATAAGTTTGTCTTTGTTTTGTGTATGCCATTCTTCTTTAGGATTATGCGCAACCAAACCGAGTGCATCACCTCTTGATTTTATTGTTGCTTTAAAAACATCATCCGTCGGATGTAAATAATACAAAGTTACCGCATGTCCTGCTTCGTGATAAGCCGTCATCTCCCTTTCTTTAGGAGTCATAATTATATGACTTTCCAAACCTAAATCTATTCTATCCATTGCAGAAGAAATATCGCTCATATCTATTGTATCTTTATTTTCTCTTGTAGCAAATAAAGCCGCTTCTTTAATTATATTTTCAATTTCAGCGGGAGATTTTCCGACAGCTTTCCTTGCCAATTTTGAAATATCGACATTAGAAGCCGCTTTCACTTTTTTAAGATAAAAATCAAAAAGAGCTTCTCTTTCTTTTAAATTAGGTAATGTTATGTAAATTTTTCTGTCAAATCTTCCGGGTCTTAAAAGAGCCTTATCCAAAACACTTTCGTTGGCATTTGTCGCACCTATAACAATAATATTATTTTTATTACTTTCCAACCCGTCCATTTCAACAAGCAACTGATTTTGAGTGCTGTTTGTTTCTTCGCCGCCACCCATATAAGAAAAAGTTCTCCCCCTTCCTATAACTTCTATTTCATCTATAAAAACAATACATGCACCTTCCGCATAAGCCAATTTTCTTGCTTGCTGAAACAATTGTCTTACTCTTGATGCACCTACACCGACGAACACTTCAACAAATTCGCTACCGGACATAGACAAAAAAGGCATTTTAGCTTCGGTTGCAATCGCTTTTGCAAGCAATGTTTTACCGCATCCGGGATGCCCCATTAACATAATACCTTTTACAACTTTACCGCCTATTTTTTTAACTCTTACGGAATCTTTTATCAATTGAACAACTTCCATTGCTTCTTTTTTAGCACCTTCAAGCCCTATAACATCGCTGAATTTAACATTTATATCGCTTGCTTTTATTTTATTTTTCTTAAATTTTCCAAAACCGCCCCTCATAAAATACAAATATGCACCGACAAATACCATGGCATGAAGACCACCTATAAGTATCTGCATAGGAAGTGTTGCGACCGTCAAAGTTCTGTAAAAAGAGTCAAGTTTGCTTAAGCCAAATATAGTAAGAAATAACAATAACATTATTGATAATATAACCGTCATCTTTCCCCAATTATCATAGAAGAATATTTTTAATTTTTTAGGTCTTAATTTGCTCATATAAACTCCTTTATATTAAAATGACTTTAATTCTACCGAAACTAAAACCATTTTTTCTTTTTCATGTACATAAAAATTCCGAAAGTGGAAATTAATATTAAAAATATTGCAAAAAGCCAAGTTCCCGTTTCACCTAAAAGTTTTATCTCCGGGAAAGCAACATTCATTCCGTAATAACTTGCAAATATAAGAACCGGTAAAAAAATTGTTGCTATTATACTTAAAAACTTCATTGTTTCGTTCAACTTTATTGTTACCGACGACATATAAACGGTAATTAAAGAACCTATCATTTGGGAATTATATGTTATGGTTTTATTTAACCTATCAAGCTGGTCAGCTACATCCCTGAAATATGCCGAATAAAAAGAACTGATATATTCGTTGTTTTCCCTAGAGAAAAAAGAATACACATTTTTTTGCGGATCGGAAATTTTTCTCATGGACAACAATACTTTTTTTAAGTCAAGTATTTCTTCCATCAAATCGGGACTCGGATTTTCAAGGACTTTATCTTCAAGCAAATCTATTTTATCGCTTATTTTTTCCATTGTCCGTTCAAGGTTATCTACGATTTTTGACAAAATATTATAAAGTAAATTTTCTATATTTTTTAATTCAACCTGAGGTTTTAACTTCGCTTTTTGCATAAGAGTTTCAATAAATTCCAACTCTTCCGTATGCACTGTAACAATAAGGTTTTTTGCCAGAAAAATATCAACTTCGGACACAAACTCATCAAATTCGGATAAATCTATTCTTTTTAACCTTATGCTGTGTGTACTTACGAACAGATAGTTATCAAACTCTTCAACTTTAGGGTTATATAGCGGGAAAAGACAATCTTCCACCGAAAGTTCATGAAATTTAAAAGTGTCGGTAAGCAATGCAATTTCGTCCGTAGACAAATCACCTTTCTCAAGGGTAATATCAACCCACAATACTGCCGAACCATTTTTATATATACTACCTATTTTTTCAATTTCAAATTCGTAGTCGCAAATTCCGTTGTTTAAATAAATTGCTCTTATCATTTTTAAGCCTCCGACAAAAACACCTCAAGACTATATCTTTATAATGCAAATATAAATTTTACAAAATTTATGTTTTTTAAGTAAAGCTAAAAATTAAAAAAGTTTGTAATTTTTAATTAAAAATTACAAACTTTTTATACAAAACAAACTTTATCTTATTTGTATTATTTCTTATTTTTCTTTTTATTAGGAATTTCTTTAATAGGGATATTTTTAACAGGTGAATCTTTAATTCTAACAATAGGAACAGTTTTTAATTTACCGTCATCATTTTCATATTGATATATTCCTATTTGTGTCAAAACTTTTTCGTTAGAAATATCTATTTTTAAGTTATCATAATACAAATCTCCTTCGGAACCCATAAGTAACATTACATTTCTTTCTTTATCAACAGGAAAAGATTCTACAAGGGCAATATTTTTTTGTTGAAAACAATTCAAAACATTTAATTGTTTATTTGTAAATTCGAAAATTTCTTCTTTCCCTTCAGGGAAAAATGTAAGTCCATCCATGTCATTTTCTTCTTCGTATTGCTCTTCCGTTTCCGGCAATATATTAGGAACAGGTTCTTTAAAAACGAACAACAACAATAAAAACATCGTTAACATTCCTAAAAGAAAAAGTAAGAATCCTTTCATAAACAAAACTCCACACACAAAATTTTTAATGTCATTATGTAAAAAAATTATTATATCTATACAATAATCTTTTGTTTTTGTTCTTTTTGAATTTTTTGAATTTTCAATATTACACGATAGGTAACCGCATTAATAAAAATAAGAACCGCAGCGGTTATTATACCCATCCATACATTAAAAAAATAACCGACAATGAACCCTAAAAAAATATCAAATGCAAATAAAAAAGAAAATAAAACTTTCATATATTAACTTCTGTATTCTCTTACCAAATATATAAGTTTACCGACTACTTTTATATTATCAGATGTTATAGTAGGGTATTTTGGATTTGAAGATTTTAAAAATATTTTATCCTTCTCTTTAAAAAACATTTTTATTGCGGATTCTCCGTCAACCAAAGCAACTACAACTTCCCCGTTTTGAACATTATTCGTATCTGAAACTACTATAGTGTCACCTTCAAAAATACCGGAAGGTTCCATACTGTCACCTTTAACTTTTAAAGCAAAACATTTTCTGTTTCTTGTTACATCGGTATTTATATAAACATAATCGTTAGCATCTTCAATTTGTTCCAAAAATGTTCCGGCATGAACACTTCCCAAAATAGGAACTTGTGTAAAATTTTGTCTTTTAGGGAAATCTATTCCTCTTGAAATTGAACCTCTTTTAACTAAAGCACCTTTTGCCAATAAACCTCTTAAATGCTGCTGAATCGAACCGATTGAAAGCTTGAAATTATTTGCAATTTCCCTTACAGTCGGCATCATTGCATTTTGTACATGAAATTCTCTTATAAAATTTAAAACTCTTTTTTGTTTTTCAGTTAATTCTTTCATAATAAAACCCCTTTTTAAATAATATATGGGTATTATAATACAAATCTTAGTAAAAAGTCAAGTAAAAATTTTGCAGAGCAAAATTTAGTTTATAGCTTAAAGCTGAAAGTTTAAAGTTTTACAGCTACAGAAATCGCTATATTTCAACAATAACTCTATAAAAATAATAATCCTAAACCGTTTTAGGTTTTTCTTCTATTTTCGGTTGTGTTTCGGATTTGTTATTACCGTCTTTGGCAACTTCATCGGCATAATTCATTTGTAAATTCGATATTGTATCTTCCAACATTTTTTCTTCGGTTTTCGTTAAATTACCTTTTGTTTTATCTCTTAACATCAACAACATATCTATCGTTACTTGAGCCGATTTTAAATCCTTCGTTATTTTATTATCAACAGGGTTTGGAATTTTACCCATTTGCTGCCAACATGCAGATGCAAACATCGAAATTAAACTGAACAAATGTTGGTTCAATTCTTTAGGATCCATATTTCTACTCCTCAAAAACAGTTTATATGTATAAGTTTATCAGTTATTTTTTGTAGTTCAATTTATAACCCTATAACCTATCAACCCACAACCTAAAATTTTGTAAAACAAAATTTTATATATTTTTGCTTTCAAATTCCTTCATAAAAGCAACTAATTTTTGAACACCTTCTATAGGCATTGCATTATAAATTGAAGCTCTCATTCCACCTACGGTCCTGTGTCCTTTCAAACTTACCAAACCTTCTGCTGTTGCTTCTTTTATAAATTTTGCTTCCATTTCTTCGTTGCCTATTACAAACGGAACATTCATTAAAGACCTGTCCTGTTTTACAACAGTTCCTTTAAATAATTTACTGCTGTCAAGATAATCGTATAAAAGTTTTGCTTTGGCTTCGTTCAATTCTTTCATTTTTGCAAGTCCGCCAAGTTTTTTAATCCACTTAAATACCAAACCGCAAATATAAATACCGTAAGTAGGAGGTGTGTTATATAAAGAACCGTTATCGGTTTGAATTTTCCAGTTCATCATTGTAGGTGTACACGAAAGGGCAGGACCTTCACCAATTAAATCTTCTCTGATAATTAAAATTTGAACACCGGAAGGGCCTACATTTTTTTGAACTCCACCGTACATTACACCGTATTTCGTAATATCTACGGGTTCGGATAAGAAACAAGACGAAACATCGGATACTAACGGTTTTCCTTTAGTGTTAGGAAGTGTTTTATATTTTGTTCCGTAAATCGTATTGTTTTCACAAATATAAACATAATCGGCATTTTCGCTTATGGGCAAATCGGAACAATCGGGAATATAAGAAAATGTTTTATCTTCGGATGTTGCAATTTTGTTTGCTTTACCGTATTTTTGTGCTTCGGCAAATGCTTTTTTTGCCCATTGACCGGTAATAATATAGTCGGCAACTCCGTTTCTCATTAAATTCATCGGAACCGATGCAAACTGTAAAGAGCAACCGCCCTGTGCAAAAAGAACTTTATAGTTTGCAGGTATATTTAATAAATCTCTTAAATCTTTTTCTGCTTCATCAATAATAGCCTGATAAGTTTTTGATCTGTGGCTCATTTCCATAACGGACATTCCGGAACCTTTGTAGTTCATCATTTCATCAGCTGCTTGTTTTAAAACTTCTTCCGGTAAAACTGCCGGACCTGCAGAAAAATTATACACTCTTTCCATTTTGAAAATATCTCCTTTTATGGTAAATATATTTTTGATTATACAAAAAACAAAAAAAATTGTTAAACAATTTTTTGGTTTATAGGACTATAGGGTTATGGGGTTAATTGAAACAACAGAAAATTGTGAAGTATTTTTTTGCTGAGAGCTGAGGGATGAGGGCTGAAAATTTGAACGACAATTTTAAATAGCGCTTTAGATATCAATTTTCAACACCAAGTAATGCGGAAACTGTTTTTCTGGGAGACATTTGAAATGTTTCAGATAAAGAAACACCTATTTTATCGGCGGCAAGCCACTTTAAAAATTCTTTTTGGTTATTAATCGGCCAGTCTCCGTAACCCGGCGAAAACCTCATTGTAGTAATTGATGTTTTTTTTATTTCGTTACAAATATTATCTATAAGTTGTTCCACCGCAACCGAGCCTATTGAATCATAAATATATGCAAGAGTTGTTTCTTTTTCTTTTTGAAGCAAATTTACTTTTTGGTCTATAGCAATACCTGCGGTTGCAACTATTCCATAAACTTTTTTCGAATTTTTAAGAAGTTTAAAAATGTCTTTACTGCAAATTATAAAATTATCCAATAAAATTTTCTTTCCATCAATTTGTTTATCGGCAATGCTTATTGCAAACTTAGGTTGAATTATTTTTTGTACAACTGCAATAGAATCCGAAATTATTTCTTCAAGTCCGGAATTTATTTTTGTTCTGTATTTGTTTGCACCCATCCGCACCAAAACATCTTCCAACTTAATTTTTATGTTTAATACTTTATCCATTTTATTTTGTTTTAAAAGAATTTAATATTACAAAAGTTTTTTTATCCGGCTCAACGGCAACTTCTATTTGTTCGGTTGCTACAATATTTTTATAGTCGTTCATGTAATTTATTTTCAATTTGTGAGTTCCTACCGGCAACGAAAACCTTGCCATATTTATATTTTCAGGTAATGTTCTCCAAGACCTTTTATCCGATTTTTCAAGTAAAGAAGATGTAATGTTTAATACACTTCTTGTTAAAATGCTTAAAGTATGATCACCGTTTTTTTCCTGCTGACGAACCTGATCGGAAACTACTCTTGTCAAAACATATCTTGCAACAGAGCGTGCAATTGTTTTTGCATAAACGGCTGTATTTTTGTTTTCCAAAACAGATTCCATAATTGAAGCTATATCATCTGCCAAATAACTGTTTGAAATACTTTGTGAATTTTCTTTTGTAAAAACAGTTTCAACATTAAAACAGGTTATTTCATTATCATAGCGAACATATTTCGGAAAAGCAACTTTTATAAAATCTGTTGCAATTCCCGCACGGACTGCCGAAAAAACCTGCTCAACTTTTTCCTGTTCGGGGCTTGTTGCTGCCGATGAAACAAAATACGGCCATGCATTGTAAAAAGAAAACTCAAGAATATTATCAACTTTTTTCGGAGACAAACCGTTATAATTTACAATTATCACTTCTCCTGAATTTTTATTTTGCCCGTATTGAAAAAAATCAACTTTGGGAAATTTTGATTTTAATTGTTCGGCATCCGATGACATACCCAACTTGCAATACATTGTATATAAACTACAAACCAAATCATCAGGGACATCTATAAAATAATCTTTATTTCGTTCGGAATCATCCGTGTTATAATTTCTTAATGCTAACTTATAGGATATTAAAGCATCGTTGTAATAACCTGCATTTTCATAAACAAGCCCCATAAAATAACGGACAAAACCGTCATCTTTATAATAAGCTTTTCCGTTAGAATCGGCTTTTATTTTTTTAAATAAATTATCAACTTGTCTTGCTTCAACAACGGCTTCGTTATCCAGCCCTTGCAAAATATAATTTAATGCACAAAATACATTTATGTATGCCATTTCGTAAGGGTTACCGTAGTAAGGAATAACATTGTCGTTTGAAAATAAAGAAAAGGTTGCTGCAGAAATACTTTTTGTATAGTTTTCGTCGTATATTTGTTTCGCTTTTTCAAATGTAGTGTTACTATCCTGATAATTTTTCGATATATGTTGCATTAGTCCTAAATCAGCATAAAATAAGAATTTGTTTTTTGATTTGTAAAATTTTTCTGATGAACTGATCAATTTTGCAGCTTGTTTGGTATCATTAGAAATCATATCTTTTTCAAGTTTGGAATAGTAACTGTTTAACCCCGAACAAGAGCAAAAAATAAAAATTATTGATAAAAATAAATAATGTATTTTTTTCAATTATTATGAACCTTTAAAAGAATTTGTTAACAAAAAACTGTTTCTGTTTTTTCTTATTTTTATTTTTAATTTTTTTGTTTCAACTATTTTACCATTATTATCCATATACTTTATTATTATATTATATTTCCCTTTCGGTAAACTTAATGTTGCCATATTTATTTCTTGAGGTAAACTTTCCCATGATCTTAAATCGACTTTGTTCAAAGTATTTGCAGTGTCTTTTGCACTCTGAATATCGGAAACTGTTCTTTTATCGAGATTTTTCAATAATTTTTTTTTGTTGTTTTCACTTAAATCTTTATCGTTCAAAATATCATGTTTTTTTTGTTCGTAGTTTTCTCGAATACGATCTATTTCTTTTAATGAAAGTACATATTTGTGTATTCTCGAATAAAATACTGTTTTGTAATTCGGTTCTCCTAAATGTTTTTCCAATATCGTTTCAAAGTCGGTTACCGGATAACTTTGTGAAGTATATTTTTTTGTACTGTCTTGTTCATCGGTAACTTCGATATTAAAAGATTTTATTCCGTTATAATATCGTTGGTATACAGGAAAAGCTGCAGACACTTCGTGAATATGAAATTCTTTTTCTACCTCGTTTCTGTAAGCATTATTTATTCTGTAATATTTATCCCATGCTAAATCAAGAGATAAAGTTACGACTTCTGCAACTTTTTTTGGTGCAAGTCCGTTATAGTTTAGTATTAATAAAGTTCCATTATCATCGGTATATAATTGTTTTGCATACGTGTATGTTTTTCTTAAATTTTTTGCATCTTCGGTAAGTCCGTAATGACAATATAATGTGTATAGATTATTTACTAAATCTTTAGGAACCGGCATATTGCAAACATTGTAATTGGCATAAGCGGTAAGTGCTAACTTGTAAGATACCATTGCATCGTTGAGAAATCCCGCATTTTGGTATACCAGTCCCATAAAATATCTTACGAAAGGATCGTCTTGGTACAATTTGTTACTTTTATCAATTTTTATTTTATTGAAAAGATTGTTTGCTTGTCTTGCTTCAACTGCTGCTTCGTTTTTTCTACCTTTAAGTTTTCTCGTTTTAAGATAGTTTAACGAACAGAAAAAGTTTGTGTATGCCATCTCGAAATCTTCGCCTAAATAATAGCTTGGTAACAACGTATCATCATTAAAAAATGTTGAGGTATAATCTTTCATTGAATAAATATATTTTGCATTTTCGAAAATTTCGTTACTTTTTTTATAATCACCGTTTAAGTGATATAAAAGGCCAAGTTCCAATGAATATAGAAGTTTGTTGTATTTATCGCAATTTTTATAAAAATCCGCAGCACAACTAACAGCACCACTTATATCTCTTTGTTCTATAAGTGGTGCTAATTTACTATAAAATTCGTTTACTTTTGTTGTTGCACAAGAAGTTAAACTTATAAACATTAAAGATAATATAAAATATTTAACTTTTTGAAAGTGCATTATTTATTTATGCTTTATATTTACTTTTTCCTACAACTTTTTTAATTTTCTTTTGACCTATCCAAACTTTTTCGTTTGTTTCAATATCAATAAGTTCAAGTTCTGTTTGATAATATTTTAATGTTGTTTTTCCTGCTGCATCGGTTATTGTATTTATTTGACCTTTTAACATATAATCGGCACCTAATTCTTTACCGAATTTTTTTACTGTTGCAGGGTCTGAAAAATCTGCTTGGTCCATCCTTTCTTCTCTTATTTCTTGCCTTTGAGCTTTTGATGCAACAAACGATGCTTTACCGGAATTTAAAAGAGCTATTTCAAGATCTTTTGTAAATGTTTCGGTGCTTATATGTTCATCGCTTTTGTTTAATATTGTTCCTACAATAATTCTTGGCTTAGCTTGTTTTTTCATCATAAAATTTTCTAACCAAGGTTTAGCTAAAGAATCAGAAATCATTTCTTCTGCAACAAGTTTTGAATCTGTATCGTTCCAGTTACCGCTTAAATCAATCTGTTCATCTTCATTTACTCTTGTAACTTTAGGTGTTGAAGAACATGAAAACAAAAATAAACCAAAACAAAACAAACTTACCATCAAAAAAATTTTTTTCATTTTTTTCTCCTTAAAAAACTTCATATTTTTTTATTATATCAAATTTTAACTTCTCGGATGATATTTTTGATGCTGTTGTTTGACATGTTCATTTGTTAAATGTGTGTAAATTTGTGTTGTTGAAATTGAACTATGTCCCAACATTTCCTGCACAAAACGAATATCCGCGCCTGCAGATAAAATGTGTGTAGCAAAAGAATGCCTTAATGTATGCGGACTTATTTTTTTTGTTATTCCCGCAGTTATTGCAATATTTTTCAACTGTCTCCAAAATTCAACCCTTGAAATAGGTTTACCAAGCCTTGTCAAAAAAACATAATCCGACTTTGATTTTTGCCTATGATTCAAATAAAATTTTAAATACATTTGAGCTTTATCGGTAAACGGAATTAACCTTTCTTTGTTACCTTTACCGAAAATTCTGACAAACTTTTCTTCAATATTTATATTTTCAAATTTTAAATGAACCAATTCGGAAACTCTTAAACCGGTTGCGTATAAAAGTTCCAACATCGTTCTGTTTCTTAATGATTGAATATCGGAACCGTTAACTGAATTCAACAACAAATCAACTTCCTGTGGGGTAAGCATATCCGGAAGTGTCATCGGTATTTTAGGAGAAATTAAATTTTCGGACGGATTTACTTTTATAACATTTTCCAAAACTAAAAATTTATAATATTGCCTGACGGACTCCGTCATTCTGTAAATACTGCTTGCTTTTAAACCTTTTTGTTTTAAATACCACAAAAAATCGGTTATGTTTTGATGATGAACATCTTCCAATTTTATATTGTTATCTTCCAAATATTTTAAGAAAGCTTTCAAATCCGTTTTATATGATAAAGCGGTATTTTTTGTTAAGCCTTTTTCGATTAAAATGTATGAGATAAAATTTTCCAAATAATCCATAAAATTACCTCAAATAAAAATTTGAAGATAATTCTTTTTTCATATCGGTAAACGGACCGTGCCCCGGATAAACTTTAATTTTTTCATCAAGCAATTTTAATTTTTGCAACGATTGTTGCATTGCCGTAGAGTTGCTGCCGGGAAAATCCGTTCTGCCTACGGAACCGGCAAAAAGAGTATCACCGGAGAATAAATTATTATCAATTAAAATGCAAACCGAACCGGGTGTATGTCCGGGAGTATTTAAGACTGAATATTTACAAAAACTTGTTTGATAAGTTTGTTCTTTGTCAAAAATAATTTCGGGTACCTTTACCGTTGCGGTTTCACCTATTACATAAGAAGCATTTTTGACAACATCGCTTAAAAAATCGGCATCATTTTTATGAATTGCCAACGGTATATTATATTTTGTGCGAATAACATCATCGGATAAAATATGGTCGAAATGTCCATGCGTATTTATTAAAAGTTCGGGGTTTAATTTTAAGTTAGAAATTGTTTCAATAACCGAACTGCCGTCTTGTCCGGGGTCGATAATAACGGCGGACTTCGTAACATCATCATAAACCAAATAACAATTTACTTCAAACTGACCGGAAATTATACTTTTTATTTTTAACATATTATTTTTCTACATCTTCTTTAAAAATATTTTTATGTTCCAAAATATAAGCGACACCGGAATACAAAGTTAATATTGTAACTACTAGCATTAACCAATACGGTAATTTTAAAAGACACCAACCGCAAAAATATTGAATTCCGGAAAGTTCAAATAAATCATAAGGAGTTACAAAATAAAATTCAGCCAATATGTATTTTATGATTATAATTACAAGTATCATTACTATTGCAATAATTTGGGATGTGGTCTTAAATTTGCCGTGAATACTTGCAGGAATTGAAACGTTTTTTGATGAAGCAATAAACCTTAAGCCGGTTATAACAAATTCCCTTGCTATGATACAAATTACCATCCATGCAGGAATATTTAAACCGAACATTCCGACAAAACAAATAAAAGATGATGTTATAAGAAGTTTATCGGCAAGAGGGTCCAAAAAAATTCCCAATGTCGTTATTGTGTTATATTTTCTTGCAATTTTACCGTCAAAAAAATCGGTAATTGAAGCTACCAAAAATACAATAAGTGCAGCAACTGCAGTCCAAATATTTTCTATTTCAAGCAACACAATAAAAACAGGAACCAAAATAATTCTCAACAATGTAAGTTTATTTGCTAAATTCATTTTTATCATATTTCCGTCCGCTAATGCCTAAAATTAAAATGACAATGCTATTATACAAAAAAACAAACTTTAAAAAAATTGATTCTACTCTTCAAATTCTCTAATCTTCAAGTCTTCCAATCAGGTCATAATCTTTAAAATTTGACACCATAATTTTTGTAAAAGTACCGATTTTTATTTTTCGCTTATTTGTTTTATTCAAACGAACAAGTGTGATATTATCTATTTCAGGTGCCTGAAAACTTGTTCTGCAATAAATAAAATTTTTATCAACCGCTTCAACAAAAACTTCAAATTCTTTCCCTATTTTTGCTTTATTGTTTTTTATAACATTTTCAAATTGAACCGCCGCAAGAGTTTGTTTCCTTTCTTCTATTACTTTTTGTGAAATTTTATTTTTCAATTTAAAAGATTTTGCTTTTTTCTGATCGGAATAGCCGAAAATCCCTATATGTTCAAAATAATTTTGGCGAACAAAATTTGCCAAATTATTAAATTGTGTTTTTGTTTCACCCGGAAAACCTACTATTAAAGAAGTTCTAAGTGTGATATCCGGGAATTTATTTTTTATATTTTCAATTACTTTAACCGTATTTAACGGTCTTGCCATTTTTGCTAATATTTGCTTATCGATATGTTGTATAGGAATATCAATATATTTACATATATTTTCTCTTTCATAAATTATCTTTAACAAATCATTTGAAATGTTTAACGGATAAGCATACAAAAGTCTAATCCACTTTAAAGAACTTACATTTGATATTTTATCAAGCAATCTATCTAATACAGGCTTGCCGTAAATGTCAATACCGTAGCTTGTTGTATCCTGTGCAATAATATTTAATTCCTTTATTCCGCAAGCTGCCAATGCTTTTGCTTCATCAACTACGGATTTAATCGTTCTACTTTTATAATTTCCCCTTACCTGAGGAATTAAACAAAAACTGCATCTATGGTTACAACCTTCAGATATTTTGATATAAGTAGAAGGAATGGATGTAGATAAAATTCTTCTTTTAAAATTTTGAACACCGGAACATTCTTTTGTCAAAGAAAAAAACTTTTGTTTTTTTATAAGCTTAACTATTTTTTCGAAGTCTCCCGTTCCTACACAACCGTCGACAAAAGGATATTTTTTTATAAATTCTTGTTTCATAAGTTGAGGAAGGCAACCGGAAACATAAATTTTTAAATTTTTATTTTTTGCTTTTAACTCTTTTGTTGCTATAATACAATTTTCCGACTCAATTTGTGCATCGGCTATAAAAGAACATGTATGAATAACAATTATATCCGCTCTTTGTACATCATTTGTTATTTCAAAACCGTCCTTTACAAATAAACCTGCAACGGCTTCGGCTTCAACGGTATTTTTTGAACAACCTAATGTTATTAATGCAACTTTATTGTCCATATTATTTTTTCAATTCTAATGTATTTACATTATTTTCATCTGCACCGCTTAATATATCTATAGGACTATCATTAAAAAAAACCTCTACTCCATTAACATCTCCTATTTTTATATTAAATAAATTTGTAGCATAAAAAGTATTTTGATTACCTGTAAAAAGAAACCCTGTATATTTATTTTTACCATCAGCAGAAATATCAACCCAAGTATCGGAATTTGCTTTAACTACAAGTTTTTGTTTCTTTTCTACAACTATATTATTGTTATTATTGATATTATTTTGTTGAGGTTCTACAGGTTTTTCAGTAACAACAACGATAGGTTTAGTCTGTTCAACAGGTTGAGACTGAATTGAATTATCTTGTTTTTGTTCCGGTTGTTGTTCGGCTTGTAAATTATCGGGAGCTTGTTTTGAAATAATTTCTTCTTTCGTATCTCCCTTGGTAAAAGAAATGTTATTTGCATTGATTAAATTATCTATTTCGTTTTCGGTTCTTTGAGCATCCGTCTTTATCAAGTAATTCATAAAAATCAACAATAA
>Ga0265301_10003493_pt1 | contig 16520 bp, 36 predicted proteins | sample AusTroGonzalo_MG_2_FD_193488 | JGI IMG/M metagenome (GOLD analysis project Ga0265301, IMG submission 193488) | Bovine rumen microbial communities from tropical cattle in Woodstock, Queensland, Australia - Gonzalo_04 | ecosystem: Host-associated > Mammals > Digestive system > Stomach > Rumen ...
TCTTCTTTAAAATTTAAGCCCGCCTCTTCTAATATCTCATGTATTTTGATTTCTCCGCGTGATGATTTCATCAAAATTGCCCTCCTTAATTAAAAAATCTCCATTCTTTTGCGTTAAACTTCTTTTTCTTCTTCTTATTATCTTCTTCTATTTTTATATAATATAATCCATAAACAAAAGCAGAGAATTTATCCTTTGGGATACTTTTATTCGCTTGCTTTAAAATAATATTAACTCCCTCATTATCTTCGCGTAGATTCATCATTTCATCTTTTAAAATAGATGTTAGAGTGAATGGCCGCAAAAACATCTTTCTATCTTCTGGCTTCATTTGCTAACCTTTTGTAGTATTTAACAATTTAATCTTTGCAACTCTTTCATCAATTAGCATTTTTACTTTTCCAGAAGACAACTATACCTAAGCATTTGAATACGCTTCGGTATTGATTGGAGCATTTGCTTTCATTAAATACATTGCATTTTGCTCGCAATCAGGAGTTTCATATTTTTTATAATAATCTTTTGCATCGTCCTATGTTCCACCATAAACACCGAAATCTGGGAAAGTTTCATTAGTATCTGGGTCAATTGATGGTTTAACCATAAAATCAACTAAGCCAAGACCAAGACCATTAGCGTCTATGATAATACGACGTGCCTTATAATCATAATACATTTTCTTTAATTTCAATGCCTGATCGCCCATGTGTTCATCAGACATTGTATAAATATTAACTAACTTTTTTAATGAAATACTAGACGGTTGCGGAATTACATTCCATATACAAACTACTGAGTCGCACCCTTTTCGACCTACATCGACAGATAATACATAATATGAATTTTTACTCGCGCGGCCAGACGCTGCATATTCTGGCTAGTTAAGTATGCGCCCTTTATCAAATTGCTCTGAGCTGAAAAATGCATCCGCAACATCGCCAGTCCAACGACTTTCATATTCTCGCTCGAATGATGCTTCATTAAATGTTCCATCTTCCTTCTGATCTTTAATAAATGTCTTACTTTGAAGGCCAACCGCAACCGGCAATCGCCAAGTTCCGCCTAAAACCATACATTTATCAGGCTTTGTAACCATTCGCACAAGAAACTAAATTAATTTATCATAAGGGAATGTTCCTTTATATCCCGCAGTAGTAACAAAAATCTAACTCTTATTTACTGATTCATCTTCATGTTTTGTTCCATCCATTGCTCTTCTGGAAATTGCCATAGTAGGAATAATAACTTCTTGAAGAATTAAACCATCAACGCCAACGCACTCTTCAACAAGACCGCCGTGCTTACGCTTACCTCTTGATCGTTCTGTTGCCGCAATATTATCTAATGTGGAACCGCTCTTGAAACGATAAATACAATAATCTTTGCCTTCAAGAGTTTTTCCGCGGCGCCAATCAATCTCACGGCGGAACGCAGGAATTAGAGTGCATATTTCATTTACTTTGTCTTTTAAAATGCCTGATGCCTGTTCTTTACCACCAGAGGTAACAAATAGATTACATCTTGGGAATAACACACATCGGCACATCAGTGCCATAACTGATAAAAATGATTTTGAATAAGCACGAGGGAATACACAATATATATATTGGTATCTCATAACCGCACGAAGGAATACTCTTTGATAAAAATAGAAATGAAATTCTCCTTCTTTAACTTCTGTGCTATGACCTCGCACTAAAAAATCCACAAATAAGTCAGGATACTCTCGCCAAAATGCTATATAATCTCGCGCCGCAGGAATAATTGCCCGCACACGCTCTTCTGATAATCCAATCTTCTGGCGCTAATCATTTAAATTAAGTAAATCCGCAAGTGCCATTATGAATCATCCTCTTCTAAAAATTCTGCCAATAATTGATTATCAATGTCTCCTTGTTCTTCAAGATAATTGTCAAATTCTTCATAATCCTCTTCGCGCAATTCTCTTTCGACTTCTTCAACATCATCTTCAGTTTCATCGTCATCATCATTGGCTTCAGCCTCTGCTTCATCTTCTTTTTGAATTGTTTTAATAGCATCTTCGAGTAATTGACTTAAATTTGTTTCCTCGGTAATTAGCGTTTTTGTATAACGCTGCATATCTCTAATTGTTTCATCAACTTTGTCATTTGGCTCTCCAATATAATATCTTGGAATAAAACCTTCTTTTTCGCAAATTGCGACCAATTCTCCTATTGAATCGACAAATTCGCCTGTTTCAGCCTTATTCTGCGCAGCAGTAAATTTACCAGATTTCATTAGTGTATCATATACTTTTGACATCTTTTGATATGCATCTATATCACCCATATCAATTAATTGATTACATTTTAATGAAGTCTTGCAAATAAGTTTTAATGTATCAATATGCGCAGCAGTTTGTATATCATAAGACTGCATCATTTCATTGTATAGTTTTTCTAACTGAACCCATTCTTCTGGTTTATAGGTCTTGCCCCATTTTAACCGCAGCATTAGTTTTTCATCATCAGTTAAATCTAACTGCTCATCCGGCAAATCTTGAACTTCAGCAAAATAATCTTCCTGACCTGTTGCTAAATGACTTAAATCTTGTATAGGTATATCATTATACTCCGGTTCTTCAGTGTTGGCCTCACTTATATCAAAGGTTGCTTTATTAACGGCATCCGCAATCTACTAAGCACTATATCCTTGCCGTTTCATGGTCTATTCTATTTTAGCGTTATTTAATTGTTGTATAAATTCAGTATCTTTCCAGCGATAATCTCTATATTGCTTTAACCGCATTTTAGATAAATAACGTCCTAAAATAGTTAAACCAGTAACCTTACTTCTGTCTTTACAATATGTTGCCATTAAATCGTGCCACTCTTTTGGCACATATGGCACATCGCATTCCTATAAAATCCACAAATATGTATCTGGATCCCAGTTATCAATATGCATTGATATGCATTTCTTACACATGTGTAACTTACCTTCTGGATATTTTTCAAGATTATTTGACCCATAAAACTAACCTTCATCCATTGTTTTATTACACTTTTGACAGTAACACGTTTTTCCTGCCATAATTTTCACCCCTGTTTCTTCTTACTGCGACAACACTTACAAATACTATAAAATCCATCTTTACTCGTTTTATTTTTAGAAAAATATTTATTATGTGCTAACTTAATTTGCCCACAACGACTACATTTCTTATATTTACCTTTTTCCACATTCAAATAATACCAATTTAAGTATTCATCTTCGGCCGCAGACGCAATCATTTTGGGGATTTTATTGCGCCATAAACTCGAAATGTATTCAACACTATGTTTAATGCCAAATTCTTTTTGTAATTCATCCTAAATGGCGATATTGGACATACCATCTATTTTATACTCAACGAGTCGCGCATATAAGGGGTAATCCGCAAGGGCCCGGTCGCAGGTTCGCTCAAAGTCATAAATCATATACCAAGTATCGCCATTGAAACGGTCCCAACTGTCTTCTTTTAGCCTAGAATAATTACATAAAACCGCAGAACATACTGCTGGATTCATTAAAGAAAAACCTTGTGGTATTGGATAGCCATTTTCATCAAATTCGCAAGTCTAATCTTCAAGCGGAATATAATGTTCAGAACGGATTAATTTTTTAGGGATTATGGGAACCCGCACCGCATTCTTTATAACATATTGGTCTTTCCGCATTTCGATAAGCGCACGTTTGATAATAAACGCATCCTTACCTTCTGAAACTTTAAGTTTTGCTTCCCAAACTTTAATGGTATCTACTAATTGTCGTAAATGAGGTATTTCTTCTAAATCTTTTTCTGTTATCTTTACTTTTGGCTAAAAAATTATCTGCTTATCATTTGTTATTAAATTATATATTCCATCTTCGCCATTTTCTAATTGGGAAACAAGACCTTCAAAGGAGGTTTCTCTTTTATTAACTGTAACCATGTGATTATCAGTTAATATCTTTTTTTCTTTTTTCTCTTGTTTCTCCATGCAAAAAATTAAATAGTCAGTTAAAATTTCTAAGTATTTCTCTCCTGGGTCAGGATTCTCTTCTAATATTTTTTTAACTAACTCATTTCTTTCTTCTGGAGTTTCTAATGTGTAATCTAATTTTATCAAATCTACACCTCCAGTCTAGATAAATTATACAAAAAATTTTTTACCGTGTCAAATTTCATTAAATTGACATTTTTAGAATTTTTTTATATAATATTTATAGAAAATAAAATATAAAGGAGAATTAGAATGTGGTGGGTTATACTAGCATTTTGTATTGCTGTTATTGTCATTCTCGCCTTTTTATTAAAAAGAGTATTAAAATTATATTTTGAAATGACCGGTGTTTTTGATGAACTAAATTTTTTTGATGGCGGTGAAATGCCATTTAAGAAAAATGAAGTTTTATATCATTACGAAAATGTTACTTTACTATATAATATTCAAAGAGGAACAACCGAATATCTCACAATTCTTGACACCTCTAAATATGAGAAAAATAATTTAATAGGATTAACCTATGTTGTCCCAGCCGCAGATTATGATAAAATGGCAAAAGAGGTAGAAAAGCATCTCCGCAGCAAAATTGCGGATAAAATGGAAGATTTTGATAAAGATTTTTTATCAAATCAGATTCATGAAACAATGGATGGAGTACTAATTCCATTATGCGATGTATATCAATTAAAAAATGGACGGTTAATGTGGAGGTCTAAACTTGAAGGTTGATGGAAGAATGTTGGATACAGATTTTCGATGGGAAGATTATTGTCGCCGCAATAAAATCGAAAATCCATTTAATGAAGAGTAGGAGAGATTCCAAGAGCGATGCACTTATGAGAGCGACGATTATGGGCATGTAATTACATATATCAGACCTGAAAATCCAATAGAGGCAGCGTGGCGCCAGGAGCACAGAGAAAAGAAAGATAGGTACTTGCGGCTGATGCATACATTCCGCCTGTGGGATTTCCACTTTTGGATGCCATGGCCGCAGTTTAAGCAGCATTTAGATTGGAGTAAAACTCTCGCAGATGTTAGTATATATATGCCGTGCGACGCTGCCGAACGGCAATGCAGCATGGCGTGCGCATATTTTGGTAAAGATTGTCCTCGTGTAAAAGAGGAATTGCAAATTCCCTTAATATTGGGGTTTGATGGAAGGTGGGAAGAACAAGATGATTATAGAAACGAAATATAATATAGGCGATGAGGTGCGGCCGGGGGTCACGGTGCACAGAGTCTTGGTAAGATACGATACGCAGTTTTTTGAGAAGCCTGACGTTCATTACGTATTGAGTAACGGATACTATAAGTCAGAGGAAGAATTATCGTCTTCCGAAATTAAAGAATAATTTAGCGGGATATTGGGCCAGGGTAAATGAAATGACGCGCTTCACCTCGCCAAAGCGCGAAAGTACCCCCCCGGTGCTGATAATCAATAAATGGACTATCTGCCTATACCCCCGTCAAAAGTGTTAGTAATAATTCACAATGTCCCCCTTGTTGATTTGTGCAAAACGCGCGAAATAAAAAACTTTTGCAAAACCCCTTGCAATCATGCATTATCTATGCTATCTTGTAGACGTCCGGTTAAAGACTGACGCATGAGACTAGCGCGCAGACGCAAGGACACAAGAATAAGACTATTTATTATAAAGGGGATAGAAAAATGAAAGTTATCGGAAAGCGTTACAGTGGCAAGGTTACGATGTACGATGTGCGCACGGTTACTGTCGCGGACGGCAAAATCTACATTAACCTGTTTATGGTAAAGGGCATCAACTACAAGACTCTGACTATCACGAACGCGATTTAATAAAAGGGGGATAACATAATGAAAAACTGGCGTGTTTGGAAGCTCTATGATAAGGACGGCAAGCTGATTGCTAGCGGACGGAAAAAGGACGTTATGAACGCTGAGTATCCGCGTTATGTGTATGCGCACATCTTTACGGATATCATCGTCCGGACGGATGAACTGCTGAGGGGCTGAGGAAGCCCCTCAGCCCGAACAAAAAAAAGGGGGATATAGCAATGCGCGAGTATGAACTGATGAACAAGAAGACGGGCGAGCGTGAATACATTTACGGCTATAGCGTGACGGACGCGTTCGCTCGCCGCAAGGGGCTTAATGCTGAGGACTGGCAAGTTATCGGCACGTGGTACATCGACTAATAAAGACTTAATAGGGGGATATAACAATGGGATGCTTCTATGCAGGCTTTGACTATAAGAACCGCAAGAACGGATACTTCAAAATCGGCGAGACGGCGGCAAAAACCCCGGCGGCGCGCATCAGCAACATCCGTCAGCATGACAGCTTCCAGCTGCTCGGCTATATCGTCATGCATGACGAGACTAAGCCGCAGAGGCTGTTCGTTGAGAGCTACGTGAGGCTCAAGCTGTCTGAGCACTACGAGCATACGCAGAACGACCATTTCCTCTATAGCATCAAGCAGGGCGCGAAGTATGAGCAGGCTTATGATATGGCGCGTGAGGCTCTGACTCTCGCTGAGGAAGCTTGCCATATCGCCAAGGTGGAATATCACTACGGCACGAAGACTTATAAGCGGAGCTAATGCTCCGCTTATAATAGACTATCCCGATATCTATATATAAGATATCGGGATAGTCGTGCTTCGCCGGGCCGCCCACGAACGCGAGCTCAATGGGCGGCCCGAGTTTACGTTTATCCAAGCATTCAGCGCGATCGCGCACGATCTGGTCAATCTGCGCCTTATCTCGCTAAATCCCTAAACGTGGCATACATCTGATTTCCGACCAAGATTGTTAAACTTTTAACAATGTACGATTTGTGCAAAATGACGAAAAAAAATACTTGACTTTTTTTAATAATTATGATACAATGTAATTACCAAGAGAAAAGGAGAAAACACAATGAAATTCTTTAAGGAAAAAAGCACTCGTCCCTTTGCAATCGCAATCTCTATCTGCCTTCTTCTTCTGATTGCATTTTCGATTTGGTTCATTTGCAAGGGTGACCCCAAGGATGTGTCCGCTCCTAAGCGCAATTACTATGAGTTGGTTACGCTTGCGGTTGCAGTTGATGATTCAAATGATGTTGTCGTCTGCGAAGATTCCAATGGAAATCTGTGGGAGTTCCAAGGAGTTCAAAATTGGAAATTGGGAGACAGTATTCATCTACTAATGGATGACATGAACACCGCTTCAATTTACGATGATACTATTTGCGGTTCCTCCTCCAATAATTGGATTTTGATTCAAAGATAATCTACTTTGAAAATTGAGAGGGGAAAGCAATTTCCCCTCTCGTTTTAGGGGCGAGATTGTTAATTAATTAACTAACAATCTTTTTAAGCCGGTCTTTGTTAAAAAAATAATTTAGATTTTCTAAAGAAATGGTTTAATTTTTTTGAAAAAAGATTTGATTTTTTTGAAAAAACTACTTGACTTTTTAATCCGGTTATGCTATAATGTATTCAGAAAGAAAAAGAAAAGGAGATTTTCAAAATGACTATCACTGAAATTAAAAAGGAAATCGACCGCGTGGAGACCGCTCTGTGGATGTGCGAGATGGCTGACTTCATGGACTGGGGTAACTACTACAAGCTCAAGAACGAGTTGCGCGACCTGCGCGAGGCTCTGAAAGAGGTGGAGGGATAATCAAAAAGCCCTCCACTTTCTTTTTGCCCTTTCGGTTTCGTGATTTAAATCATTAAAGTGAATTTTCAGATTGTTAATTAATTAACTAACGAACTTTCTAATTAGGATTGTTAAAAAAATAACGATTTAACTATTTTGAAAAATGTATTGACTTTTGAATTAAAACCGCGGATAATAATTCCAAGAGAAGAGTACACAAATGAAAATGGTTTCAGTTGCGGCAGGCATACTTTAGTAATTTAAAGTGATAATGTAATTAGTTTCCGTCTGCGCCCGGTCTATTTCTCTACTTGTTAAACTTTTGACTATCCAATTTCTCTTGCGGTTTGTATTTTCCTTTTGGATACAGATACTTGTTAAATAATTCACAATCACGATTTTAAAACCTATTTTTTTATTTGGTTTTCAATTGAATTTTTGATTGATTTTTTAATTGAAATTTTTATTTAAATTTTGAAAAAATGCTTGACATTTATCCGGTCATGTAGTATTATAATTACAGAAAGAAAAAGAAAAGGAGAACAAAACAATGAAACTTATTATGACAAACCACGCGAAGGTCGAGCGGTATGACCGCATTTGCGCAATAGTTGATTTGTTCAATGGTGACCTCGGTGAAGTGGTAATCTCTACTGCGGGATGCCAAGAGGGAAGAATACAGGAGCTGACCTCAAAGGGCGTTGTGATTGTCCGCTCTACTGATAATGTGTTAATCACAATGTTCCTCTGCAATGTCAACAAAGCAAAGTTTTTTGAAACGCAAGGCAAATTTCTAACCCGCGCAATGTGGGAAAGAATTAAAGCAAATCAGAAGTATCAGAAACTGGCGGCATGAGAAAGAGGGCGCAAGCCCTCTTTCAAACACCCGGGCTTGTTAATTAATTAACTAACAAACTTTTTTAAAAAAATGCTTGACAAATTATCCGGTCTATGGTATTATAATTACAGAAAGAGAAAGGAGATACAAAAAATGAAACCTGTGAATGAACTCGAAAAGAAAGCTCTGGAGATGCTCAAAGCGGGCAAGCCCGTGCATGGGCTGATGCGCGAGGTGCTGATTGAGATGCAGCTCCGCGAGATGGAAGAAGAGGAGAATTAAATCTCCTCTTCTTCTTTTAAGTAAAGATTGTTAATTAATTAACTAACAAACTTTTTTTCAAAAAGTGCTTGACAAAACGCGCCCGGTCTGTTATACTATAATCAGAAAGAGAAAGGAGCTAAACAAAATGAACGAACTGAGAGAAAAGCTGATTGACCGCATGATTCGCATCTACGGGTTTGAGCATGAAATCGTCCTCGACTTCTGCAAGATGTGCGGGATGACCTGCATGAGCGATAAGGCGCTGACCACGATTGTGGAGTGTCATGAGATGTACCCCGTGCTCGATGACTGAGCACGGGGTATTTTACTAGCCGCACATTGTTAGTTAATTAATTAACGATCTCTTGACTTTTGGAAAAATTTGTGCTATAATAAAAATAGAAAGGTTGTGAAATAAATGGCAATGTTTACACGAAAGATTGATGACTTGGGGCGCGTGTCTATTCCAAAAGAAGTCAGAAAAATGCTCGGATGGAATAGTCAAGATGAGATTGCAATGGAGTTTACACAAGACAACAAAATCATTCTATCAAAGTATTTTCCAGATTATGAAAGTTATCTTATTCATGTGCGCGACCTGCTTATTGCTGACCAAGAGATAGAGAATAGAGATGAAAAAATTACGGCAATTCAAACTGCGATAAACACCTTGCGGGAATAAAAAAATTTTGTTATAATACTTATAGAAAAAGTAAATAAGGAGGGACAAAAATGTCTGTGGAACTGGTAAAGGCTCTTTTATTAATTGCTAAGTTTTGCACCGCCTGCGGCGATTGCTAGACCTGTGCAATTAGAGAGTTTTGCGGAAAATTGCCTAGCGCGTGGTAATTCTAGGCCGGCCGCCCTGCGGTCGAATTTTGCCAGAACCTGCCTGTTTGACATTTTTGTTTTTGCTGTCCGGTCGAAAGACCGGGCTTTTTCTTTCCCGTAATCGGTTGTTGGGCGCCGAACTTTCACACGCTAAAGTGCTAAACAAATAAAGTGTGCGCGAGGATTGTTAAAAAAATAATTATTAATTTTCCTAAAAAAATGCTTGACAAATCAGACCGGATGTGGTAAGATAATTACAGAAGCGAAAAGGCGTTGCGGAAGGCTGGTATGCGCCGCCCTGCGGGGAGCTCAATCCGGAGGCCAGCCAAGAGGAGGCGATGTTGAGAGCCTCCTCAAATTTTTTTATTTTTTTGAAAAAAATGCTTGACAAAACACCCGGGTTATGCTATACTATAATCAGAAAGAGGGAAAACCTCAAAAATGAAAGGAGAACAAAAAAATGGCTATGACGATGGAAATGATGGAGATTTGGGGCGACGCGATGGACGAGCTCCGCGAGTGGGAAGACTTCGAAGCCGACATGGCTACGAACCCCTACGACGACCCCTGGCTCATGTGAGCCAGGGGCTTTCCCTTGCTACGAGATTGTTAATTAATTAACTAACAATCTTTTTTTGAAAAAAATGCTTGACAAAATGTCCGGGTTATGCTATACTATAATCAGAAAGAGAAAGGAGATAAAAAAAAATGAAAAAGCTCATCAACATCTGGAAGTCCACCATCAGCGGCGCGGAGTATGAGATGCCCGCCGACTGGATGCCGCAGTTCGGCGGCTGGGAGTTGGTCGGCTCCCGTTGGGTCGAGGCGTAAAGCCTCGACCTTTTCCTTTGTCCCGACATTGTTAATTAATTAACTAACGAAGTCGGACGCCTGCGCCGCGAAATTTCACACGCTAAAGCATTAAAGCAAATTTCGACAGGCGATTGTTAAAAAAATAATTATTGAAAAAATCCCAAAAATGGTAAAAAATGGCTTGACAATACTGGGGTCATCTGCTATAATGAATAATGTCAGGGGGCTCCAATGGAAGCGGGCTCCTAAGCCGGTCGAATAGCCACAAAGGTGGTGCGGGAGCCGGACCCGCAGAGGGCGACAAAAAACTTCACCCGCCCCAAAAAAAACGCTTGACATTTTCTCCGATTTATGGTATTATAATTACAGAAAAAGAAAGGGGATACAAAAATGAAAGATAACTTTGGTGCGGTCGTTCTTACCATCGCGGCGATTCTCATGGCGGCGGGTCTGCTGTTTGTCTATGTCTTCCTCGCCATTACCACGGCGGCAACCTTCGGCGACCTCTTCATCGGCGGCGCGGTCATTCTGCTGACTCTGCTGATTGAGTTCATCATCGTGAAGCTTGCTTGGGGTTGGTAACAACCCCAAGTGCTTTAAAAAAAATTTTCAAAAAGTACTTGACATTTACCCGGTTATGTGCTATTATAATTACAGAAAGAATAAAGAAAAGGAGATACAAAAATGAAAGCTACCAACAAGATTGAAGAGAAGGCTCTGGCGATGCTCAAGGCGGGCAAGCCTGTCCACGGACTCCTCCGCGATGTCCTCATCGACATGATGCTCCGCGAGGAGGAGGAAAAGGAGGAGGATTAATCCTCCTCCTCCTCACAAAAAAATTTTCAAAAAATGCTTGACAAATGCCCGGGCATGTGCTATACTACAATCAGAAAGAGAAAGGAGATAAAAAAATGAAGCTCTTCAAGAAGAACACTAAAAAGGTTTGGTACTGCGACCACATCTGCGAGGATGGCACCATCGAGCGCGTCTACAGCATCTGTGAGGTGGAAGCCATCGAGCGCGCGGCTGAGCGCAAGGGGCTGACCGAGTGCCTGTGGATTAACAACAAGGGCGAGAAGTTCGACAGCTTCAAGCCCATGACCTAAGCGGGGAGAAATCCCCGCTTAAAAATTTTTTTCAAAAAGTACTTGACAAATCGTCCGGTCTGTGGTATTATAATTACAGAAAGAATAAAGAAAAGGAGATAAAAAAATGGAATTCAATGAAGCCTATGATTACCTGCGCGATGTGGTCGGTGTGAGCGAGGAAGCCCTTGACCTTGCGTTTAGCCTCTGCGGTTGCACGGTGGAGACCGCCAACAGCATCTGCTTTTACTTCACTGGATGGAGTGACATCGACAGCCACGCTAAGGACATGCAGGAGATGTAAGTCTCCTGCATTTCTTGTATCGACATTGTTAATTAATTAACTAACAATCTCGCCTCCGTGCGCGGGCGCGGGGCGCCGAAAAATTATACCACAACAGCATCCAAAAGTCAAGAGAAAAATTGATGAAAAATTGCACAAAATTATGCGTTCCCGGAATTAAAGTATTTGTGCAAAAACACAATAAAAAAATTTCAAAAAAACGCTTGACAAATAGCCAAAAGTATGGTATCTTATAGTCACAGAGGTTGAGGGAGACCTCCTCCGACACCAAGCAACGGCAAGGGGTTTGGTAAAAAAAGGTCTCCAAAAAAATCAAAAAAATGCTTGACATTTATCCGGTTGTGTGGTATTATAATTACAGAAATTAAGAGAGGAGAACAAAGAAATGAAGAAGTTTGTTTATCAGGTTGCGGGGTTCGAGTTCGTGGATACCGAGGCTTTCGGTACTGCGTGGCGCGAGGCGAAAGCCAAGGCTACCGAGCTGAACGCGGCGATTTATCGCCTTGTCATCAAGGGTGAGGATGTTCAGCAGCAGGTCTATCTCAAGGCGGGTTGCTTCCTCGCGGTTGACCTCGCGACCGCCGACGCGGTCAAGGTCTTCTGATAAAAAGGGCGAAAGCCCTTTTTTATTTTGTCCGGAGATTGTTAATTAATTAACTAACGATCTCCGTTCGCGGATGGGGCAGTCCGAAAAATTATACCATGCCGCCGTCCAAAAGTCAAGAGAAAAATACGCGCAAGAATGCACAAAAATTACTATTCCCAAAACTAAAAATTTGTGCAAAAACACAATGACCGGATACGCAAAAAACTATTGACTTTTTCGATTCTATCGTTTATAATGAGTATAGAAATTAAGAGAGGAGAACAAAAAAATGACTACTTACTACTTCGACATGGACGGCGTCCTCGCTGACTTCCACAAGGCGTATGCCACGAACAAGGCTGTCGCGATGAATCGCGCGGCTATGGCTAACCTCGAGCCGTTCGCTGACAATGTGGCAACGGTCAAGGCGCTGATTGCCGCCGGCCTCAAGGTCTATATCCTCACCAAGGCGGCGAACGAGGCCGGCATGATGGGCAAGGTCGACTGGCTCGCCAAGTTCATCCCCGAGCTTGATATGGCGAACTTCATCTGCATCGTGGGGCACGGCAAGAAGGTCGACTATATCCGCGAGGCGGGCGTCCTTGTGGACGATGACCCCAAGAACACTCGCCCGTGGGTCAAGGCGGGATATGAGGCAATCACCCTCACCGCCAAGGGCGAGCCTGTCACGGTGGCGCTGTGAGCGGGGGATAATCCCCCGCTCAGCCCGGGCGAAAAAAAAAATGAAAATATGCGAAAAAAATGCTTGACATTCAGCACCGGATATGATATTATAATTACAGAAAGAAAAATAAACGAAAAGGAGAACAAAAAAATGTACGAAATTAGAAAGTATAAGGAAGCCAACATCTGGGGCAACTGGAAGCAGGTCAACAAAGAGGTTGCCGAAAAGAAGGCGAAAATCTACGTCAACGGGTTTCCGATGTATCAGGTCAGGGAAATCAAAGAGGGCTGAGAAGCCCTCTTTCTCTTTAATATAGATTGTTAGTTAAATAACTAACGAAGTCGGTCGCCGCACCCGGTTCTTCAGCGCGCTAAAGTGTTAAAGCAAAAATCCGCCGCCGATTGTTAAAAAATTAATTATTAAAAAAATCCCAAAATGTGCTTGACATTTGTGCGCCTATGTGCTATACTATAATTGTTCCAAGGGTAAGGGCTCACCAAGTGGTGTGAGACGACTTGGATGTCAGAGGGCAGGTTATGAGGTTCCTACCGTGATAGAAAAAAACCTCAAAAAAATTAAAAAAGTGCTTGACAGATAGCCGAAAGCGTGCTATAATAAAAGCACAAAGGGCGAGGGTGAGGCAACCCGAGGGTAACGGGCTGACCCATGAGAGTCGCGTAAGACCTCACCTCATGACCCCTGCCGCGCGGAGTCCTGTTGCGCGGGATATAAGTGTGAACCAGCAGCTGCGGGCGTCTGAGAGGAAGAGCGCAGAGGACGGCAGGACGGACGCAAAGCCCCCGCACCTACGAGAAGGGACTCGGTAAGGCGGGGGGCAACCAAAAATTGATGTTTCTTTCTCCTTTCTGTTCTTCTTTCTCTTGGCGGCAGGGTTTTTGGTCTTCTCCCTGCCGCCCTCCTTTTTTTATTTTTTTTGAAAAAAATGCTTGACATTTGCGGCCGGGTGTGCTATTATAATTACAGAAAGAGAAAGGAGGCCAGAAAAATGGCTGATTATTGGGAGATTCTTGGCGACGCGATGGACGAGCTCCGCGCGTGGGAAGAGGCTCAGGCTGAGGCCTGAGCTTCTCGCTTTTTTTTAACTTGTTTTTTGAGCCGGCCGCGCACGCCCCACGCGGCCGGTTTTTCCATTATACCACACCCCCAGCATTTTGTCAATTCGCAATTTGCACAAACTTACACACCACCGGACTCCCGAAATTTGTGTATTTTGCCAGGAGTGAAAATGAAAAAAATGCTTGACTTCTGTGTGCGCCTGTGCTATCATGGTATCAGAAAGGGAAAGGAGATAAAAAAACAATGAAAGACATTATTAAGGCTATCATCATCATCGTTCTGCTTATCGCGTTTCTGCTCACTGTTGGTGTGTTGAGTTACTTAGGAAGCAAGAGCATTTACAATCACGGTATCTGTGAAAAGTGCGGCGGCCACTATGAGTTTGCCGAGTGCGGCGGCGGGAAAATTAAAGTGTACATCTACAAATGCGACACCTGCGGCTATGTTATCCAAACCACCACGCTGATGAATCCCGAAGATTGAAAAATCTTCGGGATTTTTTTGAAAAAAATGCTTGACATTTTCTCCGGTTTATGGTATTATAATTACAGAAAGAGAAAGGAGATACAAAAAATGGCTATTATCATCAAGATTATTCTCATCCTCACGCTTATGGTTTTTGTCGGCGGTGTTATCCGCATCCTGCTGAATGAGGTTTTTCTCAATCTGAGCATGCGCTCCTATGACAAAGAGAAAGCGGAGCATGTAAAAAAAATGCGAGAAAATATTGAAAAGGGGCTTGACAACTAAGTCCCTTTGTGTTATTATAATTACAGAAAGAGAAAGGAGATAAAAAAATGGAAAAGTACTTCAAGAACAAGCGCACGGGCGAAACCACTGAGAGCCACGCCAAGGCTATGGAGTGGTACCGCGCCAAGGACGAGATCGAGGTTTGGGGCTGGTCCGAAGTCCTCGGCGAGTGGCTCTGCCGCATGGAGTGGGTCTGGTGAGAACCAGGCCCACGGCCTTTTTTGGCCGCGCCGCCCACAGTTCTGGCCGGCGCGTTTTCGCGCTAAATCAGTAGTTCAGTAATTTGTTAGCGATTTAATTCGCTAAAGTGCTAAAGTGTAGTATCCCAAAATGAATAATCATGCATGAAAAATGAATAAAAATTTTTTTACCAAATTGCATTTTGGGGCTTGACTTTCCCGGATAATCTGCTATAATAGGTAGTGTCAGGAGGGGTTGCGACCCCTAATCTAGCTGACACGGGGGTATCCCATGATTCGTATCTATCGCTTCTCCATCTGGACCGCTGAAGGCGGACGCTATCTCTATGATGGGCTGTTCGCTGACGCCACCGAAGCCCTTGCTTTCATCCGCGACAACTACTTCGACCCCGATGTGATGGCTATCCGCGTGGATGCCATCGACTACCTCGATGAGCAGTGCATGGACTTTGAACGGTGGGCTACCGATTCCGACTGGTGGCATCCCCACATTATGGAAGTCCCCGCCTAAAGCGGGGGCTTCTTTTTATTCATTAAAATGAATATTTATTCGTCGGCGCGCCCACGGACCAAGCGCGCCGACTTTAACGCGCTAAAGCGCTAAAGCAAAAAGTGGCCCGATAAGGCGCTTTATCGCGCTAAAGTGCTAAATCCTGAAAGTAATCAACCTTTTGATTATAAAATATTTGATTATCAATCTGTTAATTATCCAAAAATGGATAATCAAATATTTTATAATCAAAAGGTTGATTATCCAAAAGTAGATAGTAAAATAATTTATTATCCAAAAGTAGATAGTAAAATAATTTATTATCCAAAAGTGAATGAATATTCATGCATAAAAAATGAATAAATATTTTTCAAAAAAAATTGAAAAAAAGTATTGACAACCGGTCTCCAATCTGCTATACTGGTTACAGTAAGACGAAGGGAGATAAAAAAAATGACTACTGCTAACCTGCCCCGCATTGACGCCCGCAACGAGGGCGACGCCCGCGAGTGGAGCGTGTGCGCCTTTATGGGCGTCCGCCGCTCGATCCACGACAGCAAGGCGTATGACCGCGACAGCGATTGCGTCTGCGGCGATATGCGGATTAGTGTCAAGGCTTCCGCCTTTACGCTGATGGCCGGCTCTCTCTGCGAGGGGCTGACGGACTTTGACAGCATCTGGAATCTCTACGCCGAGCGCGTCCACAGCAACACTTTCGCCTATGTCACTAAGGACTACACCATGTATATGATGAACCTCGCCGAGTTCAAGCAGTTCGTATATCGCTTCTGCAAGCTCGAACGCGAGAGCGAGAAGAACGGCGGCGCTCTGAAAATCCGTTGTCGCAAGGAAAGCGGCAAGATGGTCGAATGGCTCGCGGCGAAAGCCGCGGCCTAAGACCGGGCCGCAATATGAAAAAAAGTGCTTGACAAATCCAAAAGTATATGGTAATATGTATATAGAAAATGAGAGGAGATAAAA
>Ga0265301_10003494_pt1 | contig 16520 bp, 14 predicted proteins | sample AusTroGonzalo_MG_2_FD_193488 | JGI IMG/M metagenome (GOLD analysis project Ga0265301, IMG submission 193488) | Bovine rumen microbial communities from tropical cattle in Woodstock, Queensland, Australia - Gonzalo_04 | ecosystem: Host-associated > Mammals > Digestive system > Stomach > Rumen ...
CTCGATGGGAGAGATGAAGTCAAATGTGATCTCGCCATTCTCTATTACGATATTCTCTGCATGGAAATCGCCTTCGTTAAGACTATAGTCGTAAAGGTGTACACCTGGCTGTATATTCTCTTTCATTTCGAGGCCGCGATGGATGATAAGGGCACCACCTGGCTGGATTAGTTCTGTGTAATGACGGAAGCTCTCTAGATAAGCCTCTTTTGTTCCATAGATATCCAGATGATCGGGGTCGCTGGATGTGATGACACTCATCCAAGGACGGAGCCAGTGGAATGAACGGTCGAATTCGTCGGCCTCGATTACTACGTAGTCTGAATCTGACAGGATATAGTTGGTGCCGTAGTTCTTAGATATTCCTCCAAGGAATGCATTACAGTCAAGGTGACTCTGATGCATGATGTGGGCACACATGGTTGAAGTTGTGGTCTTTCCGTGTGTTCCTGCTACACAGAGACCTTTGTGGCTCTGGGTTAGTGTGCCAAGAACCTGAGCACGCTTCTGAATATCGAACCCGTTCTCGCGGAAGAACTTAAGTTCCTTATGCTCAGCGGGGATGGCTGGTGTGAAGATTACCAGACATGACTCTTTTTTCTTGCACTCATGAGGAATCTCGTCAACATTCTCCTCGTAGTGAATGAGCATTCCTTCTGTTTCGAGTCTCTTTGTAAGGTCGGATGGTGTCTTGTCGTAACCAGCTACAACAAGTCCCTTCTTAATAAAGTAGCGAGCGATGGCACTCATACCAATACCACCTGCTCCTACGAAATATACTGCTTTGATATCTTTTAATTCCATAATCGTTATTTCTTTTCTGCCAATTTGATGACTTCTTTTGCAATAATGTCGGCTGAATCGGGCAGGGCGAGTTTCAAAACATTCTCGCTAAGTGATTTAAGTTTCTGCTCATCGGCAACGGTCTTGATGGCAAGCTCAAGAAGGGTTGCTGGAGCATCGGCATCCTTTACATAGATTGCAGCATCGAGATTGGCAAGAGCCAATGCGTTCTTTGTTTGATGATCCTCGGCCACATTTGGACTTGGTACAAGAATAACAGGTTTGCCAATAAGACAGAACTCAGATATACTGCTAGCTCCTGCACGGCTGATAACCAGGTCAGCAGCCTTGTAGGCAGCTCCCATATCGGTGATGAAATCAGTAACCTTGAGGTTAGGGATGTTTTCACCTTTCAGTCTTTCAGCAATCTCTGCGCTATAGTATTTTCCTGTTTGCCAGATGAACTGAGCATCAGCAGTCTTGATAAGATCTAGGTGCTGCAGCACACTCTCATTGATAGTTCTTGCGCCAAGGCTACCTCCTACCAACAGAATGGTCTTCTTCGATGTATCGAGGCCGAAAGTCTTAATAGCCTCTTCTTGCGATATCTTGGTGTCGAGCAAAGCCTGACGTACGGGATTACCTGTAAGAATAATCTTTTCGGCAGGGAAGAAACGCTCCATTCCATCGTATGCTACACAGATTTTCTCTGCTTTTTTAGCAAGAAGCTTGTTGGTAACTCCTGCGTATGAGTTCTGCTCCTGGATGAGGCAGGGAATACCCATAGCTGCGGCCTTGTTTAGTGTTGGACCGCTGGCATATCCGCCAACTCCCACAGCTACTTGTGGCTTAAAGTCCTTGATGATTGACTTTGCCATGCGCTGACTCTTCCATATCTTATACAGAACCTTGAAGTTCTTAAGCAAGTTTTTACGATCGAAACCGCAGATAGGTAAACCTTTTATCTCATAACCTGCTGCAGGAACGCGCTGCATTTCCATACGTCCGAGTGCTCCAACAAACAGAATCTTAGCTTCGGGACGTAGTGCTTTCACGGCATTCGCTATAGAGATGGCTGGGAAAATATGTCCCCCAGTACCTCCTCCGCTAATGATTACTCTAAGTTCTTCCATATCTTTTTTTAATTGTTGCGTGCAAAATTACAAATTTAATTTCTTATTCTGCTATTTTTGGCTGCCTTTTTTTTGCAGAACGGCTAACACTTAATATAACACCAATGTAGGCGCAGTTGATGATGGTTGATGTACCTCCTTTACTAATAAGTGGTAGTGGTTGTCCTGTTACAGGTGCAATGCCTACTGCTACTAGCATATTGAAGGCTGCCTGGATGACTAGCAACAACGCCAATCCCATTGCAAGGAATGCTGGGAAGTTGTTCTCACACCTGCTTGCAATGCGTGCTGTTCGATAGAGTAACACGATGTACAGCAGAACAACAAATGATGCTCCAATAATACCTAACTCCTCAATGACAATTGCAAAGATGAAGTCGGAGAATGCTTGCGATAGGAAATCACGTTCTACTGATTGGCCAGGACCTTTACCGATGATGTTACTTGATACGATGGCGATATTGGCGTGGGCCACCTGAGCATCTTTATCAAGGTCGTACTGATCGGGGGTAATAACCTCTTTATTTGAGAATTTCTTTATACGTGACTTCCAAGTGTCTGCACGGTGGAGAATCTTTTCTAGTTTTCCTTTCTCCTTAGGAGCTGATACTTGTTCTGTTTTGGCTTTGTCTACAGCGACATTGTTATCGTTGCCCACAGCCATAATGAAGAGTAATCCTACCAATGCCAGGCCTACAACTACTCCCATCAGTTTCCCTAACTGTATAAGAGGTACACGCCCTATAAACATCATAAGGAATACCACAGAACATAGCAATGCTGCGGTAGATAGATTCTCAACCATAATCAGCATGGCTATGGGCACAACGATACATAGAATGTATTTGAATGCCTTTTTATCAGCTCCGTTCTCTCTTTGCATTGCACTTAATATCTGTGCCGTTGCCAACACAACGGTTCCTTTGGCAATCTCAGAAGGCTGGAAGGTTAGTCCGAATAGATTTATCCAGCGACTTGCATCACCAGTTTTCTCGCCAGTAGCTAATACCCATAGCAAGAGTATTATAGTGATTATGAGCAAGAAAGGCGTCATCAATTTGAAGTATCGGCATGGGATGTTGAGTGTTACTACCGCAACCACGGCACCAAGAATAATGGTGACGGTATGGAAAACGATAGGTCCCATATAGTTCTGGCTCTTGTATGTCAGGTTACTCGAAGCAGAGAATACTTCGACGATACTGATCATACAGAGGAAGAAGAATATCATCCAGATGACCTTGTCTCCTTTAAAGATGTTTCCTATTTTCTTGTTCATATATATAATGTTTCAGGCATAAATAGTTTCCTTAGAGACTTCTGGCCAAAGTCTTGAACTGTTCGCCGCGATCTTCCATATTCTTAAAGAGGTCGAACGAAGCACAGCATGGACTCAGCAAAACAGTCTCACCAGGCTGTGCCATCTCGTAGCAAGCCTCCATACACTCTTTCATTGAATGTGTATCGCGAACGGGAATACCCAGACTGTCGAAATTGTCGTGCAGCTTCTGATTGTCGGCACCAAGATATACAATGCCAGAGCACTTTTCCTTTACCAATGGTTTGATGGGATCGTAGTCGTTACCCTTATCCTTACCACCGATAATAAGAATTACTTTGGTCTTCATAGCCTCAAGTGCATACCAGCAGGCATCTACGTTTGTTGCCTTTGAGTCGTTGATATACTGTACGCCACGAACAGTGCAAACCTTCTCCAAACGGTGCTCTACACCAGGGAAGTCTCCAAGGCTCTTACGAATCTCCTCTTTCTTGATACCTGCAATATCAGCAGCGATACCTGCAGCCAGAGAGTTGTAGATGTTGTGTTTACCTGTAAGACTCAAACTTTCCTGCTCCATATTGAATGGCTCAGGTTTCTCAATCTTATATTGACCTTCCTCAATGTAACCTATTACACCTTTCTCTTTCAGTTCAGAGAATGGATACTGGATAGACTTGATGTCATATCTTTCAAGTTCACGCTTAATGATTGGATCGTCAGCCCAGTAGATAAATGCGTCTTTTGGTGTCTGGTTCTGAATGATACGCATCTTAGCATCAACGTAGTTCTGCATCTCGAAGTTATAGCGGTCGAGATGGTCAGGGGTAATGTTAAGCAGAATGGCGATATCGGCACGGAAGTCGTACATATTGTCGAGCTGGAATGAACTCAACTCGATAATGTAATATTCGTGTGGATCCTCTGCCACCTGAAGTGCCAGAGAGTTTCCGATGTTACCAGCCAGACCAGCATCGTATCCAGCCTCCTTGAAGATATGATAGATAAGTGAAGTGGTGGTTGTCTTACCGTTTGAACCTGTGATACATATCATCTTAGAGTTGGTATAGCGACCAGCAAACTCAATTTCACTTATGATGTGGATTCCTTTTGCGATAATCTTCTGGATCATAGGAGCGGTATCAGGTATGCCTGGGCTCTTGATTATCTCATCAGCATTCAGAATCTTCTCTTCTGTATGCTGTCCCTCTTCCCATTCAATCTGATGACTGTCCAACTGTTTCTTGTATTTGTCGGCAATCTTCGACATGTCTGATACAAACACATCGAAACCTTCTTTCTTTGCGAGAACAGCAGCTCCTGCGCCACTTTCTCCTGCTCCTAATATTACAATTCTTTTCATATCTTTTTTATCGCATCTTTAATGTTATGAGTGTTAGAGCGGCCAGAATAATCGAGGTAATCCAGAATCGGATTGTAATCTTTGACTCGTGGAAAGGACGATGAGGCCAGCTTTTCAGTATGTATTTGCTTGTAGCGTCGAGCTGTGAATCGAGCTTGCGGAAGTTATCGTGAATAGGTGTGGCACGGAACACGCGAACTCGCAGACCCTTACGCTTCTGTATCTTGAACCATTGTGTCTGTATGATAACGCTAAGGCTTTCAACGAAGAATATTCCGCAAAGGATAGGCAGAAGCAACTCCTTATGGATTATAACGGCTGCTACACCGATGATACCTCCAATGGTAAGCGAACCGGTATCGCCCATGAATACTTGTGCAGGGTACGCGTTATACCAAAGGAATCCGATCATAGCTCCGATGAATGCACATAGGAATACTACCAACTCTTCTGAGTGTGGTATATACATAATGTCGAAATAAGAAGCATATCCTATATGTGACGAAACATAAGCTAATATACCTAACGCAACTCCAACAATAGCCGAGTTTCCTGCACACATACCATCCATTCCGTCGTTAAGATTGGCTCCGTTTGATACTGCTGTTACGGCGAAGATTGTAATGAATACAAACAGTACCCAACCAGCTGCAACCTTATTCTCTCCTAAGAACGACATTACATTTGAGTAATTAAGGTTGTGATTCTTTATGAATGGAATGGTAGTTTGTAGAGATTTTACCGCTTCCTTCTTGTGCTTCACAACTACTTCCTGATTCTGCTGTGGTACGTTGATATTCTCTCTTACTACAACATCAGGGCTTAGCCAAAGTGTAAGTCCAACGATGAATCCGATACTTACCTGACCTACAATTTTATATTTACCTTTCAGTCCGTCTTTGTTGCGCTTGAATATCTTGATATAGTCATCAAGGAATCCAAGGAATCCAAGCCAAACGGTTGTAATTACCATTAAGATAAGATAGGTATTTCGGATACGTCCGAAGAGCAGTACAGGAATAAGTATGCTAACAATGATGATGATACCACCCATGGTTGGCACACCCTTTTTCTCAACTCCGAATGGATCGATACTTGGATCGCGTTCTGTCTCAAAGATGCTTCTGCGTTTCATCCATTTAATGAACCTTTCACCAAACCATGCTGAAATGAGCAATGAAAGGATAAGTGTGAGCAGAGAGCGGAACGAGATATAAGACCACATGTGTGATCCTGGTATATCGTACTGGTCGAGGAATCTGAACAGATAGTATAACATAAGCTATGGTATTATGAATTAAATATTTCCTTTACAACTTCCTTGTCGTCAAAGTGATGTTTCACTCCCTTAATCTCTTGATAGTCCTCGTGACCCTTACCAGCAATAAGTATTACGTCACCCTTTTCGGCCAGCATACAAGCTGTTCGGATTGCTTCACGACGGTCTACGATGCTTAGAACTTTCTTCATTTGCTTCTGATCGAGACCTGCCAGCATATCGTTGATGATATCCTGAGGTTCTTCAAATCTTGGATTGTCGGATGTGATAATAACCTTGTCACTCTGCTTAACTGCCTCCTGAGCCATAAGTGGACGTTTGCCTTTGTCGCGATTACCACCAGCACCGCAAACGGTGATGACTTTTCCCTTGCCGTTAAGCACCTCGTGGATGGCGTTAAGTACATTCTCAAGTGCATCGGGAGTGTGGGCATAGTCAACAATTGCTGTGTATCCCTCTGGTGAGTGGATAGGCTCCAATCGTCCGTTTACACTCTTAAGTGTGCTGAGTATCAACAGGATGTCTTCTGGTTTCTTACCCAGCATTACTGCTGCACCGTATACTGCCAACAGGTTGCTTACATTGAATTTGCCAATGAACTGTACGCCAACCTCCTTGCCATTGATTTCGAGATACATACCTTCGAAGTGGCACTCAATAATCTTAGCCTTGAAGTCGGCCATTGTGCGGGTTGAGTAGGTCTTTACCTGTGCTTTACAGTTCTGAACCATAATCTGGCCGTTCTTGTCATCGGCATTGGTAATGGCAAATGCGTCTTTATCAAGGCCATCGAAGAATGCTTTCTTTGCATCGCGATAGTTCTCGAATGTCTTATGATAGTCAAGATGGTCGCGAGTAAGATTGGTAAACAATCCGCCAGCAAACTTCAATCCTCCAATGCGCTTTTGTGCAATAGCGTGGCTCGAGCACTCCATAAAGGCATATTCACAACCAGCATCAACCATCTGTGCAAGCAGACGATTCAGCTCGATCGGGTCTGGAGTAGTATGGTCAGCGGGTATAGCCTCACCTTCGATATAGTTGCATACGGTAGACAGCAAACCACACTTATGTCCGAACTTGCGGAACATATTATATAATAAGGTGGCGATGGTGGTCTTGCCGTTGGTACCTGTAACACCTACCAGTTTCAACTTTCTTGATGGGTCGCCATAGAATAGGGTAGCGACCTTACCCACAGCATCTTCTGTTGATGCTACCTGAATATATGTAACTCCAGAAGTCTTTTCCTCTGGCATATTCTCACACAATACAGCTGTTGCTCCCAGCTCAATTGCCTTTGGAATGAACTTATGTCCATCAGTCTGAGTGCCGGGAATGGCAACGAACAGGTGTCCCTTCTCAATTCGACGTGAGTCGATATTGACACCCGTAATCTCCACTTCTACATCACCATTGATGTTAAGTGTCTCAACATTCTTGAGCAATTCGTTTAATCTCATATCTCTCTATACCTTATTATATATATTAATCTAATGTTAGCTCGCACACCATACCTTGCTTAATTGTAGTTCCGGCATGTATGCTTTGTGACTTTACTTTTCCTCTACCTTTAACTTTGGCCTTTACATGCCTGCTTTCTAACAGATAGACGGCATCTTTCGCGCCCATTCCCGTAACATCGGGTACGACGTGCTTACTGCTCTCGCGATAGTTGGTATTGCTATTGGCCGATGCTTTGGTCTTCAGACTTGCAAGAACATAGTTGGCTGCCGAATTATCTCCTCTCTTTACGTCGGGAGTCATTATCGATGAAGCATCGCGAGCGGCATCAACATTACGTTTCAGGTTCTGAGCCATTACACCTTCTGCTATATGGTGGAATACAACACCGCTCATACCACCACCAGAAGCGGGAAGACCTGATTTCTTCAGACACACGATACAGGTGTATCGAGGATTGTCGGCAGGGAAGAAACCTGCGAAACTGAGCCAGTAACGTGTTACGCCAGAGTGATAGCTTCCAAACTGGTCGGCAACCTGAGCTGTACCAGTCTTACCTGCAACCTTGAATGATTTTGAACCAGCCTTTTTACCCAATCCTTGACTAACTACATGCTCCAGGATTGTCTGCATGGTCTTGATGGCCTGTGGTTTAGCAATACGCTCTTTAAGAACTACGGGCTCGAATTCTCTGATAACCTCGCCATTCTTTACTAATTGCTTGATAAAGCGTGGCTGCATCATCTTACCATCGTTGGCGATTGCATTATAGAAGGCTACTGTGTTAATAGGAGCAATCTGGGTTTCGTAGCCAATACTCATCCAGGGCAGGGTAGTCTTACTCCAATATTTTGCTCTATCAGTAGTCTTGGTGTCTGGCATACGAATCATTGGGGTGTGATAACCCACCAATGGGAGCTTCAGATCTTCGTGAATACCTATTCGGTATAGACCTTCTACATATTTCTTTGGGTTATGCCCATAATATTTATCAATAAGGTAGCTCACTCCGATGTTCGAACTAACCTCAAGTGCTCTGGCTACGTTGATAGTTCCATATCCGCCACGACGCCAGTTATGATCTTTCATAGGACGACCATGCATCTCCATAACGCCACATCCAGTGGGGATAGTCATTGTTGTATCAATAACTCCATCGTCAAGAGCAACAAGGAACGATGCAACCTTGAATACTGATCCTGGCTCGCAACGATAGCTGATGGCATTGTTTACCATCTCGTAGTAGTTGCCGTCCTGGCCACGTGACATATTTACTATGGCCTTAACATCGCCAGTCTTTACTTCCATCAGGATGGCAACGCCCATCTCGCCATTAATCTCCTTAAGCTCGTCAACAAGGGCACGTTCTGCCAAATCCTGCATACCAACATCGATGGTTGTTACTACATCAACACCATCTTCTGGCGATAGAACTGGAATGTCAAGATACTTACTAAGAATCTTACGACGATGCATCAAGCCGTTCTTACCTCGAAGCAGAGTGTCGAGTGATAGCTCCAGACCGTTCTTTGCACTATCCTTGGCACCAAACATCTCTCCGATGGTGCGTCGTGCCAGTGTTCCAAAAGGTCTGCGGCGAGAGTTATATGTTTCCCAATGGAAACCTCCTTTATAGGTTCTCTCCTTGAAGATTGGCAAGTTGTGGACTTCGCAGAATGTATTGTAGTCTACACGTCTTGGCCATATATCCCAATGGCGTGCTCCAACGGTTCCGTTCTTCTGTACCTTATGCTTTCCCTCCAACAGGTTCGCCTTGAACTCTGCTGCTGATCTTTGTGGAAAAATTTGGTTCAACTCATAGCAGATAGTGTCGATGTTTGCCTCCCATATAGAGTCACGCTTATGCATTCCAACAGAGTCTTCTGCTCCTGCCTGGAAGTCCATATACATTTTATATTCTGGAATACTGCTGGCCATAAGCTGTCCATCGCAACTCAGAATGTTTCCGCGATTAGGCTTAACAACCACGCTATCGCGCTTTAGTCGAGATGCTACCTGTGTCCAATAATCTTTTTTGGCAGTCATGATATACATGGCTTTACCTACTACGGCAAAACCAATAAGCGTTAGTACTACTGCGATGGCGAAGTAGCGTGGCATGACTTTATCGTTATTGAACTTACTCATCTCTTTTTTTATTCTGGTATATTAATTATATATGGTGGCTGGTCTGAAATATGCAGCAGACTATCGTTGTTCTGCTTCAATGCATCCAGCACATGGCTCTCACGACACATTTCTGTAAGGGTACTTGAGCTTGAAAGCGCTTTGTATTTTGCATCAAGCAGCTCTTTCTCAAGCTTGTCGATGGCAATCAGGTCTTGCTGACACTGATATCTTGAGGCAACATAGATGATGGTAAAGAACACCATGAGCACAACCAGCCAAATCTGCTTGCGCACCATCTCTGCAGTAAGAAAATCGCCACCAAGAATGGTCCTTAGGTTAAGGGATGATGCTGGACGAGTATCTTCTTCCTTCACCTTCTCCTTGATCTTCTGGATGGTCTTCTTGGCATGCTCTTTCATCTCCGAGGCTTCCTCCTTAAGGCTTACTTTCTCCTCAGTAGCGGGTTCTTCCTCGATGATTTCCTGCATCTCCAGCTCTATGTCGTCTTTATTTTCCATTTGTTCTCTCTCTTCTTAGATCTTTTCAGCTATTCTCAGTTTTGCACTTCTGCTTCGTGGGTTCTGCTGCTGTTCTTCGTCGCTTGGTACTATCACCTTATTATTAACTAAGCGGAATGGCGCCTCAATGCGTCCAAAGAAGTCCTGCTTAACCTTGCCTTCTACGTTACCCGCCTTCATCATGTTCTTTACGATGCGGTCTTCAAGTGAGTGATAGGTAATAACAGAGAGTCGTCCGCCTTCACATAGTGTCTCCATGGCTCCGTTCAGCATTTCCTTCAAGGCATCCATCTCGTGGTTCACCTCTATTCTCAAAGCCTGGAACATCTTTGCCATTTCTTTCTTTTCTCTTTCGCGTTGGAAGAGTTTCTCTGTGGCATTCATCAGGTCGCCAGTTGTCTCAATCTTCTTCTCGTTGCGAGTCTTAGCGATTGTTGCTGCAATCTTTCTGGCATTTTTCAGTTCTCCATATATATAGAATATGTCTGCCAGTTGTTCCTCGTCGTAGTTGTTAAGTATCTCAGCAGCAGTTGTACCAGCACGCTTGTTCATTCGCATGTCTAATGGAGCGTCGAAACGGAATGAGAACCCGCGTGTTTCGTCATCAAAATGATGACTTGATACTCCAAGGTCGGCCAATAATCCGTCTATATGGTCTACACCATAATAGCGCATCCAGTTCTTCAAATATCTGAAGTTGCTTCTTACAAAAGTAAAGCGATTGTCATTTACGATGTTCTTTTCTGCATCCGGATCCTGGTCGAAACTATATAAATGTCCCTTTTTACCGAGTCTACGCAGTATCTCTTTGCTATGACCGCCACCTCCGAAGGTTACATCAACATATATACCATCGGGCTTGATGTCAAGTCCGTCTATGCTCTCGTTGAGTAGCACTGGTACGTGATATGTTTCGGCAGTAATAATCATAGATTGTCGCTGACGTTCATGATGTTCTCAAATTCGATACCGAATTCCTCTTCGCTCTTCAATGTTTCTTTAAGTTTCTCTGGTGCCCAAATCTCGATGGTATTGTCCATTCCGATAAACTGGAGATCCTGCTCTATCTCAGCCATTTTCATCAGTCGCTTTGAGATTAAGAATCGTCCGTTACCATCAAGTGTCACTACTTCTGCCTCTGATACAAACTGGCGGAATATCTGCTGGTGCGTCTGCTTCCATGGGCGGAGCTGTGATTTCAAAAGGTCGAGTCGCTCGTTCCATACGCTTTCAGGATATAGAACCAGACAGTTCTGGAAAACATCCTTTCTCAGTACCAGTCCATCCTCGCCCGATGCCTGTAGCACCTTGCGGAAAACGGCTGGCAGGAAGGCTCTTCCCTTAGCGTCCATCTTGGCTTCTATATTACCTATAAATCGCATACGTACCTATTTAATAATAAATTTGGCGCAAAGATACTCATTTTTCCCCACTTTACACCACAATTCCCCACTTTTTTTTGAATTTAACCTTTTTTTGTTAATCAAAACCCTTGTTCAGTCCTAAATACATTTAAAAACAAAGTTTTTTCTTCAATTTTTGCTCATTATTCAAAGAAATGTGCTATTTTTGCATCGCGTTAGTGCAAGAGAGAAATGACAACAGTAACAGAGCAAACGATCGACATTGATCAGATCCTCAAAGGAAAGATGGGTACAAAGGCAAAGTTTGTGCCTCGTCCGCTTGTTAATTGGCTAAAGAAGATAGCCCATCAGGACCAGGTGAACGCATTCCTTTGGGAGAGTCGCGATAAGGTTGGCGTAGAGTGGTTGGAGGAATGTGTAAGATACCTTGACATGACTCTGAACGTCGTTGGAAAGGAGAATCTTCCTGATCCCAACGATGGCAAACTATATACATTTGTTAGTAATCACCCATTGGGAGGTGAAGACGGTGTCGCTCTCGGAGCTATCATCGGTAGATTCTATAACGGGCGTTTCCGATATTTGGTCAACGATCTGTTGATGAATCTTCCTGGCCTTGCACCATTGTGTATTCCTATCAACAAGACGGGTAATCAGAGTCGCAACTTTCCTGCTATGGTTGAGGCCGGATTCAAGAGCGATCACCACATGCTGATGTTCCCTGCTGGTATCTGTTCTCGAAAGAAGAATGGTGTTATTCAGGATATTCCTTGGAAGAAAACCTTTATTTCAAAGAGTGTAGAATATCAGCGAGATGTTGTGCCCATCCACTTCAGTGGCGAGAACAGTAAGTTCTTCTATCGTTTGGCCAACTTCAGCGATAAGCATTTGCCATTTAACTTGGCAATGCTGTTTCTTGTCGATGAAATGTATAAAAACGTGCACAAAAGCTTTGAAGTAAAGATAGGAAAACCTATTCCCTGGCAAACGTTCGATAAGTCGAAAACACCGATGGAATGGGCAGAATTTGTAAGAGAACAAGTCTATAAACTATAAACAACTAAGAAAGAGAGAGAATGGAACAGGAAATTATCCAGCCCATAGCCAAAGAGATTCTCAAGAGTGAGCTTACTCCTGATCGTCAGCTCCGTATGACAAATAAGAGTCATAATGAGATATATGTTATCACAGCTCACAATGCTCCTAATGTAATGAAGGAGATAGGCCGACTTCGTGAGATCGCCTTCCGTGAAGCAGGTGGAGGTACTGGTAAGGATATGGATATCGATGAATTCGATACTTGTGATAATTGTTATAAGCAGCTTATAGTATGGAATCCTGAGGCTGAGGAGATTATTGGTGGCTACAGATATCTGCTTGGTACTGATTGGGATTACGATGAAAAGGGCCAGCCTATTCTTGCTACAAGCCATATGTTCCATTTCTCAGATAGATTCATTAAGGAATATGCTCCTTGGACCATCGAACTCGGACGTTCATTTGTCTCTCTTCCTTATCAGAGTTCTCGTATGGGTGCCAAGAGTTTGTTTGCTTTGGATAATCTTTGGGATGGACTTGGAGCTCTTACTGTTATCAAGCCAAACGTAAAGTATTTCTTCGGTAAGATGACTATGTATCCTTCGTATATTCGTAAGGGTCGTGATATGATTCTCTACTTCCTCAAGAAGCATTTTGATGACAAGGAGAAGCTTATTATCCCGATGAAACCGCTGGAAATGGATACTGATCCTAAGGAATTGGAACATCTTTTTGCAGGAAAATCATTCAAGGAGGATTATAAGGTGCTTAATGGTGAAATACGCAAGTTAGGTTATAATATCCCGCCATTGGTAAATGCCTATATGAGTCTTTCGCCAACAATGAAGCTGTTTGGTACCGCCATTAACTATGGTTTTGGTGATGTTGAGGAGACTGGTATCCTTATTGCCGTGGATGAGATTCTTGAGGAGAAACGTGTACGCCACATCGACTCGTTTATCAAGGAACATCCTGAGGCTTTGAAGATTACCAGTGGAGCAAACAAAGTTATCTATAAAGAAAAGTAAGTTAAAAGATTTAACCTAAAGATAACATACCTTTTTATCTTATTTTAAGATTTTCATCGTATCTTTGCACTCGGATATAATAATACAAAGGCGATGAAGAAGGCAATGATGTATCTACTTTTGGCATTGGGCATCACACTTGTTGTGATGTTCATTGGTGGTGCTATAGTAGGATTAATTGCCGGTTTCATCGATGGTTTTAGTGGAAATCAAGTAGGTACTACCACCTCGATGAGTGTAATGGTTTATGCTGGATCGGTATCTTTAATATTGTTATGTGTAATACTTAACTGGGTGTTCCTTAAGCTTGGTTTTGCAAGCTACTCATTAGGTCGTGCGCCAAAGATGGCCCGTTGGAAGGTTTATATTTGTTTGATTCCTGTTTTTGCAAGTTTGGCAATCCTAAATAATGCAATGCCTTCACAAGAGTTAGAATTGGGTTATTCTGTTCATGAAACGTATGATTGGATGAGGTCCCACTTCATTTTCTCTATTGTACTTATTGCAATTATTGAGGCTACTGCCAATCTTATTATATATGGTGCTGTGTTGCGCGAGATTCTGGATTGGAAACATCGTCCAATCATAATTATTCCTGTATATGCAGCTATTATGGGGCTTGTTTCTATATTAATAACTCATTCGCCATTTGCAACTATAGGCTTCCTTATTGCGTGGGCTGAGGGTTGGATCTATGAGTATTCCCGTAGTGTTATACCTGTTATAATAGGAGATGTTGTATATTGGATAGTTATTCTTAGTTTGATAGGAACATCGTGGGGATGGTTAGCTTTCCTTCCTTTCATTGTGGCATTGCCTGCATTACTATACGCTATCAAAGCGTTGGAGCCAACCAAACCAATTGATTAATATAAACAATTGATTTTTTATCTTTTTCCTTATTGTTTATTGCAAAAAATGTCGTATCTTTGCAGGCAGTTATGCATACTAGCAAGTATAAATACGTGTCAATAATCAGCGCAGTAGCAGTGTTGCTGTTGCTAGCCATTTATATGTGGATGACATATCGCTCTGTGACTAAAGATATTACAGAGCGTGCTGGTAATCAGCTAACTTGGGCCATGTTCTACGAGAGTTATAATCGTGCTGACCATGTTACCAAAGGCGATACACTCAGTTTGCCTGCTGCTCGTAATAATCTTTCGTTAGCTTCGTCAGTCGAGGGAATGAACGATGCATTGAGCACAAAGTATCACTCAGAGATATCTCTTGATACTGTTGCCATATTTGTTGACTCACTTCTTAGTGTGGCAGAGATTAATCGCGATATAACAATACTTGAGGTTGATGCATCGAGAAATGTTTTGAGGCGAAACAATGATAGAAACACGTCTTTCTCGCTCTTGACTCATCCAGTAAGCATTCGTAGAGACCAGTCAAAGGCGATACAGATAGCACTTAACAACCCATATCCGGAGTTGGCACAAAAGCTTAGTCCACTCTTCCTTATTAGTGCAATTATCCTTGGTTTCTTCGCTATAATCATCGTTCAGCTGCTTAGATTCATCACAGAACAAGAGCAGATGACAGAACTACGCAACGATTTCTCGTATGCGATGGTTCACGACATGAAATCGCCGCTTTCATCGATAATTATGGGTGCACACTTCCTTCATAGCGGAAAGGTTGACGACAAGCCTCAGATAAAAGAAAAGTACTACACAATTATCGAAGATGAGGCTGAACACTTGTTGGCTCTTGTTAACAAGCTTCTCACCATATCGAAGCTGGAGAACAGAAAGCTCATTCTGAATAAGTGGGACATCTATCTTGAACCAATAATTGACGATTTAATCGACAAAACTAAGGCTAAAGCGACCAAACCGCTCGAGGTAGTAACAGACCTTAAAGTGAAGAATGTTTTTGCTGATGAGCAATACCTTACAGAGGCCGTTGCTAATCTGCTGGATAATGCCATAAAATACTCAAAGGATGAGATAAAAATAAAGATTTCAACGATAGATACAGACAAAAACGTACTTCTGAAGGTACGCGACAATGGTATTGGAATCACCAAGGAAGAACAGCAGATTATCTTTGATAAGTTCGGACGTGCTGCTATCCACGAGAAGAATCGTAAAGGTGGTGTATCAGGCTTTGGCCTGGGACTTAACTATGTAGACCAAGTGATGCAGGCACATGGCGGAAAGGTTACTGTATCAAGTGAGAAAGACAAATTTTCAGAATTTACTCTTTATATCCCTAAAAACGTATGATCAAGTTATTGCTAGTTGAAGACGACGAATCGCTCGCATACATCGAGAAGACTGGTCTGGAAGACATTATTGGTGGCTACGAAGTATCAACAGCCAAGAATGGTAAGGAAGGTGTGAAAGCTTGGGAAGAGATTCATCCTGACGTTATCATCTCGGATATCGATATGCCAGTAATGAATGGTTTTGAGATGGTGGAACGTATTCGTGAGACTGATGGTGACGTAATCATTATCTTTACTTCGGCCCTTACCTCGCCAAACGACGTCAAGGCTGGCTATCGCTTAGGCATCAACAACTATGTAAAGAAACCATTTGTTCCAGAAGAACTTGATGCTCATATACAAGCACTTATGAAGATGCGTGGTGGAGCAAAGACTCAGAATGAGACAAGTCACTATAAACTTGGAAAGTACACTCTGGATGCGAATCATGCAACATTACGAAATGATGATACTGGCGAATCTCAAACCATAACTCAGCGAGAGGCACAGATACTTCAGCTTCTTGCAGAAAACAAAAACAATGTGGTTCGCAGAGAGGCCATCTTGAGTAGATTCTGGAATACTGAGGACGATTACTTTGCAAGCCGTTCGCTTGATGTGTTCATCAATAAACTCCGCAAAGTTTTGGCTGATGAGCCTAAGATTACTCTAAAAACAGTACGAGGCATTGGTTTGCAACTAATAGTAGAAGCATAGCAACACTCTAAAGAAGTGAGTTTTCAAAAACAAATATAATAAAAACAGAATGACTAGAAAAGTATTATTTGTGGCAGCCTTGATGGCTGCAGGCCTTTGTCAGGCAGAAGAGGTGAAAGTGAAATCACCAAGTGGAAATCTTGAAGTTGTTGTTAACGACGAAGGCGGAAAGGCCACATATCAGGTGTCGCTTGATGGCAAACAGA
>Ga0265301_10003495_pt1 | contig 16519 bp, 9 predicted proteins | sample AusTroGonzalo_MG_2_FD_193488 | JGI IMG/M metagenome (GOLD analysis project Ga0265301, IMG submission 193488) | Bovine rumen microbial communities from tropical cattle in Woodstock, Queensland, Australia - Gonzalo_04 | ecosystem: Host-associated > Mammals > Digestive system > Stomach > Rumen ...
GATGTCGTTGACAGTCAAGCCAGCGTCTTGCAAGGCGCGACGGCAAGGCTCGATGGTGTCGTGGATGAGCTTGTCGGCCAGTTGCTCGAACTTGGCGCGGCTCAAGGTGCGGACCAAGTGCTGCGGGATGCCGTTGACAGGCATGATGTAAGGCAGGTTGATTTCCGTCTCGCTTGATGAGCTCAACTCAATCTTGGCCTTTTCGGCAGCTTCCTTCAGGCGTTGCAGAGCCATCGGGTCCTTACGCAGGTCGATGCCGTTGTCCTTCTGGAACTCTTCGGCCAGCCAGTTGATGATGACTTCGTCGAAGTCGTCGCCGCCGAGGTGGGTGTTACCGTTGGTGGACTTCACTTCGAACACGCCGTCACCCAATTCAAGGATGGAGATATCGAAGGTGCCGCCGCCGAGGTCGTACACAGCGACTTTCACGTCGTTCTTTTTCTTGTCCAAGCCGTAGGCCAAAGCGGCTGCGGTAGGCTCGTTGATGATACGGCGCACTTTGAGGCCGGCGATTTCGCCTGCTTCCTTGGTGGCCTGACGCTGGGCGTCGTTGAAGTAAGCCGGCACGGTGATAACGGCTTCGGTGACCGTCTGACCGAGGAAGTCCTCGGCAGTCTTCTTCATTTTTTGCAGCACCATAGCGGAGATTTCCTGCGGGGTGTACTGCTTGTTGTCGATATCAATGCGCGGGGTGTTGTTGGGGCCTTGGATTACTTTGTAAGGCACGCGGCGCATCTCAGCTTGCACCTTGTCGTAGGTCTCGCCCATGAAACGCTTGATGGAATAGACCGTGCGCAAGGGGTTGGTGATGGCTTGACGCTTGGCAGGCTCGCCCACCTTACGCTCGCCGTTGTCGGTGAATGCCACCACCGACGGGGTGGTGCGGTGGCCTTCGCTATTGGCGATGACGACAGGCTCGTTGCCTTCCATCACGGCCACACATGAGTTGGTTGTACCTAAATCGATACCGATGATCTTTGACATACTGTTGTTCTCCTATTTTTATTTGTTCTTATTTTTGTTGTCGGCCTCTTTTAGTCAATCTTTGTGCCAAACGAAAACGACTGACAATTTGGCAAAATCACCCCATTTGACTGTAAAATTGTGACAATTTAGGCGAATAAGCCTTTGCGCAAAGAATATTTTGTGTACTTTTGCGCCTCATTTTTCCCAAAAATTGAACCTTGATGAAAAAAATAATACTCCTTGTTATAGGTCTTATTTGGGCATCCGCTGCGTCGGCGCAGGACAACCCCAAGTTTTTTGAGCGTCTGAAAAACCTTTTTGTGGTACACGATACGGTGTATATGCCTTGTCCCGGCGACACGCTGGTAGACGATGATGACGAGGACGATGAAATGGTGGAGGAAAGCATCCCCATGCCTGTTGACACACTCAACACACGCGACAAATTCACCAAGGTAGTGCTTTTCGACAACGGCACCTGGCTCTATTATGAGATAGAGCTGCCTTTCGACCCCGACAGCCTTGGGGCGGACCACTGGGTAACGGAGAAGATTCATTCCTACCAAGATGTTGCCTTGAAGGACTTGCCCGATTCTGTGCAGCTTGTCTTGGTGGACTCGTTGCACCGTTACTGCATTCCGCATACAGGACCTATCACCTCGCGCTACAAGTACCGTTGGCATAGGGCGCATAAGGGCATTGATATCGGTCTGGAAGTCGGCGATGCCATTTATGCAGCTTTCGACGGCATGGTGCGTGTTTCTATGGTGTCGAAAATGTCAGGTGGCTACGGCAACGTGCTGGTCATCCGTCACCCCAATGGCTTGGAGACCTATTATGGTCACATGTCGAAGTATTTGGTTGACAGTGGCGACATCGTGCGGGCAGGCGAGCTGATAGGCTATGGAGGCTCGACGGGACGCAGCACAGGACCCCATCTTCACTTTGAGACACGCTACATGGGGCAGGCTTTCGACCCCGAGCGCGTCTTCGATTTCGAGCATGGAAAGCTCCGTTGCGATACCTTGGTACTAAAGAAGCATTATTTCAACATCAACTCACGCTACAACATGACTGACAAACAGTCGGCGGCAGCTTCCAAGAAGTCGCCGAAGAGCAGTGGGAGCGGAGGTGCCGTATATTATAAGGTGCGGAAAGGCGACACCTTAAGCAAGATAGCCACACGCAACGGCACCACGGTGGATAAGCTATGCCGGCTGAACGGCATCAAGCCGAAAACTGTACTGAAGATAGGTCAGCGCATCCGCGTGAGGTAGGTGCGCTGCTATCTTGTGGGATAAGTGAACAACTTGTCTGCTGGCACGTTTGACTTGTAGATGTAACCTTGGCCAGGCTCAAGGATAGTAAACGTGGTTCCCATCCATCTATTTCTGTAATATATCGAATTGCCAGTCTTGGATTTGATTTCATCGCCATTGACGGCGAACCCGCGGAAGGCTTCGGTGAGGGTCATATTCTCGTCAAACGGGAATCCGATGTAGGAGATTTGGCCGTTGCCCAAAATGGAGATGGGGTGTGAAACCGGGTCAACGGGTGGGCCTTGTAACACAATTTCACAATTATCGCGGACCTTGATGAGATACATCTGGGATATATCCCAGGTTACAACTCCTGACCAACGGTGGTTGTTAGGATTGTAAGAGGTGTTTTGGCTCCTCGATTTGATTGTAATGGCCGTGTTGGGTAAAGCTTCCACGAGGGCGGCTTTGAGATAGTCCAAAGTGATATCCACATAACATGAACAATAGTTCCATCCTGCCATCAATGTTATCGTTTGGGTGAGGGTCGGTGGTGTGGGGGTGGTGAACTGAATCATCTCGCTCCATTCGGTGCCCCCTCCGTCGCAGGCGCTTTGGATGCCCTGTACTTGTACGTAGTAGGTGGTGTTGGAGGAGAGGCCCGTTAGGGTGTAGGAGGTAGCCATGATGTCTTCAATGGTGGGTGCCCAAATGAAGTTATTATAACTCATGACGATATTGTCGATGGCAAAGTAGTCGCCGGTAGGATCAATCATATAGTCTTTGGTGTACGACCAAGTGAAGGTATGAGAACCGGCAGTAACCTCGAAGCAATAGTGACTCCAAGTGGTTGTATTGGCACCGACATAGAGCAGTCTTGTGTCGTCAATGTAGAAGTCACAGTGGTCGTAATATGTGTATAGTCCTTCACCCATGCAGTTGCCGTCGAATTCGATGGTGCCGTCAGAGGTATAGGTGGCTGTGAATGAAAAGACGGACTCGGAACTGGGAACGCCCTGGTTGCTGCTCTTGAAATAATGGGTATTCATGGAGGCATCATATACTACGGTCCAGGGATAGGTGCCGTTATTGTTCCATGTGGTTGGAATCATTCCATTTTCAAAATCCGTGATGTTGATAACAGGTTCAGCTATGCTGTATCTCAGATTGTAGCTGTCTTGCAGCCCCTCCCAACCCAAGGAGGCCCGGTTCCACATTAAGGCGAGGGTGTCAAGGTGGGAAGGAACTTCGCAGAGCGAAGAGGTGGTGAAAGTACAGGTTGCCCAATCGCTATAGGTATCATCGCCGCAGACGGTGCGTATGTGGGCGGTATATTCCGTATCCGGTGTCAGGCCTTCCATAGTGTAGGGATTCTCGGTAATCTCGATGGGGTTTTCCTCGTTGCCGTCAAGACAAATCTGCCAGACGTCGGCATCTGAAATCCAGTGGAATGTGGCACTATTGAGGGTGGTGGCGCCAGCGGTAAAGCCGAGGGGCTTCATACAGGAAGCATTACTTTTAACGAGTCGGATCTGGTTCTTGGAATCGGAAATTGTACCTGTGAAAGGCTCCGTTGGGTTAAAATTGTAGCTGTCGTGGCGATAATACATGGCCTGGCTGGATGCAGTAAAGACACGAAAACTCATGGGAGAAGTTCCATAAGAGCCCGTGTTGTCGTCTACGGCGACAACTATATTGTGTAAGCCATCATACAAGTAGTATGTGTTGAACGGGATGGAAGTCCATGCGTTTGGGGCAAAGTTCACTATGCCACTGAACATGAGGTCGTCTTCAGTGACAGTGACCCAGTCGTTGGTAGCATCAAAACTGTCTTTGTCTGTACTGACTATATAAAGGTTCAGGTTACGGGTGCTTTCATTTGAGGCATTATAAAACTCAATACTTTCGATGAGACCGGATGAACCCAGTTCGGCAACGGTGTAAATCTGTTGTGAGAACGAGAAGTTATAGAAGCTGTTAAGGGGCAGATTAGTGTAGGTGCTGGTGCCCGATCCGATGACGGTTTTTATGGTGGGTATAAAGGTCTCGGTGTTGCTCCATAGGCTTGTGCCGTCATTGCCGCCGCAGTTGGCACGCACCTTGGCGGTATAGGTCGTTTCGAGGAGGAGTCCCGTAAGTGTATAGGGGTTTTCTGTCACTTCAATCAGGTTTTGTTCATCGTCGTTGAGGCATATCTGCCAAAGCGAGGCTTCGCCGTTCTCAATCCAGCTCAGGGTGGCTTCGGATGGGTGGTCTACTGAAAGGGCAACGCTCAGGTTGGTAGGCATGTGGCAGGCTATGTCGGTGGTGAAGTGAATGGGGTTAGTCCAGTCGCTGTAGCCATCGTTGCCACAATTGGTGCGTAGGGTGATGGTATAGGATGTTTCGGGCGACAGACCCTCCAGTGTGTATGGTTTGTCTGTCACGTCAATAAGGTTTTGCTCATCATTGTTGATGCAAATCTGCCAAGCATCGGCATCCGAGACCCAATTCAGGATGGCAGTATGAGCGGTGACGCCGGTGGCGGAGAGGCTTATGGGCTTGATGCATGAGGGTGGTTCTCCCTGTGTGTAGTTGAAGGTAACCTTGGGCAGGAAGTCGTATTTGTTGAAGCCTCTGTATAATTCATAGCCGCCGATGGATGCATTCTGGGCATAAACGCCATACCACTTGCTCAAGTTATACGAGCCTTGGGCAGTTTGGCGTATGCCGATAAGCAGGTTGCCGCCCAAATATTGATAAGGTGTGTCGAACACCACTACCATTTGGTTGTTGACGATGGAGAGGGTGGCGGCATTCATGACTTTGTCCATCGAGGCCCAATCCACCAATGCGGCGTTTGTGAATGTGGTATAGTCCACCTCAGTCACATAAACCTCAAACTTGGCATTGCCCCAGCTGATGTTGGATTGTGGGGAGTAGAAGGTCATGCTGTTGATGGTGTTGTAGACAAGTCCTGTGAGGCTTGTGGCGGGGATGATGAACTGGCTCTTGGAATACCGATTGGCCCAATTGCCATATATGGGCACGTATTGATTTTGGGTGGTACCATTGTTAACGGTGAGCTCTTCTGCTTTCAGTCCACCTATGGAGAATTGTAGTGACAAGATGAAAAGAAGTATAAGATTCTTGTTCATAACGGTTTAGGTATGGTTCTTTCCTGACGGGAAGGAAAATAAATTTTGAGGCTGCAATATTACAAAAAAAAGAAAAAAACCGGCAAAAATTTTGCCGGTTTTTTTTGTGAAAAGTGTGTGTTAAAGTGAAATTAGTCCTCCTTGCGGTGTTTGCCGACGAGGTAGGCTGCGCCGAGGGCGGTCAGCACAACGATGCCGCTGCCGAGGGGAGCCGGTTGGTTGCCATCTTGTCCGTGTTGGGGCAGTCTGGGAGCAAACAGGGTGCTCTCTCCTTCACGGCTATTTGACTCACCGCGTCCAAAGACGCCGCCACCATTGGGTTCAGCGAAAGTGGTTAACCCAAGTCCGAGGACGATTGCTAATGTTAATGCTAGTTTCTTCATCATATTAAGTGTTTAATTTGTTGATTACACATTATTTAATAACCATCTTTTGGGTCTTCACATCGTTGCCTTGGATGAGGCGGATCATGTAGACGCTGGGAGCCACGTCAAATTTCTTTTCGTAGCTGCCGCTGAAGGTCTCGCTGCTGAGGACGTGACCGAGGACGTCGACGACCTGGACAGTGGCCTCGCCTTCGATGCCGAAGATGCAGAGGTTGCCAGCGCCGTTGATGAAGCTGAAGCTGTCGCCGTCAACGCTGCTGCCAGTGGCGAACACCAGGCGGAAACGGCTGGCGTAGTTGTTGGTCTGTGCGTTGAAGGTGTAGTAAGGCGTCTCAAGCAGGTTGACATCGGCACCCGTCATATTATCAATAAGGTGGAGGTAGGTGAAGCTGACTTCCTGGGTAGAGATGTTCATGGTGTAGCTGCCGTTGCTTTCAGCCTTGAAGTTGACGGGCATCTCGCCCATCTCGCCGGCGCTGACCACTGCATAGTCCTTGCCTTCCATCGGGATGTAGATCTTGGTGCTGTTCTCGAAGAGCTGGAACTTGGGCAGGCTGCGCTTGCCGAAGTTGACGATGGCACGGTCAACCACGTTGTTGTTGCAGATGAGGTTGAGGGCGAGTCTGGCATTCTTATTAGGAGCCTCGGTGGTGAAGGTCAGGATTTCACCGATCTCTTCAGCGATGACGAAGATACCTTGCATGGGCTCGATGGCCTCTGTTTCGGCAGGAACGATTTCCGTTCCGGCTTCGTTCATGATGTAGAAGTCGCGGTCGATGTAGGCGGTTTCGCCGAAGGGGTTACCCACGAGGTTCCAGCCCGACAGATATGGGGTCTCCTCCTTTACCAAGGTGACTTCGCCGTCGCCCTCATAAGGCGTGCCCGTGAAGGACAGCGTGACATCTTCTTGGTTGGCATAGAGATAACCCTTGCCAGGTTCCATGAGGAAGTTGGTGTTCTTGTAGTTTTGCCATTCCTCCTGGGGTTGGGTCTGGTCGAAGGCATAGAGGTCGTATTCGTTTGACAGCATGTTCTCCACGTTGGTGGGGTTCGTTTCACCGATGGGTGAGGAGATGAGGTACCAGTGGCCTTCCTCTGAGCCGTAGCCAGTGATGTCGAGGGTGAAGGTTTCACCGGGAGTTGCGGAAATGAAGTTGATGAAGATCGGGTTGTCGGGATCTTCCCATCCTTCCATGTGGTCTTCACCGGTGAGAATCTCTATAGGCTCGCCCATCCAGGTGAGTTCATAGGTCTCGTACAGCACGTTGTTCACGTGGTCGTACATCTTGAAAGTGACAGCTTCGCCACCATTATCATAATAGATAGGTGCACCGTCAATCACCGGGTACGTGTCGCCGTACTCTTGCATATAGAAATCAATCATGTACATGTCGTTGCCTCTGCATTCATCACCGACGAAAGCAGCGACTTCCAAAGCATCCCAACCGGGTACTTCAGGCATCATGATTTGGCCATTCACCATGATGGTGGCCACAAAGGCACCTTGGAAGGGGAAGTAGTTGCCGTTGAAATCCGGCCAGTTGGATTCGTAGCTTTGGGCGAAAACTGATCCGCAGAGACCAAGTGCCACGACCAATGTCAATAATAATTTTTTCATAGTGTTTTAAATTTGTGTTGTCTATTCTTGTTTAATTATTTGTGCGAGTGGGGATGAAATCAGTCGTATGCGGCTTCTTCACCAGAGTGGCATTACCCTTTACGGTTGTCGTTTTGGGCATTTCAATCGTTGCCGGAGCTTCAGCCTGTCTTGTGGGAGTGGGGAAGACAAGCGTACGGTTACCAGCCGAAGCACTTGACTTGTACATGTAACCTACATTGGGTTCAAGAGAGGTCACCTGAGAACCCATCCATCTGTTTCTGGTATAATTTGCGGTTCCAGACTTGGCTTTGAGGACATCACCGTTGACGGCAAATCCAGCAAAAGCGTTGGTGAGGCTCATGCTCTGTTCAAGCGGGAAGGCAATGTAGGTGTATTGGCCACCACCAGGGATGTCGATAGGATGATCAGCCGGGTCAACCGGGAAGCCTTGCAGGGCAATCTCGCAGTTAGCGCTGACTTTGATGAGGTACATATTGGCCAAATTCCAGGTCAACGAACCAGTCCAGCGGTTTCTGGCGGGGTTGTAGGTGTGAGTCTGGGACTTTGACTTGATGATGATTTCAGTACCAGGCACAGCCTCCACGAGGGCAGCCTTCACTTCGTTAAGGGTGATTTCCTTATTGAAGGAGACATAGTTCCAGCCAGCTTCCAGAGCAATCGTCTGCGTCGGGATAGGACCAGCGGTGAAGGTAGCAATCTCGCTCCATTCGGTCAAACCGCCTTCGCAGCTCGGGTTGATACCCTGCACTTGCCACTCGTATTGGGTGTCGTGAGTGAGACCGGTGATGGCGAGGGTGGGCTCGGTTGTAGTGGCAGGAATCCATGCGGTGGCTTCCACAACATTATAGATACCGAAGTCGTCGATGCAGAGGTAGTTCATGTCGTAGTCCACATGGTGGATGGCGATGTAGCCTGTCTGTCCATTGTAGGCGCTCAAGTCGATGACGACCTCATTCCATTCGCCGTTATTAGGAGCAGCTGCATACGCTTTCAAAGTGACAGTGAAGCTCGTGGTGTCGGCATCCGTGGTGGAGAGCAGCACTTCGTAGCTGTCGGGATAACCGGCGTTGGTTCTCACATAGTATCTCAAAATGCCTTGCAGGTCAATCTGAGGTGTGATGAGCCAGTTGTCGGCTTGGTATGCGCTGTTGTTCCAACTCCAGGAGCTGGCGCAATACTCTCCGCTTTGGGCTTCAAATGACAATCCGCTCATTGGGTTGATAGTGTACCAGTATCCACCAGAAGGTGCAGTGGCATTTTCTCCGTAAACAATAGTCCAGTTGTCGAGGCCGTTTTCGAAGTCGTCTTCCCAAACGGTTACATATTTCGTAGCTTCGCGGTATTGCACATTGTAGCTGTCCTGATAGCCAACCCAGTTGAGGGTAGCAGCGTTGTAGGTGATGTCTTCAGCAGTCAGGTCGACAGGAGCATCGCAAGCCGAAGGCGTGGTGAAGTTGGCATAAGCCCAGAGGCTTTCGCCGTCTTCGCCGCCGCAAAGGGCTTTCACTCTGACGATATAGTCCGTCTCGGCTTCGAGACCGGTGATGGTGTAAGGCGAGGTAACGCCAGACTCGGTATTCCAATCATAGGTAGGAGCAACGTTGTCGATGAAGCCGCGGATCATCCAGCCATAGTCAGCCAGAGAGGATGACAAATCGCCGATATTGGCCCAAGTGCTGCCATTCAACACCCATTGGTTGTTGGGTTCAGTAGTTTGGCAAGAGCATATGACGTATGTGCCTTCAACGGTCAGGGTAATCCACAGGTTTTGGGTAGGATCGATGGTGACAGGCTCGTTGAGCGTGATTTCATGTAATCCGTTAGCTATAGGAGTCACAGTCTCAGTGCCGACCAAAGTTCCGGGGGCATCGTCGCCGCCAGTGTAGATATTGACGGTGTAGCTGTCCATGGTATAGTAGCTGGTCTCATAAACAGCAATCTTATTGAGATAGGTATTGCCATTGAGCAAGCTGTCGGGATACATCACGCCCCAAGTCCAAGTACCAGCAGAGCTGTTACCAATACCTGTAGCAAAAGTCCCATCGTCATACTGCATCCAGAGGGCATTCTCTGAAGGAGTGTAAGGCACAAATTCAGCCCACTCGAGGTCGTAGGTCTCGGCCCAGCCTTCGATAGCCACATCGGCGGTGAAAGGATACGGAGTCACCGTCAAAGCGGGAGCGGGGCAAGCCACGTCGGTGGCGAAGACGAACATTTCGCTCCACTTGTCGTCGAAGTCGGAGCAGATGGGACGCACCTTCACACCATATTGGGTTTCAGGATCCAAACCGGTCAAGGTGAAAGGATTGTTGGTGGTGGCATCAAATTCAGTGTAATTTGTGCCATCAGTGGTGTAGGCCACAATCCATTCGGTGGCTTCGCCGTTTTCGGTCCAGCTCAGCACGGCGCTGTGGGGACCAACTTCTGTGACGGCGAGGTCGGTAGGACGGCGGCAGGTAGTGATGGCGCAGCTCACGGTGTAGGTGAAGGTTTCAAAACCAGCACCGCTGCCTTCCACAATCACTTCACCGTTAATATCGGTGACCGTGTAGGAAACTTCGCTGATATAGTTGCCTGACACCCATGAGAATTGGATTTCGCGGCCGTCGCAAACGGCAAGGGTAACGGTTTGGGTTTCTTCACCAGTAGTACCATCAAGGTTTTGGTTGGCCAATGTTGCCATAACTTCACCAGTCAACACATCCGTCACAACGATGGCGTTGCCATTCCAGCTATCGCCGTAGCTGTCGGTGAGGGTGAAGGTGAGTTCGCATTGGTTCTCAGGCATGCAGAGGTCGGTGGTGAAGCTGACGGCGTTGGTCCAGTCGCTGAGCATTCCACTGCCGCAGTCGGCTTGCATCATCACTGCGTAAGTGGTGGCCAGTTCAAGGCCTTCCAAAGTGTAGGGGCTGGTGACGCCTTCGGTCACGGTGCCGTTCACCTCAATATTATAAGAGGTGGCTTCGCCATTCCATGTCACGGTGGCAGTCGTGCCGCCTTCGTAGTTCACAGCAAGGCCAGTGGGCTTGAGGCAGTCAGGTTCTTCACCGGGAATGTAGTCGAAGGTGGTCTTAGGCAGGAAGTTCTGTTGGCTAGGAGAAGAAGTTTGGCCACCTATGGATGCACCCGTGGCCGAAATGCCATAGAAATAGCTGGAACCCCAGGTGCCTGAAGTGGTTTCAAGAACACCAATCATCAGGTTGCCGCCAAAATATTGATAAGGATTATCCAAGGAGACCACCATGGTGTTGTTGCTGATTTCAAGATGGGCAGCGTTCATCACCTTGGTCATGGCTGTCCAATCGACCAGTTCTGAAAGGGTGGTGTAATCAACTTCAGCCATATAGACTTCAAATTCGGCACCGGCCCAAGTCTTATCTGTTTGGGCATAGAAGGTCATCTGATTGATGGTGCCATAGGTCATGACTGCCAAGTCGTCGGCAGGAATGATGAACTGGCTGCAGACGGTGCCGTCAACCCAAGTACCATACACCGGCACATAGCCGTTGGTGCTGGTGCCGTCGTTCACGGTGAGCATGTAGGCATCGGTGGGCGTGAAGCTGATGACGCTGCTCCATTGGCTTTCGCCGTCCTCGGCGCCGCAGTTGGCTTTCACGCGGGCGTAGTAGGTGGTTTCAGCGGTAAGGCCGGTGATTTCGGTAGGATTTTCTTCCACAATCACTTGAGTATAAGTACCTTCAGCAAACGTGTTGTCCGTACCATATTGCAAAATCCATTGTGTGGCCTCGGAAGTCCAGCTCAAGGTAGCAATGCTGCCGTTGCCAGGAGTGAGGGTAGCGGCTAAGCCCGTAGGAGCGGGGCAGGCGATGCCGGTGGTGAAGCTCGTAGCGGTGCTCCACTCACTGTAAACGCCGCTGCCGCAGTTGGCGCGCACCTTAACGGTGTAGGCAGTCTCCGGGATAAGGCCGGTGAGGGTTATGGTGGTGTCGCTCACGTTCGTTTCAGTGAACTCTTCCTCAGCAGCAGTCTTGTAGGCCACGACAAAAGCATCGGCTTCGCTATTCCAAGCCAGAGTGGCACCGTGGGCGGTGATGCTGTTGTTGACAACAGCCAAGCTCATGGGCTTCGGGCACGCAGGCGGTTCAGCAATGCTGATGTTGTCGATGTAAACACCATAAGTTGCACTGGAGGTCCCTGTCGGTTTGGGCATCATGATGGCGATATATTCGCCACGGCCAGTTATCTGGTAGATGAATTCCTGATAGGAAGTGGTGAGTGCCTGTGTGGCAATCTCACTGAAGGTGCTGACGTCGGCAGGATCTGCCATCACACCGATTTTGAATGTGCTGTTGGCGTTGTATCCTTTTGCAAAAAGGGTAATCTGTTGGCCGCTCAAGCCCTCCATTTGAGGCAATATGGCGTATTGGTCGGAAATGGTAGTGGTGCTTTCGCTGCCATAGACATAGAAATACAAGCAGTTGGAGGTGGAGTAAGCATTGTTACCGCTAACATATGGATAAGTGGTATAAGAAGTACCCGTGTTGATACGGCTCCAGCAGATGGGCAGATTGCCGCTGCCAGCGGTGTAGCTGTCGAAGTTCTCGGCATAGCCAACGGCGGGGATAACCGCACACTCGGTGGCGAAGGTGACAGGAGTGCACCATGCGCCGTAGTCCTCGCCGCCACAGTAGGCGCGCACCTTCACTTGATAGTTGGTGGCGGGATCAAGGCTGTTGAAGGTATAGCTGTTGGTGCTGACGGGGTTGAGTTCGGTCCATTCTGCATCGGCAGCTTTCTTGTAGGCCACTTGCCATTGTCCGGGTTCGCCGGCAGCCCAAGTGATGGCAGCGCTCGTGGTGGTGATGGAACCCTCGGTAACGGCCAATTCTGTCACATCATAACCGCAAGCCATCTTGGTGATGCTCACATTGTCGACAGCCGCAGGGGGTTGGTTTTGAGTGCTGCTGTCAGAACGCCAGGCAAGAACCAAGTAATAGTTGCCAGCGGTCACGTTGACAGCAACTTCCTTGTTTTGCCATTCTTGCACTTGGTTCAGCTTGCCGCCGCCATCAAGGGCAATCCAGCCGGAAGGAAGTGAGGTTGTGCTAATTGTGCTGTAGTCTGATCCAGCAGTCAAGGTCTGTGAAGCAGGCACCAAGGCCACTCTTAAGAAGTCGTAGTTGCTTTCGCCATAGCACTTCCAGTCGTATGAGAAGGTGAACTTACCGTCGGTGAAGCTGAGGAGCTTGGCGGCAAATACTTTTACATAATTATGACTGTAGTTGCATGAAGTGCCGCCGTCGTCGGAGATGTAGAGGGCGTGTGTGCCGCCGTTGTTGGTGGCGGTGCCCCATACCCAAGCGTCTTCGAGGTCGCCGTTAATGAGGTCCCACGTGCAGGAAGCGCCTTCAAAGTCGTCGCTCCAGCTGTCGCCAACGGCTACTGCCACGGCGGTGGTGTTGAAGCTCACATTGTTGGTCCAATCACTGTTGGGTGAACCCACGGAACGCACCTTCACGGTGTAGGCGGTTTGGGCGGTGAGGCCGGTGAGCGTATAGGGCTTCGTGCTGGTGGTGATGAGGTTGGCCTCGTTATCATTGACACAAATCTGCCACGAAGTAGCGGAGCCATTCTCGACCCAGTTCAGCGTGGCGGAGTTGTCGGTGACACCGCTCACAGCCAAGCCGCTGGGTTTGGGAGTGGCAGCGGGAGCCTGGTAGCTAAAAGTGACTTTGGGCAGGAAGTTGCGCTGGGAACCATAGGTGTAAGCTGCGCCTGTCACTTCTGCTCCGGTGAAGTAGTAGTGTTTGTAGCTGGCCGATACCGGGTGGTTGAACTCGACAAGCAAGTTTCCACCATGGTAAATGTAATTGCTTTCGAAGGTAACGGTCATCAAAGTTTCGTCAGAATTGAAGTTCATCGGACCTGAAGGATAAACCTCTGTAAGTGTGGTGGTCAGGTCGAGAGCTGACAAGGTGGTGGCAGTTGTTTCACCAAGCGAAACAATCCAGTTACCAATGTTGTTGGAACCGCTCACATGGTCGACGTAGAATACCATCTGTGTGATTTCCTGGCCATTCATAGCAGTAAGCTCGGAGGCTGGGAAAATCATCTGGTTTTGTTGCACCGCATCGGCCCAGTAGCCGTAGAACGGAACATACTCGTTTACCGCAGTTCCGTTTTCGTACACCGTTGTGGTGTTCTGTGCCTTCGCTGCCCATGGCACAAATAGAGCCATTAGCAGGATCATTAGTAGTGATTTCTTACACATAATGATTTAATTTAGGTTAATAAATGAGTTAATTAGTGTTTGTTAGTGAATACATTAGTTTTGTTGTCTGTTTTTGTTGTCTTTTCTTTTGTTTTTCCGTTGTTTTTTCCTTTCGTTTTTAGTGAATAAATGTCATAAATAAGCCCCCAAAGATAGGAATTTATTTAATATGGTGTACAATTAATGTCATTAATTGAAAAAAAGTCAAAAAAAATCGGTTTCCTCCCCCGGCTGAAATAAAAAACTCCCGCTTTCGGGAGCGGGAGGAGAGGTTCAAGATTTTAAAGTTTCCAAATCGAAGTACAGCAAGCGGGTTGTGGCACCTTCGTCTTCCTTGGAAAGAGGAATAAATCCTAGTTTGAAATAGAACGGCAAGGCATCGGCGTATGCATCGACTGTGATAAATCTGCATCCAGCCTTGGTGTCGTTGCGATATGAACCGATAATGGTGTTGACGAGCATGGCCCCAATGCCTTCGCCTCTGTATTTCTTGTCAGTGGCAAGACGACAGATTTTGAGGGCCGGATAACTCTTGAACATCTTGCCTTGAGCAAAGAATTGCTTTCGAAACCGATTGTAGGCTGAATTGCTTGGAAAGTCAGTCAAGGAAATGCGGTCGTGGGCAAGGCTGAAGAAGCCGATGACTTCATTGCTGTCACCGTCTTCCAGGACATAACTTGTTGCGATGCGCACTCTATAGTACAAAAGCGCATCTGTGGTGATGAATTCGTTCAGGTCGCTGTCGCCGCAATCAAATCCGGTCACCCTATCTGATTCCCCTAATCGTCTCAGTTGTAGCTTGTTTTTGTTCATGGCTTTGTTTAAAACGAACAATTTACGCATCTGGAGCGAAGGAACTCGTAGTCGTTCATAATGCTTTCCAGCATCTCGGGCGAAATGGGCAATGGATCCATCATGCGCATCTCGAATTGCAATGCTTCATCGCCATACAGCATCGGTGTTTCTTTAATTGGTCTTGCCATAGCTTTGTTCCTTTCAGTATTCACGATTACTTCGGTCAGGCGACCCATGTCACCAACAGTGACATCAGCAGCAAGAGAAGTGATCGTTTACTTTTCATTGTGGTTTGTGATTGAGTTGACAAATTGAAATCTGCGGCAAAGATAATAAAAGTTTCGGAATTGGGTTGGGATTAATGGTCAGGATGCGAAAAAATGAGCATCGAAGACGATTGTTTTGGAATATCGAAAGACAGGGAAGGGACGGGAAGCGAGTCGGAGGTCAAGCGGTAGCAGGCGGGGTGCTGGGCGGTAAAAAGCAGGGAGCCGGGCGGTAGCGGGCAGGGGTGGCGGCGGGCGGGGACAATATGGGCAGCGCCCGGCGCAAGTTCTTTCTTCGGTCGGGGAGGATATGGGCGGCGGTCGCTGCGAACCCTTTATTGAAAATACTTGTCAAGGAATTGCTCCGCTGAGATATGTCGGATACTTTTCTTCCAGAATGTTGGCTAATTCGACCTTATAGTCACCGTATACGTTATGCCTCTTTTTGGGAGCCATAGCAAGAATCTCAGGAGATAATTCGTAGTTATCCCACGCATGTGATTTCAGGTGGGTTTTTCTGCCAGAGGACAGCGCCATTTCAATCAAGATGGCTTCTATCTTTTCCTGCATCCACATGGCGATATCAACATCTCCGTCCACATTCACCCCTGCCATTTTAAGCAAGTTATCATTCACTTTTACGCTTACAGTGCACATTGGTATCTCCTGTTTTTTTTGTTCGACTAATTCTGTTTTCACGCCGCAAAGATACGAAATGTTTTGGGATTTTGGGTGGGATGGGGCGTTTTTTTGGGGCTTGGGCAAGGGCGATTAATTATAATAGGTGGACCCGGAGCGGACGGGGACATCGGGCTGGAAAATGTCACTTTGTCACAATGACTGACAAAATCCTGCCATTAATCATGTTTTTTCGTTTTGGCACGATATGTGACCAAGGAGGGCGGACGCATTCGATGGTTCTGAAACGGACGCATTCGATGGTTCTGAAACGGACGCATTCGATGGTTCTGAAACGGACGCATTCGATGCGTCCCTACAAGGCAACAAATAAACAATCAACGATTAAACAATTAATACAATGGCAAAATTAGCAATCAAACCTCTGGCCGACCGCGTGGTGATTGAACCCGCTGCCGCCGAACAGAAAACCGCAAGCGGTATCATCATCCCCGACACCGCCAAAGAGAAACCCCAACAAGGCACCGTAGTCGCTGTGGGTCCCGGCACCAAGGACAACAAGATGACCCTGAAAGAGGGCGACAAGGTGATCTACGGCAAATATGCCGGCACTGAGTTCCACCTCGATGGCAAAGACTATATGATCATGCGCGAAAACGATGTGATCGCCATCATCTAAGCTTCAATCTTTAAATCACGAATCTTTAAATCAGAAATAAAATGGCAAAAGACATTCTTTTCAATATCGAATCACGCGACGGCCTGAAGAAAGGCGTCGACGCATTGAGCAACGCAGTGAAGGTGACCCTCGGCCCCAAGGGACGTAACGTGGTCATCGAAAAGTCGTATGGCGCTCCCCAAATCACCAAGGACGGTGTGACGGTAGCCAAGGAAATCGAACTGCAGGATCCCGTCGAGAACATGGGTGCCCAGTTGGTGAAGGAAGTCGCTTCCAAGACCAACGACCTCGCCGGTGACGGTACCACCACCGCTACCGTGCTGGCCCAGAGCATCGTGGCCACGGGTCTGAAGAACGTTACCGCTGGTGCCAACCCGCTCGACCTGAAGCGCGGTATCGACAAGGCTGTTGCCGCTGTGGTCGCTTCGCTGAAGAAGATGTCGGTGAAAGTCGACGGCGACAACGAGAAGATCAAACAAGTGGCTACCATCTCCGCCAACAACGACGGCGAAATCGGCGGCCTGATTGCCGAGGCTATG
>Ga0265301_10003496_pt1 | contig 16516 bp, 16 predicted proteins | sample AusTroGonzalo_MG_2_FD_193488 | JGI IMG/M metagenome (GOLD analysis project Ga0265301, IMG submission 193488) | Bovine rumen microbial communities from tropical cattle in Woodstock, Queensland, Australia - Gonzalo_04 | ecosystem: Host-associated > Mammals > Digestive system > Stomach > Rumen ...
CACGCGCCAGTGCGGTACTCTTACCTTTACTCCGGCTCCCGTAAATTCCGGAATCCGTTTTCGTAGAATTGACTTGGAGAACCAGCCTATCATTGAGGCTGATGTCGACAATGTCATCGACACCGCCCGTGGTACAACGCTTGGCAAAGGTGGTGTGAAGATTTACACTGTTGAACATGTGCTGGCTTCGTTGCGTGGTATGGGTATCGACAATGTGCTGATTGATATCGATGTGGAAGAAACACCCATCATGGACGGCAGTGCCAAGTTCTTTGTCGAGGCCATTCATCAGGCGGGTATTGTCGAACAAAACGCGCCCCGCAATTACCTCGTTATCAAGGAACCGATTTCCTATAAAAACGAAGTCTTGGGCATCGAGCTGAAGATTGAGCCAGCGGATTCGTTCCAAATTGACGTGAAGGTGAAATATAACACCCGCGTGCTGGACGAGCAACATGCTTCGCTGTGCGATATGAAAGACTTTGAAAACGAAATTGCTCCTTGCCGTACATTTGTTTTCCTCCATGAGTTGGAGACGCTTATCAGCCGTAATCTCATCAAGGGTGGCGACTTGACCAACGCCATCGTGTTCGTCAACCGCAACGTTTCTGCTGAAGAACTAGACCATATCGCTGCTTTCTTCAAGAAGCCTAAGGTCACGGTGAAGGAATGCGGTATTCTGAATAATGTGGAGTTGTATTTCGACAACGAACCTGCCCGTCACAAACTGCTGGATGTCATTGGCGATCTCACACTGGTGGGACGTCCCATCAAGGGCAAGGTGACTGCTGTCAAACCAGGTCACTTCTCCAATACCTCTTTTGCAAGGAAAATCAAGCACACCTTATTATATTAATATGAACCAGCCTTTAGCTTATATCCATCCGAATGCCCGCATCGCGGAAGACGTGAAGATTGAGGCTTTCGCTTGGATTGGCGAAGACGTAGAAATCGGTAGCGGCACATGGATTGGCCCCAATGCCACTATTATGGACGGTGCTCGTATCGGAAAGAACTGCAAGATTTTTCCTGGTGCGGTTATTTCGGCAATACCTCAAGACCTTAAATACAAAGGAGAAACCACATATTGCTATATAGGTGACGGCACTACGGTACGCGAGTCGGCAACGGTCAATAAAGGTACTGTCGCTTCGGGAAAAACGGTGGTGGGCAAGGACTGCCTGCTGATGGCGTTTACCCATGTGGCACACGACTGTGTTCTTGGCGATCACATCATTATGGCCAATGCTGCTACGCTGGCGGGACATATTACTGTTGACGATTGGGCCATCTTCGGTGGCTTGGCAGCTGTGAGCCAGTTTTGCCGCATCGGAGCGCATGTGATGATTTGCGGGGGCGCTATGGTGAACAAGGACATTCCTCCGTTCGTGAAGACGGGTACCGGACATCCGGTGTGCTATGCGGGTGTCAATTCCATCGGCTTGATGCGTCGCGGCTTTTCCCGGGAACGCATTAACGCTATTCAGGACGTCTACCGTGTCATTTATAGTGTGGGCATGAACGTCACTCAATCTGTGCAGTACATCCGCGAACATCTGCCTGAGTCGGAAGACCGCGATTTCATCATTGAGTTCATTGAGAGCTCTAAGATTGGCATCATGAAGAATGCCGTTGGAAGCGAAGACTGATTCCTTTTTTATTTCATCAATACTTCCGCCGCCCGCAATGCTTCAGGCGTGACTTTGTCGTTGCTGAGCATCTTGGCGATTTCATTGACGCGCTCGGAATTGTCCAAGGTACGGATATGTGACTGCGTGCGCGAGCCTTGATGATCCTTGTAGATGAAATAGTGGTGCTCGGCCTGGCTAGCCACTTGGGGAAGGTGGGTGATGGAGATGAGCTGCAGCGAGTGCCCCATCTGTCGCATGATGTCTCCGATTTTGGCTGCTACCTCGCCCGAGACGCCTGTGTCAATTTCGTCAAAAATGAGGGTGGGGATGTAGCTGTAGCTCGAGACGGTGCTCTTTATGGAGAGCATAAGCCGCGAGAGCTCGCCTCCGGAGGCCACTCTGCGCAAATCATCAGGCGAGATGCCTTTGTTGGCGGAGAAGAGGAAACGGATGGCATCGTAACCCTTGCTGCCAAAACTGTCTTGTTTGTCGACGCAGACCTGGAATTGGGCGTAGGGCATAGCGAGCTGCCGCACTAAGGTCACGACTTTCTCTCCAAAAGCTTGTGCGGCCTGAAATCGGTTGTCGTGCAGTGTTTTGGCTAAGCCAGCAAGTTTTTTTTCGCTGTCTTTCAGTTCCTTCTCGGCTTGGGCGATGGCCTCGTCAATGTTCTCAAAGGCGTTGACTCTTTCTTTTAGGCTTTCTCTAAGCGTGATGAGTTCCTCAAAGTCGTTCAGGTGGTGCTTCATCATTAAACGGCAGAGGAGGTCGTAGCGTTCTTGAAGCCTTTGAAGTTGGGTTTCGTCGAATTGCGTGTCATCTTCCTTACGGTGAAGGTCGTAGGCAATGTCTTTCATCTCCACTTTCAGGTTGTCAACGCGTTCCTGCAAGGCCTCTGTGTCGGGCAAAAGGTGTTTTAACCTTGACAGGGTGGAGGACAATTCATTGAGTTGTTGCAGAATGGCGGTCTCTGAGTCTTCCATCAGTCCGTTGGCGGCAATAAGCATGGTCTTGATCTCTTCTGCGTTTTCCATGACGCTGAGGGTCTGCTCGATTTCGGCATATTCGCCTTCTTTCAGGTCAGCTTTGTCGAGCTCGTCGAGCTGGAACTTCAGGAAGTCATTTTCGGCAGTGTTTTTCGTCGCCATTCCCTTCAACTCATCCAACTTGCGTTTGATGCTGCTGAAGTTGTTGTATTCCGTTTGGTAGTCAGCCAGCGTCGCTCCGTTTTGGGCGATGTTATCCAAGAGTCTCAACTGGAAGTCGGCGTTGGTGAGCAGGAGTGAGTCGTGTTGCGAATGGATATCAACCAGAAGGCTGCCGATTTCTTTCATGATCTGAAGAGTCACCGGGGTGTCGTTGATGAAAGCACGGCTTTTCTTCTGTGGGTTAAGTTCGCGACGGAAGAGACATTCAGTGTCGAAATCGAGGTCGTTCACCTCAAAAATGGGCTTTAGACTCTCATCGTCGAGTTCAAACTGGGCTTCCACGATGCATTTCTTGCCTTTGTCGTAGAGCACGTTGGTGTCGGCTCGGTCGCCCAAGGCAAAACCTAATGCGCCAAGCAAGATGGACTTGCCTGCGCCAGTCTCGCCGGTGATGACGTTGAAACCTTTCTCAAAACTGACAGTCAGCTCGTCAATCAAGGCGTAGTTACTGATGTGCAGTTGCTTGAGCATAAAGCAAGGGAAATTATTTGCCTGTATTTTGTAGCATCTCGTCGTAGCGCGAGATTTGCGATGGGTCGACGGTTTTCATTATGTTGGCTGCTTCGGTGCGGACTTTCATGTCGCCTTGTGAGAAGACTTGGATGATTTCATCGCGTTTGCTTTCGATGAGCAGTTGCAGGAAGTAGCACATGGGTTCGCGCTCGTAGACGTTCTGGAATTGCACGATGGCGTTGAGCATAGCCTCGCGGGCCTGATCGGGTTTTTCAGCCATCATATCCATACCTTGCCTATGGTAGTCATAGATGAACTGGCGTAGCGGCTGGATGGTGGGATTGTTAATGTCGCTGATGATGGCATAGCGGTTTTGGCGTCCTGTCGAACTCCATCCGTTTTCTGTCCCGGGATCTTGAGGTGCGGTATGTGCGATGGTCTCCGCAATGGCGAAGAAGGGGTCGCCGCCGTTGGGGGAGAAGGAGTCGAAGTCGAGACCGAGGAAGAGGTAAACGTAGAATCCGATGGTGCTCGTGATGTTGGAAATGAACGTGTTCGGATTGAACTCAAGGGTCTGGCCATCGGTATATTCGAAGTAGAACTTTCGGTCGAGGTAGTTGAACATTGGACTGCTGTAGTTCGACTTGAAAACCGGACGGCGCAGCGCCAGACTGATTTCGGCGGTGAAGTAGTTGCCTTCGCGGCTGTTGATGTCGACTAGCATCGAACACTCGATTTTCTCCGCCTGCCTGAAGTTGATTTCAGTAAATTTTGTGTTGTTGATGAATTCATAAAGGGCGGTCTGCAGGTTTTGGTAGATGGTCTTGTCAGTACCTGGCACCTTGTTGGAACTAACGCGCACGTCGCATTGCAGCTCTTGGGCGGAAAGGGTGTTGAGACCCAAAAGACAGCCCAGAGCTATGAGTAAAGTGGCAAAGGTTCTTTTCATGGTTTCTCCCTTTATTCTTTTATCAGCTGCTCAGAAGGCTTCCTGATTCTCTTTGGCAGGGTTGCGGAAGTAGATCTGGTCGTTAAGGAATTCGTGGACGGCAATCAGCGTGGGTTTGGGCAGGCGCTCATAGAACTTGGCGATTTCTATCTGTTCCTTGTTCTCGAATACTTCTTCCAAACTGTCGTTGGTGGCAGCGGCAAACGACTCAATCTTTTCGTTGAGCTCGGCCTTCATCTCAGAGGCAATCTGGTTAGCTCTGATGGAGAGGATGGCAACGGTCTCATAAATATTGCCTGTGCCTTTGTAGAATTGGTCTTTCTGACGGGTAACCACCGTCGTTTCGGTTTTAATCTTCTTAAAATCCATAGTTATTTGATGTTTTCTAATTTCTTTCTTGCTTTGGCAGAGATGCTGTTGGCGTCTTGCAGGTATTTGCTGTCAGGATAGAGATAAGCCAACGCGTTGCATTGCTCGACGCACGATTCGTAACGCTCGCGTTGCTTTTCGGTGACGCTGTTTTCGGCATAGTCGAAATACGTCTTGGCCATATCAAAGAGAATCTCCTCGCGATGCAATGTGTTGGGATATTTCTTCAGCATGTTCTCAAACGAGGTGATGGCTGCGCTGTAGTTTTCCATACGGTAGTAAAGGCGGCAGACGTTGTAGTCTTTCTCCTCAAGCTTGTCGTTGAGATCGTTCAGCAGTTTCTGGGCACGGTAAAGGCTGTCGCTCTCCGGGTATTGGTCAATGAAGCTTTTCAGTTGTTTGATGGCAGCGTGGGTGTTGGTTTGGTCTAGTCCCGCATCAGGTGAAATGCGGTAACTGCAATAAGCGCTCATATAAGCAGCTTTCTCAGCGTTTTTCGAGAAAGGATAGGCCTGTATGAAACGTTTGAAATAGTAGCTGGCGATTTCGAAGTCGTCTTGATAGTAATAGCAATAGGCAGTTTTGTAAGTGATGGACTCACCCTTGGGAGTGTTGCGGAACGAGGCCAGCAGCAGGTCAAACAACTGGAGGGCGTGGTTGTAGTCTCCACGTTCATAGTAGTCAACCGCCACCTCGTACTTCATTTCGTTGTCGGTGCTTTTCACCAAACGGTTAAAGTCGTTGCACGAAGTGAAGACCACGAGCCCCAAAACTGTCAATATCAAAAGTCGCTTTTTCATCGGGCTGCAAAAATACTCATTTTTACGTTACTAACGAGTGGTTTTCGCTTTTATTTTTCAATGATGAGTTTTTCAACATGGTTGTTTAGCTCGCCGTTGAGGTGCAGGAAATACACGCCTTGGTTGAACTGTTGGGCGTCAATAAGGGTTTTGCCTTCGGCCTTGCCCGATAGGACTTGCTGTCCGATGCTGTTGAACAATTGATACTCGAATGCTCCTCTCATCTCGATGGTGAACGTGCCGTTGTTGGGGTTGGGGTAAATGTGTGACTCAAAACTGTTTTCCACCACCGACCAGTCTCTTATGGTGACAGTAACTTCGCCTGATTCACTTCGGCCTTCGGTGTCGGTCACGACGACCTTGTAAACGGTCTCAGGTGCATTGGGCGTGGCTACAGGGTTGGCGATGTTCGGACTATTGAGAGTTTCGGCGGGCTCCCAGGCGTAAGTGTATATTCCTGAACCGCCGGTGGCGACCACGTTGAGCTGGCTGTTCTCACCTTCATTGATGATTTCAGGCTCGGCACTGACGGTGATGATGAGCGGGTTGTCAAAGATGCAGCTGATATGGGCTGCCCATCCGGTGGCATTCACACCTTGGTCGGAATTGAAACGGAAGGTGAGAGCTCCATCGGCATTGGTGGCTGTAACTGTGTCTGGACTGTTGGTGCCGTCATAGCGGCCGATCTGAGGGGCTGATGTGGTGGCGCCGTCGTAGATGTACAGGTAGTCGAATCCGGCTTCTGTTTCGAAACAGAGGAATTCGGCGCTGATTTTCCTGCTTGGGCCTGTGGGAATAAAGGTCATCGTGTAGTCCTTGCGGTCCCTGTAGTTACCGTCAGGACCGCCATCATCGTAGAACATTGCGTCACAGGTAGTCACGGTGCCGTTCTGCATGAGATAAATCTCGCTCACGGTGATGTAGTTATGTTTGGTGATGGTTTCGGTTAGACCGTTGCGGTTGGTGACGGTCAAGGTGACATCGAAGGTGCCGTTTTGGCTGTAGGTGATGCCGCTGGGGTTCTGCTCGTTCGAGGTAGCCGGCTCGCCGCCTTCGAAGGTCCATTCCCAACTGTCCAGATACGCTCCCCATGTGTTGTCGGTGAAGTTGACAGCCTCGCCCGACGAGAGGTTGGTGTGGTCGGCCTCGAAGTCGGGGACTAGTGTTCCGTCGTTCTCCAGTTGGATATTTTGTGTGAGGGTCTCACCATCGACTACGGTAAGCGTAACGGTCTGAGGATGATAGCCTCTGCAGCTAAAGGTCACGTCATATGTCCCGGCTTTGATGGGACGATGGTAGTCGCCTGCTGGGAGGTGGCTTTCAACAATCGAATATTGGTCATCGTGGTTGGCGATGGTGACGGTGGCTTCCAAAGGTTCGTTAGTATCTTTGTCGGTCACGGTGCCGTGTATGCCGTTAAGGCATTGGTTCAAATAGGCGAATATGCCTTCCTTGTTGTATGTCCAGAAAGTCGGGAGTTGGCTTGCGTTGGGAAGTTTTGCGACGGAGCATTCGATGGTCACCTCGCGGCATTGGGCGTAGCCGTTCATGTAGTCCTGGCGTCCGCCGCCGATCCTGTACCATTTGGCTCCGTTGATGATGCCGTTTTCGGCATATTGGTGCTGCATGTTCATGTAGTCAGGGTTGTGCGTGTGGCAGAGGTCGGCATATTCATGGCAGACCAGTTTCCACCAAGTGTCGTCGGCGGTGAGGGTGTAGGTGTTGTCCCAAGGGTAATTCAGTACTTCGGCACCGCCATGATAGTTGGCGGCCATCACAAAGGGGATGTCTTGAGCCAACTGCATGAACCATTGGGTCTCAAGTTGGTAGTCATAGTTGTCGGGGTGGGGGCCTTCGTGCGGGTCGGCGTAATTGCGGTTCAAGTCGATGTCATTGATGTTGTTGCGTCGGGCACCGCCCACATTGTTGTTCCCGCGGAAGTAGGTGCCGTCAGGGTTGGCGAGCGGAGCGATGTAAAGGTCGATATTATCAAGCACGGTTTGGCACTCGGGAAGGGTGGGGTTCTCAAGGATGTAGTCTATCAGGCGGAGCATCATGATCCAGCCGGTGGTTTCGTCGCCGTGGATGGTGCTGGAGTAGAGGAACTTGGGCTTGCCTTCAGTTGTACCGTTGTTGATGTGGGCAATCAAGATTTTACGGCCGCTCGGCAGTGTGCCAAGGGTGATGATCTCGCACTTGTCGGGGTGGTTGGTGGCAAACTGGAACATCATGGCTTCGTAGGCCTCGTAGGTCGGGTAGCTGTCCCAATCGTATTCGGCGCGGTTGTTGCCGTCCCACATGACGGCTTCCTCAAGCATTGAAGGCGGGGTTTGGAGCGTCACTTCATAACCTAGTTTTTGGAAATTTGTAAATTCCCTATTGTTGGCGTAGGCGGTCACTACGTTGCCGTCGACGCGGTCCACCGAGATGGCGTGGGCAATGGCCTTCAGGTCATCGTTGCCGTTCAGGTTGAAAGTGAAATAATACTCATTACGCTCCTGCATGAGTTGACGCAGCTCTTGCTGGTTCCTCTGAGCGAAGATGTTGCCGCACAGGACGACGGCAAGGGTAAGGATAAAATAGCGTATGCTTTTCATTATTATCTGTCTTTTAATTGTTTCCATTCTTCAATAATGTCGTTCTCCACCTTCTCATTCACTGTGACCAAAGGCAGACGCAGGATGTTTTCGCACAAGCCCATATAGCTCATCAGGCATTTGATTCCGGCGGGATTGCCGTCGGCGAAGATGAGTTGGTTCATTCGGAGCATGGCGTAATGCAGTTCCAAGGCTTCTTCAATGCGACCTTCTTTCATGTCATTCATCATTTGGCTGAAAGGGCGGGTGTAGGCGTTGGCGGCCACCGAGATGACGCCCGTCGCGCCCAACGCCATCAGGGGTTGAGTGATACCGTCGTCGCCCGAGAGCACGTCGAAATCATCAGGTTTGTCGCGCAAGATTTCCATAATCTGTTGCAGGTTGCCCGAGGCTTCCTTGACGGCGATGATGTTGGGATGTTGGGCCAGTTCCACACAGGTGGCGGCTTGCAGGTTGACGCCAACGCGACCAGGGACGTTGTAGACAACGACAGGGACTGGACTGACATCGGCAAGGGTCTCGAAGTGGGCCCTCATGCCGCGTTGGTTGGGCTTGTTATAATAAGGTACAACGCTTAAAATACCCTGAATGCCTGTAAAGTCCTGTGACATAATGGCTTCAACGACGGCTTGAGTGTTGTTGCCTCCCATTCCCAGCAACACGGGCAGTCGACCGTTGTTGGTTTCCAAAATGGTGTCGACGACAAGTTTTTTCTCGCTCGCATCGAGTGTGGGCGCTTCGGATGTGGTTCCAAGGGCTACCAGGAAGTCGGCTCCGTTGTCAATGACGTGGTTGACGATTCTTGTCAAAGCCGTCGTGTCAACCGATTGGTCTTGTTTGAAAGGGGTGACAAGGGCGATGCCCGTACCTTTAAATATATTGTTCTTCATTTGCCTAAGTTTTTATTGCTGTGTTCCAGCCAAAGCTTTCAGATAATTGTGTAGCACATGGATGTTTGAAACGGGATCGGTGGCACGTGGATTGGCGATGAGCAGGTCGTATATCTGAGGGTTCTTGCTCTCGTGGAAACAGATTCTGAAGTCTGACTTGGGTAAGGTGCAGAGGTAATCGCTTATCTCGCCGTTTTTGGGTGCCATGTTGATAAGCATCGCGCTGAAAGGCAGTTTTTTGAGAAACTCGTGCTGGTCGGGCTTCAGCACACTCATGAAACCGAAGTCCTTGGGTGTAATCTCGGTGTAAAGGTCGTTTTGCAGAATGGTGTCCGACATTTGGTTGCAGAGGATGATGACGCCGCAACGACTGGCGCCAAACAAGCTCTTCGCGCTGTTTTCAATGTTCTTTACAATGCTCTTGTCATTCTCGTCAAGAATGATTAATATGGAGTTAAGTCGCTGAAGATTAGGCATTTTTGCTACAGGTTTCTCAGCGAGGAATTGCTCCAAAGCATGTCTTAAGGCCCTATTTCTGAAGTAGGATGAAAAATTCATGCCGCAAAGGTAGTTATTTTAACGGAAATGGAGTGCGATTTCCTCGAAAATCGTTATTTTTGCAACTCCTTTTTGAAGGAAAAACGACAACAATAGATTGAAGAGCGTATGATTATCACGGTTTTAGGTAGCGGAACCTCGCAGGGAGTGCCGGTTATCGGGTGCACTTGTCCCGTTTGTCGGTCAAACGACCCGCGCGACAAGAGGTTGCGCACTTCCATCCTGATTCAGACCGACGAGGTGACTGTGGTCGTTGACGCTGGTCCTGACTTCCGTCAGCAAATGCTGCGCGAGAATGTCACCAAACTTGATGCGGTTCTTATTTCGCACGAACACAAGGATCATATCGGAGGTCTCGACGACCTGCGCCCCTATATCTTTATGCAGAAGAAACCGATGACGCTCTATGTTGCTGATACTGCGTTGCCTGAAATCAAACGCGAATACTCCTACGCCTTCGATTCGCATCCTTATCCGGGCGCGCCCACTTACGATATCCGTCGCCTCGATGAAACGCCTTTCGACTTGGGCGACTTGCATATCGTTCCCATCAAACTAAAGCACTTCACGCTCACCTGCTATGCGTTCCGCATCGGCAACTTCGCTTACGTCACCGATCTGAGCGAGATTTCGGAAGAAGCGATTCAAAAACTGCAAGGTGTTGAATATCTGATTATTGAGGCGTTGCAAAAGAAGAAGCACTATTCCCATCTCACTTTGGATGAGGCCATTGAGATATCAAAAAGGGTAGGAGCGAAGCAGACTTGGTTCACACATTGCAGCCACAGTATGGGCCTTGCTGCCGACCTCAATCGCGAGCTCCCCGAAGGCATGATGCTCGCCTATGACGGACTGAAAATTGAAATTTAAGAATTAAAATGGCATAATTGAAAAAATGAAAGCAACGTATTCCCAAAGACTGATCAAACTCGCTGACCTGAACCATCACCAGACCTTCTTCGCAGGTCGCTGTTCCGAGTGGTTTCTCGAGAGTTCCTATTTTGCTGTGGCGCAGTATGTTGATACAAAGGACACCGTTCTTCTTGTGCTTCACGGCATCGACTTTAAGTTTCCAATCTTCGCGGGCGACATTGTCACTTTCGAGAGCAAGGTTATCTCGGTGGGACGCAGCACTTTAACCGTCTATACGAAGATGTATCGCAGCCGCGAGCCTGAAAAAGTGGCTGCTGACGGTTTCGCCACCTTCTCATATCTGGATGAAAACCATCATTCCAGACCCCACGGAATTGTCATCGAGCCTGAAACGGACGAAGAACGCTTCCTTCAGCAGCAGGCACTTGAGGTGATGGAAGACTCAAAACGAAGAGCCAAGGCGATGAACTCCGCCGCAAAATAAGAATGAAAAAAGTTTGGAAAAAACGACAGAAAAAGTTGCTGTTTCGGGAATAAATGACTACTTTTGCAACCGGAAGCGAATGAATCAAAACAACTGCTGTTTTTTTGTAACTATTTGTTTTTTAATGAAATAGATAACATAAATAGAGATTTAATCCAATTCATTTTCCAATAAATTGATTTCCAGTTGTTTATAATATACAACCTTATATCAACTCTATACCAACTCTATATCAACTCTAAATCAAGTCTATACCAAGTCCAAGGTAACTCCGAGTTTCCTCTGAGGTAACCCCTAGGTTCCTCCCTGTTTCCCCTATGACAACTCCTTCGGATAGCAGATAAAGTGCTTTACTACGGGCTGCGAAAGTACGGAGATATTCAGCTGGTCGGAGGCTTCGCTGATGTCTTTCAGCGTGCCGTCCTTGTATAGGATGTTGATGGCCGACTTTTTGGGATGATAGGCGTGATTCGATGAAACGCCTTGCAACAGGGCGTAGTCGGCTTCTTCAAGCGACCAGCCGTAGTATTTGGCAATCTTCTTTCTTATATCCTCGATATAGTTGGGGTCGAAAGCCTCGTTACGCATCTCGATCTTGAACAAATGCCTGTCTGTCAGTCGCCTACACAGCTCTGAGAGCACGTGGTCCTCGTCGTAGCACCAGGCTTTTATGGCTGTCATCACGTCGTAGTCGTCCAGGTGGCAGAACTGGTCTAGAACGTCATCGGGATTGTGACCATCGTCGAAGGGGGTTTGGTTTTTGAGGAAGAACTGCAGGGCGGGTGTCGCGAAGAGGTCGCGCTCCTGGCTGAGTCTTTTGGCGCGCTTCAGGATGTTGCGCAGCATATATTCGGCACTTAGCACAGCCTTGTGCATATACACTTGCCAATACATGATGCGTCGCGCAACTATGAAGCTCTCCACCGAATAGATGCCCTTGGCCTCGATAGCCAGCTCGTTGCCCACCACTTCCATCATCTCTAGCAGGCGTTCGGCATTCACACTGCCTTCAGCCACTCCGCTGAAGAAGCTGTCGCGATTCAGATAGTCGATGCGGTCGACATCCAACTGACTGGAAATGAGCTTGGTGAGGTAGCCTTTCTCATATTCCCCTTTGAACATCTGGATGGCACGATCCAAGCGCCCCTCGTGAATCTCGTTGAACTTCTGCATCACCTTTAAGGAAAGCTCCTCATGGGTCACGCCTTGCACGATGCTGTTCTCCAAAGTGTGCGAGAACGGTCCGTGGCCGCTGTCGTGAAGCAGAATGGCCAGCGAAGCAGCCTCCAATTCCTCGTCGGTGATTTCGTAACCCTTGCCGCGAAGCAGGTGTATGGCCCTCTGCATCAAGTGCATCGTTCCCAGACTGTGGGCGAAACGCGTGTGATTGGCACCAGGATACACCAGATTGGTCATGCTGACCTGCTTGATGCGCCTAAGTCGCTGGAAATAAGGATGCTCGATGATATCGAAATGTAGCTCGTCAGGAATGTTGACGAAGCCGTAGATGGGGTCGTTGAAGATTTTCTTCTTGTTGGAAGCAGTCGCCATTGTTTTTCGAATTTTGCTGCAAAAGTAGTGCTATTTTTTTCATCCTCGTAAAACAAATCTTCTGTTTTTGCGTTTGCCCCATATAAACATTTGAACTATGGACAAAACGACAATCCTTTGGGCTGATGACGAGATTGATCTGCTGAAGCCCCATATTATGTTTCTGGAACAAAAAGGCTATGAGGTGGTTACGGCCAATAACGGCTCCGATGCAATCGATCTTGTGCGCCAGCGTCATTTCGATATTGTATTCCTTGACGAACAGATGCCGGGCATCTCGGGCATCGAGGCTCTCGAAGTCATCAAGCGTGAATACCCTAATCTGCCTGTGGTGATGATCACCAAGAGCGAGGAGGAGCGCATCATGGAAGACGCAATCGGTTCGAATATAGCGGATTACCTTATCAAACCTGTCAATCCAAACCAGATTCTGCTTTCTCTGAAACGCAACCTTGAGAACAAGAAGCTTCGCGACGAGAAGTCGACGATGGGCTATCAACAGGAGTTCCGCAAAATCAGCATGGATCTCAACAACAACCTCAACTACGACGAGTGGGTTGACCTTTATAAGAACTTGGTGCGTTGGGAACTTGAACTTCAGAAGTCGACAGACGAAGGCATCAAAAGCATCCTTGCCGACCAAAAGCAGGAGGCCAACACGCAGTTTACGCGTTACATCGAAAAGAACTACGTAGACTGGATACAAGGCAAAAAGGAGAAACCCGTGATGTCGCATACGGTGGTGCGCGACAAGGTGATTTCCCGTCTCGACGACAACGACAAGCCCCTGTTCCTCATCGTGATCGACAACCTGCGTTACGACCAATGGAAGGCCATTCAGCCGCTGATTGAGAACTATTTCCGCGTGGAGGCCGACGATGTGTATTACAGCATTTTGCCTACCACAACGCAATATGCCCGTAATGCCCTCTTTGCTGGACTGATGCCCCTCGAAATCCGCCGCCGCTATCCCAAATGGTGGGTCGATGAGGAGGACGAAGGCACCAAGAACCAGTTTGAGGGCGAACTGTTGGGCGAGCAGCTGAAACGCTTCGGCAAGAACATCAAATACTCTTATAATAAGGTGTTGAACCTGCAGGCAGGCAAGAAGCTCTACGAGCAAATGGCTAACCTGATGCCTAACAAGCTGAACGTCATTGTTTATAACTTTGTGGATATGCTGTCTCACGCCCGTACTGAGATGGAAATCATCCGCGAACTGGCCGACGACGAGGAGGCCTACCGCTCGTTGATGTATTCGTGGTTCGAGCACTCCAGCCTCTTCGACATGATGCGCTTCATCGCCGAAAAGGGCTGCGATATGGTCATTACAACCGATCACGGCTCCACCTACGTTGAAAAGCCCGTTCGGATTTTGGGCGATAGGGAAGTGAACACCAATCTTCGCTACAAGTATGGTAAAAACTTGAAATACAATCCGAAAGAGGTTTTCGAGGTGAAAGACCCAGAGAAGATTTTCCTGCCGAAAGTGAATTTGAGCACGACCTACGTCTTCGCCGGCGAGAGCGACTTCTTCGCCTATCCGAACAACTACAACTATTACGTCAGTTATTACCGCAACACCTTCCAGCATGGCGGCATCTCGATGAGCGAAATGTTGATTCCGGTGACGCATTTGACGGCTAAGCGTTGATTATGATTACAAATTATTAAACTAATTGAAAATGAACGAGTTTTATGTCCTTTGGGAAAAAGGAATGCGAGGAGAAGTAATAGCTTTTCCAGATAATATCCCCCTTGCTGAGTTTAATGTATCCCAATTTCTAAGGAACCAATTGCCAGACAAAGAGATTACATTTTCTGCTAGTTTGGGAAAGAAGTTCTTTGACCTTGTTTTGGTATCTCCTGGGTTAAACTTGATTTCAGAAAAAGTTTATAAGCTGTTGATGGATAATAACATAACAGGATGGAAAGGAATTCCCACAATTATCCATAAACACGAGGATTTGAAGTATTATATATTGACCATTACGGGTAGGTGCGGACCATTGGATAGGTCGAAGACTCAGATTGTTGATAGCACAAAACTTATTCATGGTCAGACGGTTAAAGCCAATCAAGGTCTGTTTTTCCCTGAAGACAGTTGGGATGGGAGTGACATGTTTGTATCTGAGTATGTGAATTTCACTTTCGTGACGGAAAAAGTGAAAACCATCTTGGAAGAGAATAAGGTTACGAATTTAGATATTGTAAACACAAAAGAATACCAGTGGTTTTGCTGCTAAATCATTTACGATGAAGGATAAGCAAATTAAAATCAACAGCGTAGAAGCCCTGACCGAGGTTTCCGATTACCTGATTTCCCTGCGTGATGAGGCCGATGTCATAGCCTTTTACGGCTCAATGGGTGCAGGCAAGACCACGCTAATCAAGAACCTGTGCCACCGAATGGGTGTCACCGATGAGGTGAACAGCCCAACTTTCGCCATCGTCAATGAGTATGTTACCGAAGAAGGCGAGTCGGTCTATCATTTTGATTTTTACCGTATTAAGAAACTGGAAGAAGCCTACGACATTGGCTATGAGAACTATTTCTACAGCGGTAACCTCTGCCTCATCGAATGGCCAGAAATGATTGAGCCGCTGCTGCCTGAAAAGTACATTCGCGTCGAGATTCAGCATGGAGAATCGGACGATGAGCGTATAATAAAATGTGAAATTATAACAGATTGATTATGAAAAACTTGATACTTGTTTTTTGCGCGATTTTGATGGCAACTTTGATGGTTTCTTGCAATCAGATTTATTCAGGTTATGACCGTCAGGAAGTGGCGGAAATGATTGCCGACCACGATACGACTATACTATATTTCATGACTTCTTGGTGTCAGGCAAGTCAGAACGATTTTGAAAATAATCTAAAACCTTATCTTGGAAAAACTTCTGATAATAAGGCGATTGTTTTGGTTGGCTTGGGTGAAATCGAGCAGATTTCAAGTTTGGAAAACCGTGATCAGAATTTGATGATATGCAACCCATCATCGCGCAATCCGCTTCTTGACAAAATGTTCATCAACAAGGAATGTGAAGAATTGTTATCTCATTATAAACGAGTGAATTATACTCCTGTTAAACTGGTGTGCAACCGCAAGGGAGAAATCCTGAATTGGGACACCGACGAGGAATCAGGTAGGACATACGGGAGCATTTATCCCTATCTAATAGGCAGGAAATGAACGATAAATTGAAACAAACCATAGCTGAAGCCTCCCAAGTCTTCATCCTGACCGATGAGAACGTGGCCCCATTTTGGCTGCCTGAAGTGACCCATTGGCTGCATTGCGATTCGGCAACCGATATCATCATCAAGGCGGGAGAACAGCACAAGAACCTGCAAACCATCCAGCGGATTTGGAAAACTTTGATGAAACACCATGCCGACCGTAACGCCTTGTTAATCAATCTTGGCGGTGGTGTGATTACCGATTTGGGTGGTTTTGCGGCTTCGACCTTTAAACGCGGCACCAAGTTTATAAATGTGCCGACCACTTTGCTTGCGATGGTGGATGCAGCGATAGGAGGGAAGACGGGCATTGATTTCGGCGGTGCGAAGAATCAAATCGGCACATTCGCTGAGGCGGAAGAAGTGCTGATTAACCCGGTTTTTTTGAAAACTTTGCCAGAAAGGGAACTTCGTTCAGGTCTTGCTGAAATGTTGAAATACGGTTTTATTGCCGATGCCAAGGTGTTGGAAATCAATTTGGAAAACTATCAGGACTATATTCTCCGTGTCGGCGAAATCAAGCGCAATATCGTGGAGAAAGACCCAATGGAGAAAGGCTTGCGGAAGATTTTGAACTTCGGTCACACTTTAGGCCATTCCATTGAAAGCCATTGCCTTACAACGTATTATCCATTGCTACATGGTGAAGCTGTAGCATTGGGTATGGCTGCCGCATTGTGGCTTTCAGTTCAACAATGCGGCCTTGATGAAAGAGTTTTACAAAGCTTTGAAAAACAGCTTCCTGTTCTGCTTTCTGAGGCCGAAATTAGGATTTCTGAAGCTGATATTGAACCGGTTTTGTCCTATCTCGTTTACGATAAGAAAAACAAAGGCGAAAAACCGCAATTTGTTCTGCTTGAGGCAGTTGGAAAACCGATTTGAGATGTTGAAGTTGAGTCTGCAAGAGTG
>Ga0265301_10003497_pt1 | contig 16513 bp, 17 predicted proteins | sample AusTroGonzalo_MG_2_FD_193488 | JGI IMG/M metagenome (GOLD analysis project Ga0265301, IMG submission 193488) | Bovine rumen microbial communities from tropical cattle in Woodstock, Queensland, Australia - Gonzalo_04 | ecosystem: Host-associated > Mammals > Digestive system > Stomach > Rumen ...
GCCCCCTCGCAGAACTTCACCCGCGACATGCCCGAGCTGCCTTTCTCGGTGAAACCCGATGAGAACGTCGACGTGCGCAAGGTGATGGAACTCTTCCGTAGCACCTACGAAGGCACCGACATGGACATGACCCGCAACGTGAAGATGGTAGCCAAGAAACGCACCGACGACGGCGTGGTGGAAGACACCATCATCAGCCCTGTGGCCAACCCCTGGGTGGGCAGCGCTATGATGAACACGCTCAACTACCTTGCCCCTGGCACCGTCAACTTCCAACGCACCGTGGCCGTGGCTTGGAGCAGCTACCACCACATCATCCAATGCCGCAGCTGGATGCCCGACGAAATCGGTGCCATCTGCTGGATGGCCTGCGACAACCCGGGCCAAAGCCCGCGCATCCCCATCTTCTCAGGCTCCACCACCCTGCCCGACGGCTTCGACAAATGCGGTCAGCTGCGCTACCGTGAAGAGGCTTGGATTTGGCATTACCGCAAGGCCAACAAACTGGCTACCGTGCAATGGGGTCGCACCAAGGAGACGCTTCTCGGCACCGCCAATCGCTTCGAGCAGAAGGCCTTCGACGAAATTCCTGCCCTCGAGAGCAAAGCCAAAGCCTTGATTGCCGAAGACAAGACCAAGGAAGCCACGGAGCTACTCAATCAATATACCTCCGACTTCGCCGCCTCGACGCGCCAAGCCTGGAAAGAAATGGAAAACAAGTTCTGGTACTGGTTCAGCTTTGGGTTCTAGGGATATTGGCGCACCAATATGGTAACGACACTCCCATATTCACCCCATATGGTAATCACTGCCTCGCGCATCTCCGTCCCATGCCACTCGGTGGCTTTCACCATCACCTCGGCATCGCCGGTACCTTCGCTGGGATAGCATTGAATCCATTCGGCTTCGGGGCGAGCTACCCATGATTGGTTGGCGGTAACATGGAAGTATTGTGCGCCGCCCTCAGTAGGCATGGTGAGTTCAGTCACGTCAACGCTCAGGATGTTTTCCCTTCCTACTTGCTCTATAATGGTTCTGGCCATAGTCACTCCGTTGCGTTTCACAAGAATAGAGTCTGTCCTCGTCGTAAACAAATTATTGTACCCCACTATAAACTCAAGTGTGGCATTATTTGAGCCAGCCGTGGTCTGCAGAGTAATCCACGAAGGAACCTCGATGGTCCATTCGCAGTTTGATGTGATTGTAATCGATCTGACACCGCCGTAAGGGGAATCTATATAAATATAGTCAGGGTCTACAGTGGCCATATACGGATTCTCACCAGGCTCTTGCGTGACGAATACGGTTTTATCGAGATTTCTGGAACTGACCTTCACTCTGGCCTGACGAGCAACATAGATGTCGTTGGGTTCAACGGTCACCATAACGGTTCCGTTGCCCGTGCCGCCTTCTGTCGACAGGGTTACCCAGTTACAGTCACAAGCCACCTGCCAATCTTCGTCGGTCTCAACGGTGAACTGGTCCGAGCCGCCTTCTTTGAGGAAAGTAAGCTCACGAGGGTTGACTTCCAAATAATGCGGATCGGGAGCGCCCTCTTGGTTCACGACAAGAATGACCGAGCAATCCGATGCCGACACAAACTTGATTTCAGCTTGCCGTGAGGTGAATAAGGTGTTTTCCATCACCGTCAATGTAAGCTGTTCGTTGCCATTACCCACGGTCCTGTCGAGTCTCACCCAGTTGATACTTGCATCGGCCATCCATTCCTCGTCGCATTCGAGGTCGATGGTCGTGTTGCCTCCCATATAGGGCATTTCCACCTCGGTAGGCGTGATAGTCAGGTAGTGTCCCTCTGGATGGGTGTTAGGCACAAATTCCTGGGTAACGGTCATAGAGGCCGTGTTGTCCTTGGTGGTAGCCTGTATCTCGGCGCTACGGACCTCTTGTGTGGCGTTAGGTTGTGCCACGAGGGTCAGCGTGGCGTCGCCATTGCCTGAAGTAGGCGAAACCGCAAGCCATTCCGTTGTAGTGCCGATGTTCCAATCGCCATTCGACTTCAACTCTACAGTATATGTTCCACCTTCGGCTGCGATGGTCTGCGACTGCACCCCAAACGACACCTCGACGGGCTTACGGCAGCCCACAAGGAAACTGGCCATGGCCGCGACAAACAAAAAAAAGTGTAATCTCTTCATGACTGTTCTTTTTGTGTTCAACTCTATCTTGAACGGATTTTCGTTTCGATTAGTATTTCATAAAGCAGAAAAGGTGCGTTTTGCGACGCACCTTTTCCTTTGTAGTACCGTTAGGCCTGTTTTAGAAGATCTCGGTTCTGTTGTCCTTGATCTTGGCCATGTTTCTCAGGGCGCTGTAGACGCCAGCGGCCTTGTTGGTGTACTGGCTGGTCTTTTCCCTGATGACTTCGGTGTAGTCGGTGGGGGTAGCCGGTTGCTCGATCTTCACATTCTTGATGATGAATGCGCTCGAGTTGCCAGCGATGGGACCCACTTCCTCGCCTTCCTTCATGCCAAGAATGGTGCCGATGATGTCGGCCTCAACACCAAAGTTGCTGAGCACACGCGAGTCGAGGGTGACGTCGGTCACCGTGGCCGATTCGGCGCCTAGCTCGTTGATCATCCTGTTGACGTCGTTGCCGCAAGCCTTCATCTTTTCGACGGCGACCTCACCCTTCTTCTTGTTGAGGATTTGGTACTTGGCCTGGTCTGCAACGATGTTCAAAGGAGCATAGCCTTCTTTGACGATGCCCGTCAAGGCAGCCACGACAAACATGTTGTCGAGTTCGAAGATCTTCTCGGAGACGTCGCCTTCTTTTCTGTTCTTGTCGAACGCCCAGCGGACGATCTCACGCGGGTTCTCGATACCGGCGATTTGCGTCGTCGACTTGCTCATTCTAGGCATGGTGCGCTTGGTGAGACCTTGCTCTTCGATGGCTTGGTTGAAAGCATCGTAGGTTCTGTTTTCGATGACGAACTTGTTGGCATCGGCGAAGATGTTCTTGTAGGTCTTGGTGCTGGGTGAGAGTTCGTGCTTCAGGTAAGCCAGACGCACTTTGGGTTGAGGCTCGGTCTTGTCGGTGACCTTGATGACATGGTAACCGAAGATGGTCTTTACCACATCCATGGCACCCACGGGGTTGTTGACCACAAACTCGTTGAACTCATTCACCATCTGACCATCGGTGAACCAATCCAAGTCGCCGCCTTTGCCTTTGCCCGACGGGTCGTCGGTGAACTGCTCGGCAAGCTCGGCAAACAGACCTTCGTTCTTAGGATTGCTCTTCAGCACGTTGAGGATGCTGTCGGCCTTGGCCTTGGCTTGTTCCTCGGTCAGGGTGGACTCGCTTCTGAGAGCGCCTTCGTAGCCGATCAAGATGTGGCTGGCTTTCAGTGAGTCGGGGCGAGCCATCTGGTCGACGATGCGCACCAGGTTGATGGACTCGTTTTCCTCGTAAGGGCCATACACAAAGCCCACGCCATTGCCATCCTCGAAGATAGCCTTTTCGATGACTTGGGGCACGTCTTTCTGACCCACCCAAGCACTGTCGTAGCGCTGGTCGGAGTTGGCATTGACGAAGCTAGCCACGTTCTCGGTGCTGACGAAGTCGTTTTTCATGTCGGCCACCGTCTTCAGTGCTTCCTCACGGTCTTCCTGCGACGGCTTGATGTCGAAGACGACATACTCGATGTCGCGGCGTTCGTCCGTCTCGAAACGGTACTTGTTTTCTTCATAATAGGCCTTGTTGTCAGCATCGGTGACCACCACCGTTGAATCGGGGATGTTGCTGTAACGCAGAGCGATGACTTCGGCAGAGGCCTTCGTGTTCTTATTCTGGTAGTATTTCTCAGCCAAGGCGGTGGGCACGAAATAGGAAGCCTTCACCAGGTTGAGGAACTTGTTTTCCAAGCGGTCCTTCTTCATGCTCTTCTCGAACTCGAGCCAACGGTCGTAGTACTCGGGCGGAAGCTGGTCGAGGTTTTGAAGATAATTCAAAGCATTTTCCTTGTTGAAGGTGCCGTCAGGATTGCTGAAACTCTGCACCATCCACTGATGCGGGTGATCGCCCGTCATCTGGTCGTAGAGTTCCTCGGCGGTAATGCCCACGCCAGCAGCCTCATATTCCTTGGTCATGAGGTTGTCCTTAATCATGTCTTCCAGCGTGTTGTTGTAGATGTTGTAAGTCTCAGCGGAAGAGAGGTTGCCGTTGCCGGTCTGGGCTCTTCTGGTCTCAAGGTTCTTGTCCTTTTGCTGCTCAAAGTCCCTCACTGCAATCTTGTCGCCATCAACTGTAGCAACGACGGGGCCCGTGTTTCTGCCCTGACTTTGGAAAAGGTCCTGTAAGACAAACGCTAACAATGCAATACCGATAATTGCGATCAACAATCCAGAATGTCTTCTGATTTTTTCAATTGCTGCCATAACTTAAAAATTCTCTATTTTTATTACTATTAAACTTCAATTTTGAGGGTGCAAATTTAGTAAAGATTTCAACGCAAAGGATTAAATGTTTGATTTTTATTTTCAAAAACGAAAAAACCAAAGACTTAAAAATTGATAACAAACTAATAATCAGTTACTTATCATCAACTTTCAATTCAACTTCGTCCAGTTTCATATTGGAGGCTTTCAGCACTTTGATCTGATATTTGCCAATGGTGAGTTCCTGGCCTGGCTCGGGGATGCTCTCGCAGTAGTGGAGCACCATGCCCGCAAGGGTTTCGTAGTCGTCGCTGGCGGGCAAATCGAGCTTGTAGGTGTCGTTCAGATAGTCGATTTCCAGACGGGCCGAGAAGACGAAGGTGTTGTCGTCGATGACACGCTCCACCTCTTCTTCCACATCGTATTCGTCGTCGATTTCGCCAAAGATCTCCTCCACCACGTCTTCCATGGTGACGATGCCGGCCGTGCCGCCAAACTCGTCGACGACGGCAGCCACGCCCTGGCGTTTTTGGATGAAATGCTTCAAGAGGCGGTCTGCCGTGTAAGTCTCGGGGAAGAAATCGATGGTACGCACGAGGTCGTCCATGGTCACGTCGAGATGCTCGGCGATGGCGCGCACCACATCGTTGAGATGCACATAGCCCACGATGTCGTCAATACTCTCGCCTATCACGATGAGTTTGGAGTGCTTGGTCTCCTCAAAGCGGGCTTTCACGGCCTCGATGCTGTCGGTGATTTTCACCGACTCAATCTCGTTGCGTGGTCCCATGCATTCGCGGAGCTTCACCGAGCGGAACTCCATCACGTTCTGGAAGAGCTGTATCTCCTGTTGCATATCCTCGTCGGCCTCTTCGGGGTCGGCATATTCGGCGATGTAGTCGTTGAGGTCGACGGTGCTGAACTGGTATTCCTGGCTGTCAACCTTCAATCGAAGCACATAGCGGATGATGAACTCCGAGATGCCCGTGTAGATTAATATCAGCGGATAGAGCAGGCAATAGCAGATGAAGGTCGGCAAGGCAAAGAACGACAGGATGGCGTTGGGGTTGATGCGGAACAGCACCTTAGGCAGAAACTCGGCTACCAGCAGCACGAGCAAGGTGGCCAGGACGGTCTTCACCAACAAAACGGTAAAGTCGTTTTCGAGAGAGACAGTTTGCAGCCAATGCACGACGGGGTCGTTCAGCAGCAGCGATAGGCTCATGCCGTAGATGATGAGGGCGATATTGTTGCCCAGCAAAAGCGAGGTGATGAAACGCGACTGGTTCTTGTAGAACAGGCGGATGATCTTTGCGGAGAAGGAGTTTTTGGTCAGCTCCACCTCCAGCTGCAGGCGGTTGATGCTGTTGAAGGCAATCTCCAGGCCCGAGCATAGGGCCGAGAAAAACAAGGTGATGACGACAACAATCCAACTGTTCATAGGTCATTCCTCCTCGTCGACGTCCAACAGGGCGCTGCCCGAGTACATGGTATATTCCGAAAAGTCCTCTTTGGCCACCAGGCTGTCCGACTCGATTTGCTTGTCGGGTGTGATTATCTTCACATGCGAGCGGGTGTAGATCATCTTCTGCTCCTGATACCAGAAGAGCTTGTCGGAGTACATAGTCTCATCGCTGCCGAAGTTCTTCACGATGACGTTGCCTTGGGCTTCGATTAATTTGGTTTTGCCGTAGCTCTTGCCGTAGTCGGCGTGCAGCTCTGAGGTCTGCTTGTTGTGGTCGAACATGTAGACGTCGAAGCCGAGAGGAAACTCCATGATATCGTCTTCGGTCTCCATACGCACCATGCGTGGCGTGTGAAGCTCGAGGGTGACGTAGCCCGAGTCGCTACGATAGAAAACGACGCTGTCGGCGATGACGCCCGACAGCGTGTCGTCCGACCCCATCTCCATCACCACGGCATCAGGGTTTGAACACGAAAACAACATCACAGCCAAGAAGGCTGTGATGTTGAGTGTCAGTCCTATTTTAATTAGGCGTTTCAATTATTTTCTGGCTCTGATGGTCGTCGTTTCGCCGATCCAGCCACCCACGTTATAGCTTTGTCCTTCATGGTAATCGTTGAAGAAGATGGTTTCAATCGACGGGAAGGCGGCGGTGTAGGAGCGGATGTAGCTGTTGGCCTTTCCGGCGCAGCTCGGGTCGATGGCCTTGGCTTTGTTGCACTTGTCGACGGCAGCCCAGAACACAGCCTTGCTTTCGATTTCGCCGCTGAACTGCTTGGCACTGTCAGCGTAGAGCATGGCGATGAGGAGGTAAGGCTCACCATTGGTCGGGTCAACCTGCGCGGCTCTTCTGAAGATGTCGCGAGCGCGGCTCAAGTTACCCATGTTCTGGTAGCACATGCCCAAGTTACGGTAGGCACGATACTTACGGTCGTTGTTCTCAGTATTCGTGGCCTGGTCGAAGAAGGTGGCGGCGTCGCTCCACTTCTTATCCTTGAAGAACTTGATACCCAAGCTGTAGGAAGCCTCCGGGCTGGGTTCCAGCTCGTTGAGTCTGACGGCAGCGTCGAGGAAGAGCTTCGAGTCGGTGCAGTCCTTCTTATCGAGGATGGTGGTGATGCGTTTCAGCAGGGCCACATCATCCGGCGTCTCCTTCATCTTTGCGCTGAACACCTTGATCAGGTCTTCGCATGAGGCATAGGGCTGGAACAGGTTGTCGAGGTTACTCTTGGCTCCCTTGTAGTTGCGGATTGAATTGGTTGCCTTGGCATATTTCTTTCCGATCTCTTTTTTCGGGTCCATGATGGTGTCGATATGTTCGTTGACAATCGTAATGACCATCTTGCCTTCAGGATCCATAATGGTATCGGCGTGTTCGGTAATCAGTTTCACCACTATATTGCCATAGGTCAGGTCTTTCGCCGGAGCTCCTTTGTACTCAACCGTTTCTACATTGGAAGGATCGCCCCAAGCCTCCACCAGTTCCTTCTCCGTCAGGCCCGTGGGATCGCTCACTTCGCCTGCAGCAGTCTCAGCCAAAGCCTCAATGTTGCTGTCAAGCACTTCGGAGAGCTCCTGATATACGTCAATGACGGTCATGCTCTCGGCCTTGCCGTTCTTCACCATATCGATTGTGGCTCTGAAGTAGGCGTCGAGATAGGAAGCTTGCAGTTGTGAGGGATCAAGAGCAACGGCCTCCTTCAGCACGTTATAGGCTTCTTCATAGCGGTTCTTGTTATATTTATAGATATCGAAACCCTTGTTACCCATAATGTTGGCAACTTGTGAAGCACCAGTCTTCGGGTCGGTCGGGAAAGCCACTATACGCTGGTCCATCAACATGCAAAGTGTGTCGATGTAGGCATCCTTGTCCTTGGGGTTTGTGCGGATGAAGTAGTCCATAATCTTCTCACCGTTAGTGTAGATATACTGGCTGGCGCGGGGGCAATTGAGGAACACCTCTCTCCATGCAGCCACCATCTCCATACTGATGGCTTCGGGAGCGTACCTGGCGGCCTCCCATTGCTTGAAGTACTCGCGGTAGGTGGAAAGGTTGGTCACGCAAGCCACGCTGTCGGCTCCGTACTTCGATTCCTTAGCCTCTTGGGCTGAAACGCTCATTGCCATTCCGATCATGACGGCAATCAACACAAATCTGTTAGTTTTCATCTCTATCTTAATTTTAAAGGTTTAACTTGTCTGCTCTTTCTTCAAATATCGTTCCAAAACGAATTTCGACTCCTAATCATCTATATTTCCGCTTCATGAACCAGTGCTCAAACACCGACACGCCTACGGTGGCCTTGAAGTAACGCTCCTGGATGAGGCCGCCCTCACGGGTACCGTATTGGCCCGCCTCTAAGGCCAAGTCAACCATCGACTGGGTGCGAGGCAAGGGGAACGACATACCTGCCGTGGCGCCGAACCTGTTGATGGAATAATACTGGTCGTCGTTGCCCAACAGGTTAATCATGCCGTGCTCATAGAAGCCACCGACGCGGTAGGTCATCTTCCTAAAGTAGTTGGAGATGGTGGAATGGGTCGGCGTGAACTGAAATCCCAACGAGACGCTCCATGAGTCTTGCAAGGGGGCGGTGACGCCTTCGCGGGCGAACTTCGACCATTGCTTCCAGTTGAAATCGGCGGCGACACCCCAATGGTTGTTCTTCTGCAAGGCCACACCAACGCCGAAGCCTTGTGGCATCTGCGTCCTGGTGTCCGAGGTCGTATTGACTAAGGTGTCGATGACATATTCCACTTCCGTTTCCTGGTTTTCCTCAATGGAGCGGATGAACAGGGTCTCAGTCCCTCTCAGCTTGATGGGTTGCGTGTAGGTCGCACCGATGCTCAGTTGCATGTCCTTGCCCACATTGGCATTGAACAGCACACCATAGTCGAACATGAAGGAGCTCACCATCACGTCGAGGTTGCGGCGCGAACCGATCATGTAAAGCGAGTCGGGGAAGTATAGCGTGGTCTCGCTCTTCGTGTTGCCAAACACATAGTAGGCGTTGACGCCTATGGAGAAATGCTTGCCCAGTTTGAAGGCCGTACCGATTAAGGCTTGGTTGAGGCCGCCCGTGCCTTTGAAGCGCGTGGCATAGCTTCCGATTTCATCTTCATAGTCGTTCACCACCATGGTATAACCCGTGGTGCTGTAAGGCTGCACGCCCAGGGCCAGTTTCCACCATGAGAAGAGGCCGAAGGCCATCGAGAGGTAGTCGAACGAGGCATTGGAGGCGCGTTCGGAGAGGGAGGCCGTGCTGAAAGTCGATGTCTTGAAGTAGACGCCGCCGTCGAAGAGGAAAGCCAACGAGTCGATCTTGGCGTAGGAAGCAGGATTCTCGGTATTAATCATGCCGATGCCGAACATGGCGTTCGACGATCCGCCCATGCCTTGCAGTTTGACATTCATGGCTTTGTCTCTCACCTGACCCACGCCAAACAGGGAATAGGGCGAATCCGAGTCGGCCTGGGCGAAGGCTACGCTGCTGAAACAAGCCAGCAGGCAGATTGCCATTATGCTTTTTATAAAGGATGATTTCATAAACATATAATCTTGGGCAAGCCCACTTTTGAGCGTGCAAATATCCGATTTTTTAACTCTTTAGGCAAGTTTTTATTGTCATAATTACGAAAATAATGTATTATTTTACTGAATATCAAAGCAAAACAATTCAAAAAATAAAAAAATCTCAAAATATTGAAGATTTTTTCTTGCCAATATGGATTTTTGTCGTATTTTTGCAGCCTCAAACGGAGGTACCGTAGCTCAGTTGGTAGAGCAGAGGACTGAAAATCCTCGTGTCACTGGTTCGATTCCCGTCGGTACCACAAAAGGCAATAGAGATATTGCCTTTTTTTATTTAGTTTTTGCGGCATATCAGCAATTTAAGCCCAAAAATTAGATAATTATAAATACTTTGAATTTACCTGAATAATGTTTTTTTGTCCCCGTTTTGTCCCCCACCTTTGAAAATCGGGGACAAAAGTATTAAATTGGATATTTATAATTTTACCAAAATAATACACAAATTTATTCAGCGTATTAAATTAAATCTTATCTTTGCAGCGTTTTTAATACGCAAAGCAATGACAAAAATAGTTTATTCATTGGTTTTCAATAGAAAAGGGCAACTTTCAAAAGACGGGAAAGGGGTTGTTTCCGTTTGTGCCTATCAAAAAGGCGGCAAAAGGAAATACTTTACTACTGAAATCAAAGTGAAGCCCGAACAATGGGACAAAAAGAGGCAACAAATAAAGCCCACCGCGCCCAACTATTTAGAGAAAAACGAGTATCTAAAAGATCTAATCAGCAAATTAGAAAAGTTTGAATTAGATAGGATTGCAGAGGGCGAAACAATGAGCCTTGACCGTTTGGCGCAATTCTTTGAAACGCAAGAAGAAACCGACTTTTTAGCCTTTTTTCGCAAGCAAACCGAAACAAATAAGACCATAACGGAAAACACAAGGCGCGTTTATCAATCCACATTAAAGCACCTGCAAGGATTTAGGCAAACAATAGCCTTTGATGATATTAATTTCAAATTCATTCAGGATTTTGAAAACTACCTATTAGGCAACGGACTGAACACCAACAGCACGGGCAAATATTTGAAGATATTGAAAGCGGTTGTAAATACGGCAATTAATTACGGATATATGGATTTGAACAAATACCCGTTTCGCAATTTCAAGATAAAAGCCCAAGCCAGCGCACGGACATTTTTAACCCCCGAAGAAATTGAACGGATTGAAAACCTGCAATTTGACCCCAAACAAAACAACCTGCAAAGGGTTAGGGATATGTATTTATTTGCAGTTTACAGCGGTTTGCGCTTCTCCGACATTATCAGGCTGCAACCCTCAAACATTGAAGAAATGGACGGGAAAAAGTGGATTGTCCTGAATATGGAGAAAACAAAAGAACCTTTGCGCCTACCTATTTACCTGCTTTTTGATGGAAAACCAATCAGCCTATTAGAGAAATACACCGACCCAAAGAGGCGGTTTTATTTTGACGACTTCACCAACCAATTTGTAAACCGTGAATTAAAAGAGGTTGCAAGGATGGCGGAAATAGATAAATTGGTAACATTCCACACCGCCCGACACACAACAGCGACCTATTTACTTTATAAGGGTGTATCTTTGGCAGTAGTGCAAAAGATATTAGGACACACCAAAATAAGCACTACCCAAATTTATGCAAAGGTTATGGACAAAACCACCGAAAACGAATTATTAAGGGTGTTTGAAACAAAATAAAACGGAAAAAGACTATTTTTGTATTTTTGCGGTTTGAAACGGGACATATTAATTAATAAGGTATATATGAAACAATATCCAAAAATAAGCGTAACGCACTTTTTCAAGAAATACAAAGGCGACACCGAAACGGGGTCTATTTACTACTATATAACCATTAAGAGGCGGACAATCTTAAAAGTTGGGATGATACCTCACACCCTGACAAAAGAAGAGTTTGAAAGCGGACTATATAAAGAGGCGATGGAGTTAGAACAAAAAATGATTATCAGGGTTTGCGAGTTGTATTTAGACGATTTGGAAAACGGAAAAGTAAACCACGAAATTAAGGATTTAGCGGATAGGGATTTCAAGGCAAAAGACGAGTTTATTAACGGGCTAAATTCTTACATATCATATTATTATGAAACCGACTTAAAGGAAATAGTAACAAACACCCTGAAAAAGACATCATTAGAGGCTTTTACAAAAAGACTTGCAACGCTTTTTGATTTGTCAATGATGGATAATCGGGACAAAACAAGGCTATACAATGCAATCAAGCAAACCGACAAAGAAAAAAAGTATCTTCTTTATTTCAAGAACCTGAAAGAGAATGATTTGGCGGTTTTTTGTTTGCTGTTTAACTTGCATTATTATTTGTGGGCTAAACACTCCGACCACATTTCAATAATTGAATATATGAGCCTATTAAGAAACGATTTGCCCAAACTATTGATGAAAAACCACATTACGGACACAAACATTATTGAAGATTACAAAAAGGAAATCAAGCAATTAGGAATAAAAGAGGATTTTATAAAAACGGTGTTTTTGCCCATCATAGACAAAGTAACCAGCCCAGATTATCAGTTGAGCGTATCAAAAGAATAAAACCGCAATAAATCAAGGTGTTACGGACTGCAACACCTTTATTTTTGTAGTTTGTTGTATTAAACCGCATATTAATTTATTGATAGAATTAATACGGAATAAAATTAATTATCTATATTTGCAGCCTGAAAACCCATAAAATTAAACGCTATATGACAAAATTAAAGAAACAGCCAGCCGCGCAAAACGCTGACAACCAGCAACCAGCAGCACAAATGTTTATCAGTTTGCCCATTTCATTGGAGGAGTGGAACGACCTGAAAGAAAAAATCAAAACAATCTGCGAAAACACCACAGCCACACGAAAAGAAATCAATGTAGATACAATCGGCATTGATGAAGCGTGCAGGATATTGGGAATTTCAGTACCAACATTCCACCAATGGAAAAAAAAGGGTGCAATCCCATTTTTCAAGGTTGGAAAGTTTGTCAAGATGAAACGAGCCGACATTTTAAGCCTCAAAGAAAACGGTGTTTGTGTTGATTGATAAAATGATTGATAAAGTTGTTTTGAATGTAGATATTTCAACACCTTACAAGGATTTGGCGGATAGGTTGGAAGAATTGGCGGAACGAAACAAACTGCAACGATGCAGCGAGGGGAAAACCGTCTATTATAAAAGCACACCCGAAGCCAAACTAACGGGATTGTATTTGCAAACCAAAGGCGACAAACTACAAATTAAATGCAGCCTTCACAAACAGTTTTATTATAGACTATTTGGAAGCCTTGACAATAGCGGAGAGTTCACGATGTATAATGCAAAGTGGATAATAAACACCCTATTTGAAGAAATCGGAATAGACCCGAAAAGCGGTTTTGTTACCCATTACGAAATTGGGCTAAACATTCACACCGACCGCCCACCATTGGAATATATCAGTATTATAAAGATGATAAGCGGCAAGGAGTTTTTAATAGACCCGAATTTTAAGCGAAACCGTCAAAAAATCACCGACAAAAGCCGAACAATCCGAAAAGTTTTCAAGGTTTACGACAAAGGTTTTGAGATGAGCGACCGCAAGCGGCAACCCCACGACAACGACCCCAATATATTAAGGATTGAAACCGTATTTAGGCGCGAGAAAATCAAAGTTACGGAGTTTTTCAGCAAAAAGCACCTGAATAAGATTGCAACCCAATTTATAAAGGATTGGAGAACCATTGAATTTCAAAGAGAAATAAAGGGAACAAAAGGAACGCACAAAAGCCAACGAGAAAGGGCGCTTTTAATCTTTGAGTTAGGATTAGAGGGCTACAAAAAACATATTTCAAGGCAATTTGAAAGAGGGGAAACAACGCAAAAAGAGTATAGAACAGCCCGCGAGTTTGCACGGGATTGGGATAAAATAAAAGGCGGTTTTTTATTGATACACAGCGAATTGGAAAAGGAATACCGCGAGAAATTAGAAAGCACATTCAGGAAAATGAATGATGCCGATATTGGCATAAATAGGCAGAATTAGAAAAACGCTGAATTTCAGCAAGTTATAAAAAACCATAATATATAAATAGATGAAACGATAATAAAAACACCGTTTTTGCGGAGGCTATATTAATCCCTACAAGTTTCGGTAACTTGTCCTATATATCCCGAAAGGGATACAGCCTCTTTCAAAATATAGATACCATAAAGAAAAAAAATGCGAAACGACCAAACGGAAAAAAGCGGTTACGACTTCGACCCCTCAAAGGCATACGACAGCACAAAGGCGAGGATTGAGCGAGTAGTGGAGATTGTAAAACGGGAATATGAGCCAGGCGACCAACGGAAAATGTATAAGAACATTTGGCGGCGGTTTATCTATCCCGAATTTGGCATTTGCTATAAAACAATGCTCCAATACTTGAAAAAAAAGCCTTCCGAATATAGTAGGAGTAAAAAAGGCGACCAAAAGCGACCCGACCCACACCCCGACCACCAGCCGAACCCCGAAAACTGACAATTATAGTAAATTATACACGAATTAAACATTTTGAGCGGCAAAGTTGCACCATCACCCAAAAACAGCCTTTTGCGAGGCTTTAAGCGTACCCAGCAAAGGCAAAAACCGACCCCGACACGATGAAAAACGCGAAAAACATAGGAAAACCAATCAGCAAGGCACACACAGCGGAAAAAAAATCCGTTTGGGTGGGGGTGGGGGTTTTCGTTGTAAAATGTTGCCAACGATACCCACACCGCGCCACCCCTCAAAAAATGTAAGAATTTGCAATTTGATTTAATTTAGGTTTAACCATAATAGAAACCGTTGCAAGAATACCCCAAACAACAAAAAACTAATAAAATGGCAAAGAAGAAACAACCGACACCCACACGGCAACACTATACAGCCGACCAGCGCGAAACAGCGCGAAAAATGTACTTACGCGGTTTGTACCTTACGGAAATATCCGTTTTGTTGCAAATCCCCGTCCGAACCCTTGAAAAATGGCAAACAGCCGAAAAATGGACTTTATTAAAAGGCGGTGAGGAAATCCACAAACGAGCCTTTGAAATGAAGCAAAGCGGCAAAACAGCCGTTGAAATTGCGCAAATACTGAATATCAACCGCGCCACCGTATTTAAGTGGATAAAGAAATACAAAGATGAGCAAAAAGAAAAGCATTGACAGCCAGCCAGCCAAAAGGCGAAATCAGGTAATTGCAGATCTCAAAAAGCAAGGTTTTAGGCGCATACCCGAAACCGATATTTTCATAAATGACAAAGGGGAAACAATGATTTACCCAAAGAACCAGCCAGCCAGCCGCGACCGTTTGACCCTGAACGGAAAAACAATCAGGATTGAAAAGGTTGTTTTGTGGATATTCAAAGGCGAACCCATAAGAGGCGGCAAAATAGTACATATTGACGGGAACACGGCAAACAACAGCCCCGAAAACCTGAAATATAGGACATTGGGAACGCTGACAGCCGCGCCCGTGAATGTAAACCGCCCCGACCTATTGACCGCGATACGGTGTTTTAAGGCAGTGGAAAAACGCTTTAAGGCGCGAACCAGCGACCCACAAACACGGGATTTCCTCAAAGACATTTTCCCAATACGGGTAAAAACCCCGTTTCAGGAAATGACAGAATTTGAGCGTATTTTTTTGGATTGGTGCTATTGTTGGGAATGTAAACCGACCACAAACAAACAAATTTCCGAAAAATACGGTTTGACCCTATTAGAAGCAAAGAATTTGATTGCAGCCCAATTAAACCGCTTCACGGGTGCAATTATTCAGGATTTAGAAAACGGGAAACTTACCCTTTTCCCATACTATAAGCGACCGCGCAAACCAGCCGACAAAACCCCGTATTTGCCAGCCAGCATAAAAAAAGCGTTTAGGGAATTGGGAATAAAGCCCAAACCGCCCCGCGATTGGAAAAAGATAAGGCAAAGCGATAAAATCACGCTGACAAATAAGCGTTTAGTTTGGGTTGGTACGGCAATAGCGGAATTAAACCGCGCCCAACAAACCGAAACCGACCCCGAAAGAAAACAGCAAATCGGGAAAGCAATAGAAACCGCCACCGCTGAAATAGAAACCATCATAAAGGAAAAATTACTATTGGCGAAACTAAACCTATTATAAACCAACAAATTAAATCATTATGTTAGCAATAAATTTTAATAGGAATTGGAACGGCAAATTAAGAAACCAATGTTTTACGACTATCAGGCTGCACAATGTTTCAAAGTATCGGATTGGCGAAAAATACGAAATCCGATTGAATGAGAAACCAATAGGAACGGCAACCGCAAAAGCAATAAAAACTTTGTCGCTCAACCAATTAGACGATTTTACGACCTGTTTAGATACGGGATTAGACCGAAATAAAACCGTTGAAATGATTAAGGGAATGTATAAAAACAAAGTTTGGAATTGGGAAACGCAAAAATTAGATTTAATCCTTTTGGAAATGGATAGCCCACAAATGAAGTTATCATTTTAGACCCGTAGAGAGCCGCCACGAATAGAGCGAAAAACGCGCTCCAACTCCTACTATTACGAGCGGCACGAAGCCACCAACAAACGAAGCGCGAAAAATAGCGTTTGCCCTTACCGTTTGAGTGGCTTTTTTCGTGGAAAATCCCTATTTGAGTACACACCGAACCCGAAACAATATCTATAAATCAGGAAATTAGATAGTATTAGGGGACAAAAAGAGGGACAAAAGGAGAAAAAAGATCCCGACCCCTTGACCGCTCAACCTGCAATCAGGATCGAGCAAAAAGCCCCCGACCCTGACAGATCCGCAACCGATCCCGACCCCTGACAGCCCATTTCAGACCCATACAGCCACCGATGAGCAACCAGCCGACCAACCAGCCGACCGCCTGACAGATCCACACCAGCGAGGCGCAACCGTGACCCATCGAGGCGAAGATCCCGACCCCTTGACCGCTCAACCTGCAATCAGGATCGAGCAAAAAGCCCCCGACCCTGACAGATCCGCAACCGATCCCGACCCCTGACAGCCCATTTCAGACCCATACAGCCACCGATGAGCAACCAGCCGA